>Ga0114911_1000927_pt1 | contig 16719 bp, 20 predicted proteins | sample MalvireepMed_904_FD_89688 | JGI IMG/M metagenome (GOLD analysis project Ga0114911, IMG submission 89688) | Marine viral communities from the Global Malaspina Expedition - Malaspina viral metaG DeepMed_904 | ecosystem: Environmental > Aquatic > Marine > Oceanic | place: Mediterranean Sea...
ATCCCGTTCATTCGACAAGACTGGCATGACGGGTCAAAACTCTGACACCGGGCGGCGAGGCCGAAAGGCACAACTCCCATAAATTCATCACCGTCAACCACGACAGGAAACGATGATGAATTTCATTAGTTTTGATCTGCTTGATACGCTACTCGGCTTGCTTCTGTGTGCGCTGTTCGTGCTAGGCACCCTCTTTATCGCGACCGAGGTTCGCGCGTCGCCCGAGGCCGGGCCCACGCTTGCTGACTCGGTCCTCGCGGTTCCCGCGATCGCAACTGCCGCTCAGGAGAAAGCGCCCGTCTGAGCGCGACACGAGATCTTTCCAATCATCCTGGCGCGACGGGCCAAGAAGTTGTCGCGCAGAAGCAAGAGCGCAGGCCCTTGCTGCCGCTATTCGCTCAGCCGAACGAGACAGAAGGAGCGAGCCATGCAGACCGTATCGACGTCCAATAAACCCATTCTGGTGCTCGGCGGGACCGGCAATAGCGGGCGCCGCATCGTGGAGCGGCTGCGCAGTCGCGGGCTTTCGGTGCGCGTCGGATCGCGGTCGGCGAACCCGCCCTTCGACTGGGCGCGCGAAGAGACCTGGGACGATGCGCTGACAGGCGTTTCGAGCATCTACATCTCCTACGCGCCCGACCTTGCAATCCCGGGGGCGAAAGACGCGATCGCGGCGCTGGTCTGGCGCGCGAAACTGCACGGGGTGAAGCGGCTGGTGCTGCTTTCGGGCCGCGGGGAGGCAGAGGCGCAGGCGTGCGAGAAAATCGTGCAGGACAGCGGTCTCGAATGGACCATCGTGCGCGCCAGCTGGTTCGCGCAGAACTTCTCCGAAGGCGCTTTTGCAGACATGGTCGCCAGTGGCACGATCGCGCTACCGGGCGGCGAGACCCCCGAACCCTTCGTTGACCTCGACGATGTAGCGGACGTTGCGCTCGCTGCCTTAGTCAAGGGAGGCCATGCTGGCGAGGTCTACGAAGTCACCGGCCCGCGCCTGATGACCTTCCGCGAGGTCGCCCGCGACCTTGCGCACGCGATCGGGCGACCCATCGATTATGTGGACGTGCCGCACGACGCATTCATCGGCCAGCTCGCCGATTCCGGTGCCCCCGAAGAGATCGTGTGGCTGCTCGGCTATCTGTTCTCGACCGTGCTCGACAGGCGCAACGCGAGCCTCGCCGATGGAGTAGAACGCGCGCTTGGTCGCCCACCGCGCGATTTCGCGCACTATGCACGAAACGCCGCACGCGCCGGGGCTTGGGAAATCGCGGCATGAGTTATCACTGGAACCTCTATCTGTGCGTCTTCCTCGCGCTGTGGGCGATGCTCACAGGCGGGGTGTTCAAGGCGTTCTCCGAATTCGTCATGCGCGGCCTCGCGCAGGCCGAGCCGGTCAGCGGGATCGCAGCGATGCAGGGGATCAACCGCACTGTGCTGCGGACCGAGTTCGTGTTCGCGATCCTTGCGCTCGGCGCGATTACGCCGGGCTTCGCGCTCTATGCGTACTTCGCCCTCGACGGCACGGCTGCCGTGCTGATCGTCGCGGCGGCGGCAGTCTACCTGCCGAGCGCGCTTTTCATGACGGTTCTGGGCAACGTGCCGATGAACAATCGGCTCGATCGGGTCGACCCCGCAAGTGCCGAGGCCGCGGAGTACTGGGCGCATTACGTAAGCCGCTGGACCGCCCTCAACCATTTCCGCATGCTCGGTTGCATCGTGACCGGCACGCTTTATGCACTCGCCGCGCTCGAACTCGGCGCGGCCACAGGGAGGGTTGGATGAAACGCTATGGGCTTCTGATCTTGGGAACGCTTGCGGTCTGTGTGGCGTGGGCGGCGCTCGTCTTCGCGACCTTGAGCGAGGGCTGGCTGCGCAGTCCACTTGTTGAAGGCGACGACCCGCAGGCCTTCGTTGCCGCGGCGAAGGCCAGTGCGATGGCGGATAATCGCGGCAATCTGGCCTTCGTGATGCTCGAAGATGGCCGCGAGGTCGGCAGCTTCGCTCTGTCGCAGGGCGATCCGGTCGACGGCGATACGCTGTTTCAGGTCGCATCGCTCGGCAAGTGGCTCACTGCATGGGGCGTCATGGCGCTGGTGGAGGACGGCCGGATCGATCTCGACGCGCCGGTGTCCACCTATCTCTCGCGCTGGCAACTGCCCGACAGCGAATTCGATGCCGATGGCGTCACTATGCGCCGCCTGCTCAGCCATACGGCGGGGCTCGACGATGGCCTCGGCTATGATGGCTTCGCGGCGAAGGAGGATCGCCAGACGCTGGAAGACTCGCTCACCCGCGCGCGCGACGCCTCGCCGGGCAAGAGCGGCACCGTGCGGCTGGGAAGCGAGCCCGGTTCGCAGTGGCAGTATTCGGGTGGCGGCTACACGCTGCTACAGCTGGTGATCGAGGAGGTTTCGGGCGAACCTTTCGCGCAATATATGGATCGCGCGGTTTTCGACCCGCTGGGTATGGAGCGCACCACCTTCGATCACGAGCGCGCGCTTGAGCTGGGCCTTGCGCAGAACTTCCGGCCCGACGGGCCGGTCGAGCCCTTCCGCTGGTATACCGCGCTGGCCGCGACCTCGCTGTTCACGACCGCGGACGATCTCGCGCGGTTTCTCGCCGTGCAGGGGCCGGATGGCGAGCAGCCCGTGCTGTCACACGACACGCTCGACCTCATCGCCACGTCACACGCCTCGCAGCTCGGCGCCGATATCTGGGGCCTCGGCGCGATGCTCTATGCGCCCAACGCCAGCGGCAGCTTCGTGATCGGTCACGACGGGCAGAACGGCCCGGCGATCAACACCGCCGCACGGATCGACCCCGCGACGGGCGACGGCATCGTGATCCTCTCGACAGGGCACGGCTCGCTTGCGACCGAACTGGCCGGGGAGTGGGTCTTCTGGAAGACCGGCAATGTCGACAATCTCGATTTCGCCGCCGGGATGGAGACTGCGCTGTTCTGGTTCGCTCTGGGGCTCGCGGTGATCCTGCTGCTGGCGATGATCATCGGCTTGCGCCTGCGTCGGCGTTCCCGCCGGATGAGCGAGCTCTGATGGTCAGGCGCGCAGGCGCTGACCCGCCAGCGTTGCCTGCCCCAGGACGCCCGCGGGCATGCGGGACGAGGTTTCCCGATACTTGCGCGGTGTCGTACCCGACCAGCGCCTGAAGGCCCGCGTGAACGAACTCTGCTCGGCAAACCCGGTCAGGAACGCTACTTCGACGAGCGACTGGCGCCCTTCCGCCACCAGCCGCAAGGCAACCTCGCGCCGCGCCTCGTCGACCAGCGACTGGTAGCTGTGGCCAAGGTCGGACAGGCGACGCTGTAGGGTGCGGTTGCCGATGCCCAGATGGCGGGCCACATCCTCGAGCCTGGGCACGCCTTCGCTCAGGGTATCGGCGACATAGACCAAGACGTCCCGGTCGAGATGGTCTTCCTCGGTCCCGGCGATACTCTCTTCCAGATGCCCCCGCAGGAACTCCCAGATGTGCCTGTCGCCCACACGGTTGGGCCGGTCGAGATCCTCGCTGCGCAGCACGATCGCGTCGATTTCCGCCCCGAAGGTGACCGGACAGCGGAACAGCGCCTCGAGCGGGGCGAGCGAGCCGACCGGCTGGTGCATGAAATGGACCCGCGCGGGCGTCAGATCCTCTCCATTCGCGTCGCGCCACAGCGTCAGGAAGGTGCCCAGCCCCGCCTCGTGCGACAGGCGCGCGCCGTCGCTGTCCGCACCGCGCGAATTGGTCCACCACCATTCCGATCCGAAATCGGACAGGGCGAAGACCGAATAGCGGTTGAACAGCCGCACATAGCGATCGAGCCGCGTCAGCGCACCGCGCAGGTCGGGCGCGGACCGCATGGTCAGGCCCAGCGTCCCGAAATCCTCGCACCGCATCGAAGCCGATGTACGCATGTGGATGCCGATATCGGGGCGTTCGGGCTCGGCCAGCGCCCCGAACAGCGCATGGTGCTGCGACACGTCGACCGTGCTGGCAGGATCGGCCAGCGCCTCACGCGTGATCCCCACGCGCGCCAACGCCCGATCCGCCACCTGCGGGTCTGCCTGCGCGACCGCCTTGGCCGAGAATAGCGACGATATTTCCACCCGTGCCCCCGGAAATTCTGCGCAGCGACCCGTAAAACACCCTGCCTTCCTGTAGCGCATCGCGCCGCGTTTGGCACCTGGCGTCAATCAAACGGCATCCGCGGGCAAGAACGCTCGGACCCTCGCAACCTATTCAGGTGACCGACCGCCGGTGTGGCGAGCGCCCCATCGGCGCCGACCTGCCGGGTCCAATTCTTGAGAAGGAGCCTATGATGACGTGCGATACGATCACCCGACAGCGCCTGGCCGCGGCCGCGCTCGCTTCGGTAGCGACGATAGCTCTGGCCGTGGCATCCGCTGTGCCGGCCACCGCACAGCCTCGCGCCGTCAGCGCGACCCAGCCGCCGGTCGACGATGGCCTGCCGATGCCCGGCTTCGATATCGAACCGGGAAGGACCGCGCTCGTCATCACCGATCCGCAGAACGATTTTCTCTCGCCCGACGGCGTCACCTGGGGTGTGGTCGGCGAGAGCATCATCGCTAACCGTACGGTCGAGAATATCGAGAATCTGTTCCTTGCCGCCGACCGCCACGGTATGCCGATCTTCATCTCGCCGCACTATTATTTCGAACACGATCATCGCTGGCAGTTCGAGGGCACCCTGGAAACGCTGATGCACGGTATCGGCATGTGCGATCGCCCGCATGCGCTTACCTCGAAGGGTTCGCAGGGTCGGGCGCGGACTGGCTGGAGCGTTACAAGCCGATCATCGAGAATGGCCGCACCGTCGTGACCAGCCCGCACAAGGTATACGGGCCCGACAGCAACGACCTCGTCCTGCAACTGCGCAAGGCGGGCATCTCCAAGGTGATCCTGGGCGGCATGTCGTCGAACCTGTGCACCGAATCGCACATGCGTGCGCTGATCGAGGCGGGCTTCGAAGTGATGGTCGTGACCGACGCGACCGCTGGCGCGATCACCGAGCATTACGATGGCTATGCCGCCTCGCTCGTCAATTTCCGCATGATTGCGAGCAAGGTCGACAACACCGCCAGCACCCTGCGCGCGATCGCCACCGCATACGAGTAGCGCGCCGCGCTTCACCGGAAACCGGCCCGGGCTTCCTGCCCCAGCCCGCACCCGGCCCGGCCCGGCGGCAGCCGATTGCACCGCTCACCGACCCCCTGCAGCGCGGTCGCCTGCCGTCACCCCCGTCCCACCGACAGTCTAGAAGGAGACCATCAATGACCAAGAACCTGCGTCCCAATTCGATCCTCGTCGCGGTGCTGCTGGCCGTCGCGCCAGCCGCGCCCGCGCTCGCCGACGACGAATACAATGTCAGCAAGGGCTACACGCTCGACGGCGTCGGCCTCGGCGTTCACGGCGTTGATCCGGTCGTACTGAGCACCGCCAATGCAGTGGCCGAAGGGGATGCTGCCCACACGGTCGTCCACGATGGCGTCGCCTATTACTTCGCCTCGGCCATTACGGTTGAGCGGTTCCAGGCCGATCCCGATCGCTACCTGCCGCAATATGGCGGCTTCTGTGCCTATGCCGTCGCGCTGGGACGGAAGCTCGATGGCGACCCGCACTTCGCGGACATCGTCGACGGCAAGCTCTACCTCTTCGTCAATGCGGCGGTGTTCGAGAAATATCTCGCCGACAGGGATAACATTCTGCGTACCGCCGAAGAGAAGTGGAGCAGCATCAAGCACGTGTCGGTCGAAGACCTGTAACCCCTGAAGTATCGAGCGACGGCAGGTTCTGCCGGGCCTGCCGCCGCTCCCATCCCTCTGCCGGAGACATGAGATGACCGAGCGTCCGCCGCTGCCGCCCTTCACATTCGAAACCGCCACACAGAAGGTAAGGCTGGCCGAAGACGGCTGGAACAGCCGCGATCCCGACAAGGTTTCGCTGGCCTATTCGCCCGATACGCGCTGGCGCAACCGGGTCGAATTTCCAGTCGGACGCGAAGAGGTGCGCGCGTTCCTCGCACGCAAATGGGCACGCGAACACGCTTACCGGCTGGTGAAGGAGCTGTGGGCGTTCGACGGTGCGCGGATCGCAGTGCGCTATGCCTACGAATATCGCGACGACAGCCATCAGTGGTTTCAGGCTTATGGCAACGAGAACTGGGAATTCGACCCCATGGGCCTGATGACCGCACGCCACGCCAGCATCAACGAAACGCCGATCGGCCCCGAGGAGAGAAAGCTGCACTGGCCGCTCGGCAGCCGCCCGAAGGATCATCCGAGGCTTTCGGATCTGGGTCTGTGAGCCTCACCAATCTGAGTATTTTATCACGAATTCAGCATTGACGATGCGCAGGCAGTTCTCGCCGACTGAATGCTCATGGCCTTAGCAGCGGAAACTCGTGCGGGTTATGCAGCGCTGTCACACACGGTGGCCATTCAGCTACCTGCCCAGATTTTCATTTTCTTGGGTTGCTCTTCCCTTGGCCATTGAGGGCCAAGGAGAAAGACAATGGGATACTCACGATTTGATCATGCCACGCAGAGACGCGTGGCTTGGAACGCTGGAAAAAATGTCGGGACCAAGCGTCCGCTAACGCAAAAATAGATATGGGCGATCCGCTTTCACCTCGATCGAGAAGGCCGGTTGAGGGATAAGGCGCTCTTCGATCTCGCCATCGACAGTAAGCTGCGCGGCTGCGATTTGGTGAAGATCAAGATTGGCGACGTCGTCGCCGGCTCTGACATCCGCAATCGCGCGACCGTCATCCAGCAGAAGACCAATAGACCAGTACAGTTCGAACTCACCGCCGATGTGCGAGCAACGTTATTAGCTTGGCTGGAACGACGGGGTGGTTCGGCAGGCGATTACCTCTTCCCTAGCAAGGTCGATCATGCCGGGCATATGAGCACGCGCCAGTTTGCCCGCCACGTCGATGAATGGGTGACTGCGATCGGTCTTCGAAAGTCCGAATACGGAACGCACTCACTTCGGCGGACAAAAGCCGCGATGATTTATCGGGCAACCGGCAACGTTCGTGCGATCCCGATTTTGCTGGGTCACACGAAGATCGAAAACACGGTCCGCTATCTCGGCGTCGATGTCGAATACGCCCTTCTTCTAGCAGAGCGCACTGAAATCTGACTCAATTGGCGGTCGGCCGTGGACCCTCGGTCGGCCGCTTTGGGACATCTGCCTGGCGCGGTCGGACGATCGAGATAGGGGCGTGAGCGGAATGGCAGCTGTTCACGAATTTCAGCCATTAGCGGACTGGTTGCATACGGCCCAGCCGCGGGCCTCAAGACACGCTTCATCTGAAGACTGCTTCCCACCCCGATCGCTGCCGATCAGCGCATATGTGAGCTAACCTGGAAGCGGTCGATCAGAACTGCCGAGCGACCGCTTCTTTGGCTAGATTTCAGTTCGCTCCGCCAAGAGCTAGGCGTCTTCGGCATCAACGCCCAGATAGCGGACCGTGTTTTCGATCTTCGTGTGACCCAGCAAAATCGGGATCGCACGAACGTTGCCGGTTGCCCGATAAATCATCGCGGCTTTCGTTCGCCGGAGGGAGTGTGTGCCATATTCGGCTTTTCGCAAGCCGATCGCCGTTACCCACTCATTGACCAGGCGCGCATACTGCCGCGTGCTCATATGGCCAGCTGCATCGGCACGGCTTGGAAATAGGTAGTTGCTTGTAGAGCCGCCTCGGCGTTCCAGCCACGCTAGCAATGCGGCTCGAACGTCGGCGATGAGTTCAAATTGCACCGGGCGTTTCGTCGGTTCGCAGCGCCTCTTTGTCCGATCCACGTATCTTTTCAACTGTCCTTCGCGAATTGCAAGATCTTCTGGCGTAGCCAGGTCAATCCCGCATCGCGCGTACGCGATACGTGGTGCTGCATCATTTCGCGCATGGGCGACAGGTCGTAGGGGAGGTCGACGATCGCGAGGTCGAAGACGGGCTGGGTTACGCGCGCGAGGCGTTCGTGCATGACGGCCAGGCGGTTCGTCCCGCGCAGCAGCCAGGGCACCTGGATGAAGGATTGCGCCGCCACGTCGATCCGCCGGTCGGGGGCGAGCTTGCGCAGGATCGCCTCAATATAGGTATCCTGGTTCGATATGCGCACGACCACATGGCCGCATTCGTTGAACTGTTCGATTGACAGGGGGCCTTGCAGGAACGGATTGTCCTTGGCGCCGACGACGACATGGCGTTCTTCGAACAACAGTTCGCGCGGATGATCGGTTTCGAGGAACTCGTTGGGTGTCATCAACAGGTCTCAGCCTCGGGTCGGACGACGCCAACGCTTGCGCAAACCGCATGCTGCTGTTCGGCTTTGGCAGCATCGCAGTTCGCGAGAGCTGGGGCATCATCGACTTCGTGAACAAGCTCACAATCCAGTACTACCGGGTTCGAGAGCAGGAAATAGGCACAGAAGAGTAGGCAGGAGCGGGGCCACACAAACCTGCCCCACAAACCTGCCCTACAGGGCGTTTCGGATCGCCCCTAAACGTCTGAATAATCACGAAAAAGTGTAGTTGGTCGGGGAGAGAGGATTCGAACCCAGAATAGCTCTCAACCACAACCGCAGATTTCCGCGGGTTTTGCGGAATTGCCTGCCTCTTGTGCAAGGCTTGTGTGTGCGTGTCGAGTGTCTCTTTCGGCTTCTCCACATTGTCTTGAACAAGAGCGCGCTTGGTACAATGTTTCAACGCAGGAAGGACGTTATCCGCGCCTCCAGCTCGACCGTTCTGCTTATTTCGCATTCCCAGACTGCAAGCACCGACCAGCCAGCATCCTCAAGTTCGGAACGTGCCCGCTTATCTCGTTGGACATTTCGCTGGAGCTTCGGAAGCCAATACTCTTGGTTGCTTTTTGGTCTTCGTGAACCTTTGCAGTTCGGATCGGGGTGTTGGTGCCAGAAGCAGCCGTGGACGAAGATGACCTTGCGACGGCCGGGAAAGACGAGATCGGGAGTCCCTGCCAGATTTTTTTGGTGAAGTCGGAAACGGTAGCCGAGCCTGTGCGCTAGCCGGCGAACCACCATCTCCGGTCGGGTGTTTGACGATTTCACCTTTCGCATCACTTCTGATCGTTTGGTCGCGTCGACGGTATCAGTCATCTCTCACTGGGCTCATGCTTTTGCTGATTCGAGGCGTGAAGTTTGGCCACCTTCGAGATGAAGTCGTCAGCCAGTCCCTCGCGCCGGACGTAAAGCCGCGACAGAAGCTTCCAATTGAGCGCGATGATCGAAATGGATTTGAACTTCTTATCGCGAGATCCAGCCTGTTTCATCTGAAGCACGCCAGCGAGGGCCCATGACTCGTGCTCCTCGCTCGGCAGAATCAACATGTTCGCATCCACCGGCAGATCATTTCTTATCGACTGCTCATAGGCGAACTGTTTGATGGCGTCCGGTGTTTGAGGGAGGGAGTTGGCGTCCAGCAAATACCATTTGGCGTCTGCCAAGATAATCGACCCTGCTCGGTCAAGAAGGATATCGGGTCGCTGCGGACTGAGGGGGATTTCGCGCCCATTGATGAGGTAGGTCGGTTGGCTTGCGACCTCTGCATGTGAGATCGGAGTGCCTAGGGTTGCCATGGTCTTGACGCAGATGTCTTCCCAGACCGTATGGAACGACGAGATGCCGTAGGGAGAGACCGGCGCGCCGGCCGACCAGGCTTCGGTTGTCCAGTCACGGAGTATCGCGATCAGCTCGAGGTCCTCGTCGCGATTTGTCACTGTTGCGAAGTCGTCGATGATGCCTCCGATAAGGCTTGGGATTGCATTAACCTCGCTGAGGTCGAGCACTTCTTGGCATTCTTGCCAAAGCTCTGTCGCGTTAGGCGCGAGCAGGTCGGCGAAGACGCCCAGACGCCCTCGCAAATCGAGCAACGCCATCGCCTGTATCTCGGCCAGTGGACTTGTCGCGCTGGACTGAATCCGGGTGATGGGCGCTGGGTAAACGACCGAGCCGTTGGAGTGCATAGCGGGCGTCGAGCTGATCGTTCGATCCCAGTCGATCGCCTCGAGCACCATTCTGCTCTGAACCACAGCGTGTTGATGGAAGCCGCGATCCTGCGTCCACGTGGTCAGCGCTTTGAACGTGTCCACGATCGTGCCTAATTTCATTTGAGTGACGCTCTCCGAGAAGTCGGCCGAGGACTGAGCACGAAGAGTACGATGACGATAATCGATGATGGTATGCAGGATCAAGTCCGCATCTTCGATCCTGCGCGCTCGACTGGCCTTCGGGAAGGAGAACCAGATGGAGCGACCCGCTGCGAGCAGGCCAACGAAGTTCAAGGAGAACTGGCGTCTGCCAGCGACGAAACCCGCGCTTCGGAGAATTCCGTCTGCGAGCAGAGCGGTAAACACGGTCCGATCGCCATTGAATTGCGATATCCAATCGCCTTCGGAGGCGATGTCGCCTTCCGACAGAATGCCGAACCCGTCAGCCATCGATCAATGGGAAAGAGGTCCGATGACCGAACCTTCTCCGCCTTTCCATTTCTGCCGCACTTCGGCGAGAGTTGCGCAATCAGGGAAGACTTGCGGCGCTCTTGTCTTCAGCACGTCGTTCCAGAGATAGCCCCAAAGCTCTTCGAAGACGGCATCCGGATCGGTCAGCTTCCGCGCTGATATCATGTAGGCGCCGACGAACTTGTCTTCGGCTATACCGCCGACGTCGAGAAGCCTTCTGTTGACCGCGTTCCGAAGGACGCTCCAGGCGATGTCTTGCCCACCGTATCGAACGGGAATGCCATCAAAGCTCCCGCCCTCGAGATACGACACATAGGTCTTCGACCAGCGGCGAAGGAAAGCGGCATCCAGCTGCCGGGCGTTCTGGTCCGCCCTGTTCATCGTCGCCCAGATATACAGGTTGGCTGGCAGACGAAGCTTGCCGGCCGTCACGTTTGCGTGGTGGACGTTATTCAGAAGGAGCCATGATTCAACATCGGGCCTCGCGTCGACATCGTAGACGCTGAGGCCGGCTTCCAGCCCGTCCTCGATCCTGTCCAGAAGTTGCAGCACGTCGCCCATGACGTGAGCCGCCACAGCCCGGCTCAGTTCTTCTATGATCAGCACGACCGATTTGTCGGGAAAGTCGCATGCGAGCCTGTAGGCCTTCAGGAAGGCGCCGGGCTGCACCACGTATTGGATTACCGGCTCGCCAGGTACCTCGATCGTGGAACCGACGTATGCCGATGGCTCATCGGTGAGGCGATAGATGGACTGCGGCCGAAGTCCGCCCACGAAGTCGTAATAGCTTGTTTCTTGGAAAAACACCGTCCTGACGGTGAAATGGGCTTTCTTGGCGTCCTCTCCGACGAGATGGCTTTTCCCGGACCCCGGGCAGCCATAGACGATCCGTTGCAGCGGTCGATCCAGAGGAAATGCCCCATCGGGATTTGCGGTTATCGTGGCGGCGGGTTGGCCGGAGGGAACTGTGGTCGATTGCGTTCTGCCGGTTTTGTTGGCGAGCGCCAGCGCCAATGAGTTATCGTCGATTGCCGGCCCGAAGGTGTATTCGGTGACCGGAGCGCCTTTTCTGGCCGGCGTGATGGCCCTGGTGCTTCCGCCGGTTCCGACGATGTAATCTTCTTTCTTTAGGACATTTATCAAGGCTTGGGGGGTGCGATCCAGATCGTCGGGATTTACGTATTTCCAAAGCTTGTCGGGCGGAAAGCAGTAGCCGGCGCCTTCGTCCGCATAGAGGGTGCGCACGGCATCGTAGAGTTCATCCACTTCTTCGCCCCCTTTAGGCCGCCGCTTCTTGCAGGTGCTTGGTGAGTTCGATCGCTAGCGCGCGAGCCACTGGCGGCGGCACCGAATTGGCGATTTGGCGATGTTGGTCGAGGTTCTTGACCGACCCCGATCGGCCACGGATCGGACCTTCCAGCACGTAGTCGTCCGGGAAACCGTGGAGCCGCATGTATTCACGGGGCGTCAGGTAACGGTCTTGAGTGGGGTGAAAGAAGATCTCTCCGCAACGGAGCGTGTTGCTCTGCTTCTTTCGACCGAGGCGTAAGAACTTGGTCGTATCCTTCCGGGTCAGGCGCCCCTTTACCTCGCTTGGCGCGTCCTCCATCTTCGCGAGGAACATGCCCTCGCTGACAAAGCTGATCCGATGTTTGTCGCCATCGGGTGTGACATCGATGTGGTTTGCGAACCTGGGGGCCTTTCCCTTCGCGGAAGGCTTGGGAAGGCCGGAAATGGCTTCTCCGACCGTTCGGAAATTGGAAGGCTCGTGATCGGCGTGCGGAAAGGAGAACGGCTCGCCCTTCGTGGCGATGATGAAGATGCGTTGACGGAGCTGCGCCACACCGAACTCTGCGGAATTGATGATCCGGCAAGCAACCGCGTATCCCAGTCCTTCCAACGCTTCCCGCAACTGCCGGAGGGCACCTCCTCGGACTCCTTTGAGATCGGGAGCCGACTGTAGCGCCTTGACGTTTTCAATAAGGATCGTCTTCGGCTCGAGTATGCGCGCATAGTCGACTATCGCGAACAGAAGGCGTCCTCGGATGTCGTTCAGGTTGTCCTTCTTGCCGATCTGGCTGAAGGACTGGCACGGCGGTCCGCCGTAGAGGACGTCCAGTTCCCCCACCTGCAATCCGTTGCGGGCCATCAGATCGTTCACATCGACTTCGCTGACATCGGAGTTGATGATCTCGGCATTGGGGAAGTAGCGTTCCCGGTTCGCCTTGAGGGTGAGACAGGCTTGTTCGTCAATTTCGATGCAAGCCAGTGTACGATAACCGGCTTGGTGGAAGCCTATATCTAGGCCGCCGCCGCCGGAGAATAGGGAGATCGCCGTGGGCTTCTTGTGGATACCATCAGCTCTCACGCCTCCGACATCCAGCCCCTCGCCGGGATCGAGGTTATTCTGCGACTGGTCGTAAAACATGTGGCTCTCCAAAACATAAAAGGAACGATCGCAATCGGCAACGTGCGGTTCCTCTGATGTTCCGCCTATAGGACGGAATACTCCTAACCTGCAAATGTAGAGGATCCTACAGCGAAAATGCGCTGGCGGACCGCATCAGAGCATCCGCCAGTGCCATCGATTGATTTGTCGATTGGGGGCGGTCAATGCCGCGTCTGATCATGCGGCATGATCATCACTGCCAGCACGCTTTCAAGGTGCCGGCGCAATTTGCGCACCGATCGCGTCCGACTGAACGCCTTCCGCAAGATGCCAATCGCACGTTTAGGCGGCTGAGGCAGAAACTCGCGCGGCACGCCCCAGTCCTTGGCGATGGCCGCCGTCACCGCGGCGAACACGGCGTCGAAATCGTTGTCGCTTGGTCCATCGATCCGCACGATGTCGAGCCGCGAGCGTAGCATCGGCGGGAGGAGCGAAGCGTCGTTCGCGGTCAGTATCCAGTTGCAGTGGCTCAGATCGACCTCGGCGAGCAGGCACTTGTCCCAGTGATTGCTGGCAGTTTCCCGTTCCAGCATGGTGAGAAGGACGGCATGCGCAACGCCGCCTTGCGCGCTTCCGCCGGCCTTGTCGATTTCTTCCAGCACCAGCACCGGATTGGCAGTGCGGGTCTGCGCCATGGCGACTGCCGGCCAACAGGGCTGCGCATTGGTCCATCCGCGTGCGGTCCCCTCGAGCGCGCGGCTGTCCGACGTTCCGCCGAGATCGAGCGTCATCGTGCCGGTTCCGGCGATTGAGCCGATCAGCCGCGCGAGATGGCTCTTGCCGGTGCCCGGCGGTCCGTCCAGGCACAGCGGACGCCAGGCGATCCATGGCCTCCCGGCCCAGAGCTGGACGCGCAATTGCCGCTCGATAATTCCAACGGCGGGCTCGAGCCAGGGGGCTTCCGCACGCAGCCGGGCGATCAGCCGGATATCGCCTTTCACATTGTTCGCCAGCGCGGAAGCGCCTTCCAGTGGCAGGAAACCTGTCAGCGCATCGTAACGCTCGGCGACTGAGTGGAAGCCTTCCACGCTTACCGATCCCGGCGCGATCTTGCTGGCTGGGCGAACATACGCCGCGCCGTAGATCTCGGTGATGCCGTCGATTGTCTCCAGAGGACTGTGAGGCCGGTAGAGCTTGTTCAGATCGATCATTTTTTTGTCTCGATTAGTGCTTCCGCAACCGGCGAACCGCTTGCAAAGGCGGTTCGCCGGCGCGGCGGCATGGATTTTAGGGGTGGTGTTCAGGCGGCATGATCGAGGCTGGCGATCAGGCTTTCGCGCAACTCGTCGGCAAGCCGCCGCAGCATGGGCGCACGGATCGAACCGGGCCGCGCCCGCAGGAAGGATTCGAGTAGGGCCAGGTGAGCGCCCGAGATGCGCAGCAGAGGCGTTCCCTGCAATCGCAGCCATGCAACCAGAGCCATCGCGGTAAACAGCACGTCGGCTTCGCAATGTTCGCGCATCCGCTCCCAGGCAATGCGATCCGGGCGAATTTCAGGATCGGCCTTGCCGAAGAGCAGGCCGACCGGCACGCCCATTCGCAACAGCACTTCGGACAGGTGATTCCACGTCTTGCCCGATCCTTTAAGCGCAAGACCGAGATCGATTTGCCTCAGGTCGCGCCAGCGCGGACCCTGTGTCTCCGCCAGTTGCCGCGGCAACTCCATATCGGCGGAAATTGCCGCTAGCTGAAGAACCTGGCAGTCCGTGGCCAAGCCGCCATAGGTAACAACGACGTGGTCGCTGTGCTGGCGCATGAAGGTGAAAGCGCGTTCGAGCAGGCTCGCTTCGTTATCGCAATCCTTGAGGGTCCAGCTATTGATGTCGCCGGTCGCGACACGGCCCAGCGCGTCGATCTCCACCGTCCACATCGCGATGCCGACAAGGCTGCGGCAACCGATTCGCGCTTTCTCGCAATCTGGCTCGATGCAATTGTAGGCCTCGCGCAGATAAGGATCGAAGACACTTTCCGTATCGAGAATGAGGTATTTTTGGGGCATTCATTTTTCCTTTCGTGGACCATCCACACAATCTCTTTTTGATGATCAGTGGGCGTCAGAGGACGACAGGCCTTGCCCGCTCGAGCGCTCGCCATGCCTGCCACGCGGCGGCGAGCGATGTCCGCTGGTGCGGCGAACATTGTGACCACAGAAACGCTGCCCATACGCACTGTGCTTCGTCCGGTGCCTTGCGCGATCGCGACAGGACATTTGAACCGGGACCGGCTCGCTCGATCCGGTGTGCGGCTGCGATCTCCTCCAGCACGCTGTTTGCGCATTCGAGCGGGAGGATATCGAGGTCCGGGCGATCCCGCTGGAGTAGCTGCAGGTCAGCCGGCGGCAGCGGTCCTCCGGCGGCGAATGCGTGCCGCAGATAATGCTGTGAGATACGGGACACCCGCGCGATCAACGTCGCACTAATCGGAATGCGCTCGGCCAGACCGGCCAGAATATCGGCCCGGTTCGCTGTCCGATCGAACGCGCGGTGATCGACAGCGAACCTTGCGCCTCCCTTTTGCTCGCAGCGGACAGTGAAGATGGCGGTCGAACGAATAGCAGAGCGCGGGCTGCTATCGGCGGGATCGCGGATGATCGCGAGCGAGCACAGCACCCGCGGATGGCGCCTGTGGGAATGGGGCATGCTGAAAATCCTGTTCTGAAAAACGAGACAGGCGGCGCCTCCGGTTGGAGACGCCGCCTTCTTGGTGTTTGTGATTGGTATGAAGCCGGTCAGGCCATGAAGTCGGCGAAGGCCTGCGCATCGGTGAATAGGCTGAAATAGCCGGCTTCCCACTGCTCAGGATCGACCTCGACCGTGCTCATCGCCGCGCGAATGTCCTGCCATGCACTTTCGACGCCGCGCTCGACCTTCGCACGCGATGGCACGGCGCAGGATCGCAGCAGGCACCGCTTGTCGAGGCGAAAGGCATGGCGCCGATCGGTGGTGACCAGAACGATCGGTTTGCTACGGCTCAGGCGGCACGGCTCGACCTGCATGATCTGCGCGCCGTCCCTCGTCCGGTAAATCAGTGCGAGACCGCCACAGATGCTGGTCTGGTCGTTGGCGAACAGCGCCAGCAGCGAGTCCTGCCTTGCCTGCATCGCCGCCCGGGCGACCATCTCAAGCGCGGGTTCGGATGGATAGTCCATGGTGCCGATTGTCAGTGCATCGGTGCCGGCGCCGGGGTCGGTGGGCAGACCCAGCGCTTGCGAGAGGGCACAGGTCAGCTGCTGGCGGGGGCATGCCCCGCCGATATCGAGATCGATCATTCGTAATTCCTTGTTATGTGGATAGCGGCCTGTCGGCCGGAGCCTTTTTCCGTTCAGCCGGAAGGCTCGCATTCACTGTCTTCTTAAGGTCTATCCCCGTTCAGGCCGGGGTCCACGCTGTATGGAACGCGCTCGCAAGGAGCACGAGCATGAGAAGGAACTGCTGACACGTGCCAAGACCGCCATTGACGAACGAGAGGAGGCTGCTCGCAAGGAGGACATCCGCCTGAAAAGCGAGGCATACCGACAGAACATTGTCGCAAGCCAGCTGTCGATCATCGGCGGCTTCTTCACCGGATCGCTGCGCGGACGCTGGGATCAGGAGCGGCAGCGACCGACGATCTCCACGGGAAAAATTACCAACGAACAAGCGGTGGCCTTGGCCAGCCCCTGGACTGGCTGGCTGGCAATTACAGCACGCCAGGCCAGCGAAATTGCCACCAAGCGCGCGCAGATCGCGGCCAAAATATGGAAAATACTGAACGCACTTCGCGCTAAGGGACGACG
>Ga0114911_1000942_pt1 | contig 16590 bp, 13 predicted proteins | sample MalvireepMed_904_FD_89688 | JGI IMG/M metagenome (GOLD analysis project Ga0114911, IMG submission 89688) | Marine viral communities from the Global Malaspina Expedition - Malaspina viral metaG DeepMed_904 | ecosystem: Environmental > Aquatic > Marine > Oceanic | place: Mediterranean Sea...
AAAAAAACGGCCGGCAGAGGATGCCGGCCAAACTCGTTGCTAGTGAACAGCCATTAATACATCATGCTGTACAAGGTTCTACGCGCGCGTGATGCGAGCGGATCACCATCGGGGAGAGCATTGATAATATCCAATGCAAAACGTTTTGCATCCGCATTTGCAGGATCTTTACGCATCACAAAAAATGCCTGATCCAGCGCTTCTTCGTCGCGATGTGCCTGTTGCAGCGCCAGCGCCAGTTTTAAACGCGTATCATAGTCGTCTGGTTGAGCTTCGACATGCTCCTGTAAATTTCTTATCTCCGGCGAATCCGCAGCCTTTTCTGCTAATTCGATTTTACTCATTAAGCGCTGATAGTCGTTGTCTTGCTCCACCATAGGAATTGCCGCGGCTAACTCTTTAGCCTGGTCTAAACGACCATGATCGACAGCGGCTTCGGCTAACAATTTAATCGCCTGCATATTGCTACTATCGAGATCGTAGGCTTGCTTGGCAAAAGTGTAAGCATCGGCTGCATTACCTTCACCCAGTGCCTGTTGCGCTTGTTTTAAGTAGTCATCAGCTGGGCTTGGCAAATGTTTGCTGAGCATTTCTTTAATTTCGGTCTCGGATTTTACCCCACCGAAGCTATCCAGTGGCTGACCATCCTTAAAAAATGCAACAGTCGGCAGGCTGCGAATACCAAACTGCATGGCAAGTTCCTGCTGATCGTCACAGTTAATTTTAGCCAGTGTAACTTGCTCGGGATATTGGCTCGCGATACGTTCCAGAATTGGCATTAATTGCTTGCAGGGCTCACACCAGTCGGCCCAAAAATCGATAATAACGAGTTTTTCTTTTGAACCTTCCAGCAACACCTGTTGGAAATTCTGCAGTGTTACGTCGATGATATTGTCAGCTGCCATAACCAGCGCCTGCTCCCTTTAATTGCTGTTAATCGCGTTGTTAATTAAAGATATGCTGGCGCCGGTGGCAAAATTCAATGGCTAGTTAGCTAAACCAGGACAAAAGTTTGTCTTTTAGTTTGCTGTATGGGGGGTAGCGTAGCGCTACATCCAGTATAAAGCGTCGGGTCATGACCGGCTTTAAATGGCTGAATGTGTCGAAACCGAATTTGCCGTGATAGCGCCCCATGCCACTGCGACCAACGCCGCCAAATGGCATCTCGTCATTTAACATGAACATCAGGGTATCGTTGTAGCAAACATTACCCGCAGCGATGTGGCGAGTAAACTGGCTCAGGGTTCGTTGGTTTTTGCTAAATGCATATAACGCCAGTGGTTTAGGCTTGGCATTAATTATCTCGATAGCCTGGTTGGCAGAATCTATGGGAACAATGGGTAAGATCGGGCCAAAAATCTCATCAGTCATCAACGGGTGATCGGCAGCCACATTGGTTACCAGTGTTGGTGCCAGGTAGTTATCTTTGCCCGAACTATCACCGCCAAAGGCAATAGTTTGCCCTTCAAGCAGGCCGACCAGCCGTTGATGATGCTGACTATGAATAATACGCCCGTAGTCATCGCTGTGCTGCGGCTCATCACCGTAAAACTCGGTAATGGCGCGTTTAAGTGCATTGATAAGTTGATCCTGTACCGAGGACTCAACCAGCAAATAGTCGGGGGCGATGCAGGTTTGCCCTGCATTTAAAAACTTACCCCAGACAATGCGTCGGGCTGTTACGGCTAAATCACAGTCGGCCATAACGACAGCGGGACTTTTGCCGCCCAATTCCAGCGTTACCGGGGTTAGATTAGGAGCGGCAGCCGCTAAAATTGAGCGTGCGGCATTTTCGCCACCGGTATAAAAAATATGGTCAAAGGGTAATTGGGTTAACTCGGCAGAAACCTGAACATCGCCGGTGACTATTTTAAATGCTGCACTATCCAGATAGTCGGGCAAATGCCTGGCAATGACCGTAGCAACCTCTGATGCGTGTTCTGAGGGCTTAATGATGGCGCAGTTGCCTGCTGCAATTGCAGCAATAAGTGGTGCTAACAACAATTGCACCGGATAATTCCAGGCGCCAAGGATCAAAACGGTTCCTAAGGGCTCAGGAACAAGCTCGCTTTTGGCCGGCCAGGCAAGCATTGGAGTGCCCACCTTGCGGGGCTTGGCCCAGCGGTTGATATGTTTCAGCGTGTGCTTTATGTCAGTTAATAAAAACTGCAGTTCGGTCAGGCGGGCTTCACTGGGGTGTTTACCTAAATCTGTGCGCAAAGCCTCTAATAACGGCGCTTCTTGCTCAACAAGAAATTGACGCAACTGTTGTAGTTGTTGTTTACGCCAGGACACCGGGCGGGTTAGCCCGGTGTGGTAGGTGTGATTTAATTCATCTAACAGATTATGCCATGTGTTCATCCGAGTCCGCCGAGGGTCACCGTTTTAATTTCCAGGTACTCATCTATACCGTATTTTGACCCTTCGCGTCCAACCCCGGACTCTTTGATACCGCCAAAAGGGTTGTAAGCATGCGAAATACCACCGGTATTAACACCAACCATGCCGTATTCAAGGGCTTCGCTGACACGGAATATGCGAGCGGTATCTTTGGCGGCAAAGTATGAAGCTAATCCAAATGGCGTATCGTTGGCTTTCTTAATGGCTTCTTCTTCGGTCTCGAAGGTACTGATGGCAATTACCGGCCCGAAGATTTCGTCATTGTTGATATCCATCTCTGTTGTTACGCCGCTCAATACCGTAGGGGCATAGAACAGGTTACCTAAATCGGTGAGTACTTCACCACCGGTTTCGATAGTTGCGCCATCCGACTTAGCTGACAATACCAAACGTTGCACTTTGTCGACCGCATCCTGATCAATCAATGGGCCTAATTCGACGCCTTCTTTATCGCCCGGACCGACTTTAAGTGCGTTAACCTTAGTGGTTATTGCTTTGACAAAATCGTCTTTAACTTTCTCATCGACCAACACGCGGTTAGCCGCAATACAGGTTTGTCCTGCGTTACGGAACTTGCAGGCCATTAACTGCTCTGCGGCAGCATTTACATCGGCATCGTCAAACACAATAAAGGGTGCATTACCACCAAGTTCAAGCGATATTTTCTTGACGTTTTCGGAGCACTGCTGCATTAGCACTTTGCCAACACCGGTTGAGCCGGTGAATGATAGTTTTCTGACCTTTTCGGAGGTGGCGAGTATTTTACCCACGGTTTTAGCATCACTCGTAGGAATTAGGTTAATCACGCCGTCAGGAATACCCACCTCGCTGGCTAACTGCGCTAATGCCAGACTCGAGAGTGGCGTTAACTGCGGCGGCTTAACCACAATGGTGCAACCGGCAGCGAGTGCTGGCGCAATTTTACGGGTAATCATCGCATTAGGAAAATTCCATGGCGTAATAGCTGCACAGACGCCGATCGGCTGCTTCATCACTAATACGCGTTTGCTATTGTCAGCAACGGGTAAAATATCACCATCGATACGTTCTGCTTCGCTGGCGAACCAGTCAACAAAGCTGGCACCGTACTCGACTTCGCCGGCTGCCTCAGCGACCGGTTTGCCTTGCTCAGCACTCATTAGTTCAGCCAGTGCTTGTTTGTTATCCATCATGGCCTGGTACCACTTACGTAACAGGTCGGCGCGCTCTTTGGCCGTCTTTTTTGACCATTTTGCTAATGCCGTCTCGGCTACGTTAATGGCGCGATGGGTCAAATCCTCACCGGCGTCGGCAACCTCGGCAATGACTTCACCGGTAGCCGGGTTAGTGACCTTAAAGCGGTTATCGGTGGGAACCCAGTGCCCTTCAATAAAACAATCCGTTTTTGTAAGCGATGACATAGAATGCGCTGACATAGTGCCTCCTTCCTAAAAGTATCTAGTATTAATGTAGGCAATAAAGTGTGTATTGGTTCAACTTTTTCGAAAAAACTATGCTTACCTCAGGGCAACGGTAGATTTAGCTTGTAGTTGCGATAAAAGTGCGTATAATGCGCACTTCTTCAAGGAAATCCGCTTTAACCCGTAATGAAACGGGCATCTAGAGGCTGCGGTAACCCTTGATTCGTGGGGTTGAGCGCCTGATTCCAGAGAGTAATTTCAACATCTTGCACACGCACAGCGTGCGCTATCGTTGCGCTTATCATTGATTCCTGTCGCCGGGCCGAACCCCTTTTTTTAGTTGTATGTTTGCTTATGGCAAACAGGAATGAGTGAGTAATTCATGTCAAATTCTAATTCTGTCATGTCGTTTGCCGACATGTCTCTGCCGACTACTGTATTAAACCAACTGGAAAAGCTCGGTTTTAGCCAGCCTACGCCTATTCAGCAGCAATCTATTCCTGCGCTACTAGACGGTAAAGACGTGCTAGGCGAAGCGCAAACGGGGACCGGTAAAACAGCGGCATTTGGTTTGCCTGCACTTGCAGCGATCGATCCGAGTGTGCGTCAGACCCAGGTGTTGGTAGTTACACCGACGCGTGAGCTAGCCATTCAGGTGGCTGAAGCCATGGAAAGCTTTGCCCAGCAAATTAAAGGCGTAGAAGTTGCAACTGTTTATGGCGGTTCTGCGTTTGGACCACAGATCCAGGCTCTTAAAAAGGGCACCGCAGTGGTTGTCGGCACGCCCGGTCGTCTTATCGACTTGCTCAACAAAAATGTGTTGAAGCTTGATGGTTTGCGTGTCGCGGTATTAGATGAAGCCGATGAAATGTTAAACATGGGCTTTATCGAAGACATCGAAACTATTTTGAGCAAGGTTCCGGAAACCGCACAGCGTGCGTTGTTCTCGGCGACTATGCCAACTGCTATTCGTAAATTGGCAAAAACCTACTTGACCGATCCGCTTAATATTCAAATCGAAGCGATTGCACGCGAAAAAGCGACTATTAAGCAAAAAGCCTGGAAGGTTGCCGGTTTAACTAAGATGACGGCACTTACGCGTTTATTAGAAGTAACGCCTTATCAGCGTGCGCTAATTTTCGTGCGCACTCGCCAGGACACCATGGATGTTGCAGAACTACTGCAGCGCTCGGGTTTTAAAGCATCACCATTAAGTGGTGACTTAAACCAGTCACAGCGCGAGCAGACAGTAGCACAGTTGCGTAGTGGTCATATCGAAATTCTGGTTGCAACTGATGTGGTAGCTCGAGGTCTTGATGTGCCAGAGATTACCCATGTTATCAACTACGACTTGCCGGGCGATACTGAATCTTATGTTCACCGTATTGGCCGCACCGGCCGCGCCGGTCGTGAAGGCGAAGCGATTTTGTTTTTCCGCCCGAAAGAGCGCCACTTGTTGCGTCACTACGAACGTTTAACTAACTCGTCAATTGAGTACTTTGAAGTACCCAGCGCGCAGCAGTTGAGTGAGCACCGTCAGCAGCAGTTACTGTCGACAATGCAAGCGACACTGGAGCAGGAAAATCATCAGCCGGTTGAGCAGTTACTGCAAAAATGGCTGACTGAGAGCGAGCTTAGCGCAGAGCAGATCGCATTGGCATTGCTGAAGCAACAACATAAACAGCGTCCATTGTTCCTGAAAGAAGATCGTCCGGTACGTGAACGTGCTGAGCGCAAGGACCGAGCTGACCGTGGTGATCGTAAAAAGGCACGCGGGCCGCGTCCGACAGATGCCGATTTTGATACCTACAAAATTCAGGTTGGCCGCGAACACGGTGCACGTCCGGGCGATATCGTTGGTGCAATAGCTAACGAAGCATCAATGGACAGTCGCTTTATCGGGCAAATTCAATTGTTTGACCAACACTCGTTAGTGCAGCTGCCAAAAGGTTTGCCGGGCGAGGTTGTTAAAGTATTGAAGCGGGCTCGTGTACGCCAGCAGCCGATGTCGTTGGAATTGACCTCAGAGCAGGTAAAACGTGCACCTCGCCCACCACGTGGACGTGACGGTGGGCGTGACAGTGCGCCTCGCGGTGGTCGCCGTGACAACGGTCGTCGTGGCCAGGGCGCAGCACGTCGGTTTAACTAAACGGCTGCAACCCGCACGCCCGTGTTAAACGGTTGTATTAAGGTAACGTGGCCGGATGCTCCACCTGGATCATCCGGTCAATATCAAATCCCCATTCATTCGCTTTAGCCAGCGCATAGTCAATATCGCTTTGCTCAACGTCAGGAGAGCGGGCTAACAGCCAGAAGTATTCCGTTGAATCGCTGGTGACTATAGCCATTTGATAGTCCTCATCCAGCCAGCTGACATAGTAACCACCGTAAAAAGGCCAGAAGAAAGTAACCTGGTAGGCTGCATGCATGCCTTCGACGGGTTCAGCTTTGCCAATAGCTGTTTGCCACTCTTTATCGTTGGTATGCCAGCCGCGGTTGGTAACCTCGAGCGTGTTATCGGCGTTAAGCCGATATTCTGCGGTAACGGCAATCAGGTTTTGCTCAAAGCCGTGGGGCATACGTAAAATTTCATACCATTTGCCCAGATAACGTTCGGCGCTAAATTGTTGCACCGGTGGTGCCACCGGAGTCGGCTCCGAACTACAGGCGAGTAAGGTAAAAGTAGTCGCCAGCGCGATAATAAGTTTTTTCATCAATGACATCCTTGGCTAAAACGGGTTACAACTGCTCGATATTATCAAGGTAATGATCAGCCTGCTGGAGTAATTCAGATTGCTCTTGCGGGCTTTTCTTGTGCCACAGAGAATACATCATCCCCATGCGGTGGTTGCTCTTGAAGCGTTGCTCGTGACGGCTGAGGAAGTGCCAGTACAAACTATTAAACGGACAGGCTTTGTCACCAGTTTTAATAGACTTGCTGTAGTAGCAATCACCGCAATAATGGCTCATCTTATCAATATAATTGGCACTGGACACATAAGGCTTGGTTGCCAGTATGCCGCCATCAGCATATTGACTCATGCCGCGCGTATTGGGTAACTCTACCCACTCGATGGCATCGATGTAAATGCCTAAGTACCAGGCATCGACCTCATCAGGCGCAATCCCTGCCAACAATGCGAAGTTGCCGGTAATCATCAGACGTTGAATATGATGCGCATAGGCATAATCGAGCGATTGCTGCACACAGTTTTTAATGCAGTTCATCTGCGTATCGGCATCCCAAAAATAATGCGGCAAGCTACGCTGATGTTGTAATTGGTTGTTATTCTTATAGTGCGGCATAAAGTGCCAGTAAATACCGCGGATATACTCTCGCCAGCCTATAATCTGGCGAACAAAACCTTCGACCTGGTTTAATGCAATTTCGTCGTCGCTTGCCTTCCAATAATCAATAGCCGTGGTAACGACTTCGAGTGGGCTGAGCATTTTACAGTTAAGCGCAAATGACAAACGAGAATGATAGAGCGTCCAGCTGGACGAATGCAGAGAACTTAGCGACATTGCATCTTGGTATGTGCCAAAATGCGGTAGTAAGTGCTCACAAAAGTAGTGCAGAAGCTGGCGCGCTTGCTTTCTCGAGGTCGGCCACAAAAACTGCCGGGCACTGACAGTGCCCATCATGCTGACGTTTTGTTGCTCAAGCATGGCGTCTATGTCGGAAACATCATTTGCAAATAACAGAGGCTCAGGTACGCTCTGTTTTTTGGGGATCTTCTTGCGGTTTTCGCCATCAAAATTCCACTGCCCGCCAACCGGCTTGTCGCCGTCCATTAACAGGCCCAGGCGCCGCCGCATATGACGATAAAAGGCTTCCATAAGTAGCGACTGGTCATCGTCAAAGATTTTCGCCAGCGAATCGCGCCGGGTAATAAAGTGCTCGCTATCAAACCACTCGATAGTAATATCGTTAGCGCCGGCCCATGAACGTAGTTGGTGATCTAAACGGTATTCGTCAGGCAACTGAATTTGTAGTTGAGCATTGGGATACTGGTTAAGGATCGTCTGTAAGTTTTGGGTCAGCGAGCCACTATTATTTTTATCATCCAGCCGCAGATAGCGAATATTAAATGACTTTTGTTGCAGCGCCTGCGCAAAATTTCGCATTGCGGCAAAAAATGCCAGTACTTTTTGGCGGTGGTGTTTTACGTAGTCGGTTTCCTGCGCTAGTTCCATCATCACGTAAAGTGAATCTTCAGCGTCCTGCTGATACCAACTATGGGATGCATTAAGCTGATCACCGAGGATCAGCCGAATATAGCGAAAGTCGTGCTTAGTCATCGTTTTGATCGTGGCTGTCTCCGTTTAGATCCAGCTCTGTCACCGGTTTATCGGGCTTAGCATAACTTAGACGACACAAGGATTGCGTTGCGTGGTAGCGGTCGAGTCCCGATACCGCAACGGTTTCCAGTGCCTCGATGTCAATAAAGCCATCGCTGTGAATTGCTTTTTCATCGGTGCGCACCCATTGGATCTCGCCAATAACAAATTCGGTACCGTTGTGCGTGATACTGGCAACCTCGACGAGTTTTACGCCCATCGATAAGCGGCTTTCTTCAACATAAGGCGCGTGAAAACCATCGTAATGCGCGGGGGTCAATCCGGTTTCCGCAAATTCAGACTGGTCACGGTCGTAACGTGCCGAGGTTTGGTGTGCCTGCTTAACGATACCGCGATGAACGTGATTTACCGTGTAAACACCCGTTTCTTCAATGTTTTCGAGTGTGTGCCGGTCGACCGAGTGCGGGCGCATGATAAAGCCTATCAACGGCGGGTTTGCGCCCAGGTGTACCACAGAACTTATAATCGCTAGATTGTCCTCGTTGCGGCGGTTACTGGTTCCGATGAGGTTAGCGCTCTTAAAACCTGACAACGAGTTAATGAATTTAACCCGTTCGCGGTTTTCCATAGCGGCGAGTTGTTGTTGGTCAAAATGCTGCATGAAGTTACCCGTTTTGGTTTTTAATAAATAACTAATACGATCTATTTAAGCAAGCAGATCTGATAGTTAAAAATGGCAATTTATGGCATCATTCGTTCCAGCTGAGTAGAGAGGAATGTTATGAACAACACCACTGAACAAGTTAACGTCCTGTGTATTAAATGGGGCAATAAATACGGCGCTGACTATGTCAACACGCTGTATTCAATGGTTAGCCGGAATTTGAGTCGACCGTTTCGTTTTGTCTGTCTGACCGATGATAACGAAGATATCCGGGAAGAAGTCGAGGTTAAACCTATTCCCAAAATTGGCTTTGAAGACTTTGACAATCAGGTTGCCTGGACAAAAGCCCATGGCTGGTTAAAACTGACTTGCTTCGCAAACCCGCTGCATGACCTGCAGGGACAGACGCTGTTCCTGGATCTGGATATTGTGATCGTGGGTAGTCTTGATGAATTTTTTGAGCCAGCGGGTGACTTTCTGGTTATCAAAGAATGGGATAAGTCTGACGCGACCGGGAATACCTCAGTCTTTCGCTTCGAAGCCGGCGCTCATGAGGATGCATTGGATTATCTTAAGGCAGATCCTGAAAAAGCAACCGAGCCTGTACGTAATGAACAGGAGTATATTACTCAGTTCGTGGACCGTCAGGGCAAATTGAAATACTGGCCTGCTGAATGGTGCAGAAGCTTTAAGCGGCATTGTTTACGACCTTTCCCGCTCAGTTTCTTTCAGCAGCCACGGATACCTGAAGGCGCGAAAGTCATTATTTTCCATGGTAAACCTCATCCGGATGATGCGGTGCGCGGTAAGAGCGGCAAATGGTATCGTAAGGTATTACCTACGCGCTGGATCGCTGAATACTGGCGTTAACTATGTGGCTGCGACTCTATTCGGTGTTAATGACTGTTTTAACACCGTTATTGCTACTCTATTTTATTGCTCGAAGCCGCAAAGACAGTGGTTATCGCGAGCATTTAAGCGAGCGCCTGGGTCTTATCAGCCGCGAAAAAGAAAGTCAGGGCGGACTGTTACTACACAGTGTATCGGTGGGCGAAACCTTGGCAGCACGGCCGCTTATTACCCGGCTTCTGCAACAGCAGCCTAACCTTGCTATCACCATCAGTTGTATGACACCGACAGCACGGCGGTTAATCGAACAGCATTTTGGCGACGCGGTGCGTTGTGTGTACTTTCCTCTCGACAATCCGTATGCAGTAAAACAGTTTATTCAGCGGCTGGCACCCACCGCGGTGTGGCTAATGGAGACTGAACTGTGGCCTCGTTTTATGGCGGAATTGAGGCACCGGGGTATTGCCGTTGCAATGCTTAATGCGCGCCTGTCCAAACGATCAGCGGCCGGCTACCGAAAAGTGCACTCGTTATTGTCTGTTTGCTGGAGGCAACTAGCGGCAGTAAGCGCACAAACCAGAGCAACCCAACTACGCATGCGGGCGTTAGGCGCAAATAAAGTTTTTGTCGACGGTAATCTTAAGTTTGATATTGCGCTCACAAAAGCACAGCAGCTCAAAACTGAGCAGTTTTTTGCACAGGTTACAGGGCGGCCGATAATACTCTGTGCAAGTACACATCCGGGTGAGCACGAAGTCGCAATTGATGCGTACCAACAGTTAGTCAAACAATTTAGCGATATTGTCTTTATCATTGCGCCGCGTCACCCCGAGCAATTTAACTCTGTGAGTCAACTGCTTGTTGAGCGACAAATTTCTTTTGTGCGTCGCAGTCAAATCGAAAGCTTCCCTGCTGAGCAGACATTTTTATTGGCAGACTCAATGGGCGATATGTTAATGCTGAGTGCGGGCGCTGACATGGCGTTTGTCGGAGGCAGCTTAATTGAGCGCGGCGGACACAATCCGTTAGAGCAAATTGCAGCTGATTGCGCGGTACTTAGCGGCCGCTCGGTTTATAACTTTAACGAAGTTTATGCAGCGTTAAATCGGGTAAAGGGTATACGTTGGGTGGATGATTGCGATACGCTACGCGATCAATTTTTAGCTCTGCTTACAGACAAGCAGGCGTTGCAACAACAAAAACACAACGCCAGCGCAGTGCTACAACAACACAAAGGGGCGACGTTACGCATGTTGGAACGTGCAACGGACGCCACTTTAACAGGAAATTTCATGGTAAAAACTCAGACAGACGGTAAAGAATTCATAAAATTTGATTCAGCAGTTTTACCCGAGTGTGAAGCAAAGCATTTTTCACCACGCTACTGGCAACAGCAAAAAGCTATCGCTGGCAATTCTACAGGCCGTGCAACGGTTTGGTTTATTCAGCAGGGCGATCACGGCATGTTGTTGCGTCACTATTATCGTGGTGGACTGGTAGGAAAAGTTAATAAAGACCGTTTTTGGCGCGAACCAGAACAGCAAAGTCGGGCAATAAAAGAGTTTGATTTGCTTACACAGTTAGTGGAAAAGGGGCTGCCTGTACCAAAGCCGATTGCTGCACGAATGATTAAAACCGGCTTGTTTAGTTATCGTGCCGATATTTTAGTCGAGGTTATACCCGGTGCAGTGGATGTCTTTCGGTTGTTGCGCGAACGACAACTGCCGGCAAAGCAGTGGCATGCATTAGGCGCTGTCGTCCGTCGCATGCACGACGAAAACGTCTATCACTCGGATCTAAATTGCCACAATCTGATGCTTGATGACCATGACAGTCCATGGATTGTTGATTTTGATAAGTGTGGCTTTAAAGAAAACGGACAATGGAAGCAAGAGAACCTGGCACGATTAAAGCGCTCTCTGCTTAAAGAAAAAGCCAGGAACGAAACCTTCTATTGGAAGCAAGAACGTGATTGGCCTGAGTTTTTAACGGGTTACGAAACGAGCTGATGGCGCTTAGCTAATAAAAAAGCCTGTTCAGCGCGCTGAACAGGCTTTTTTTGTTTTACTTGCTTTTGCTGGTATGAACTAGTCGCGGATTTGGCCGTTACCAGTTACCACAAACTTTTCTGTTGTCAGCGCTTGTAAACCCATGGGTCCATAAGCATGCAACTTACTGGTTGAGATACCAATTTCAGCACCAAGCCCTAACTGACCACCATCAGAGAAACGAGATGAGGCATTCGCCATGGTTACCGCTGAATCGATTTCACGAATAAAGCGTTTAGCCGTATCCTGGTTTTCGGTCACGATAACTTCAGTGTGTCCGCTACCAAACTGCTGGATGTGATCAGCAGCGGCATCAAAATCGTCCACTGTGCGAATCGCAATTTCTAAGGCTAAATATTCTTCGCCAAAGGCATCATCAGCAATTTCATCAGCGCCATCAAAATAACCGACTGAACGTTTGTCTGTATGAATGGTTACGCCTTTTTCAGCCAGTGCTTTTGCCGCCATTGGCAAGAACGTTTCGGCAACGTCCTGATGTACCAATAAGCCTTCCAGAGCGTTACAAACACCGGTACGCTGGGTTTTACCATTTAACAGTATCGCCAGTGCTTTATCTAAGTCTGCGTCTTTATCCACATACAGATGGCAGACGCCTTTGTAATGCTGGATAACCGGAATTTTGCTGGTATCACTGACATAATGGATAAGACCTTCGCCGCCGCGAGGAATAACCAGATCGATGTAGTCTTTTTGCTGCAACAGCTCGGTCATTAATTCACGGTCAGGCGTAGGAACGACGGTAATTACGTCTTTCGGCAAGCCGCTTTGTTCCAGCGCTTCGTGCAATGCATCGGCAATCGCCTTGCTGCTCTCGATCGCTTCCCGACCACAGCGTAAGATCACCGCGTTACCTGATTTAAAACACAATGCGCCGGCATCTGCAGTGACGTTTGGACGCGCTTCATAAATCATAGCGATAACGCCCAGAGGAATACGCATTTTTTCAATTTTGAGGCCGTTAGGGCGCTCTTCAAGCACGTAGCTGTCACCGACCGGATCGCTAAGTTCGATAATTTCTTCTATCGCAGATGCCATGCCTTCGACACGGTCATCGTCTAGCTGCAAACGATCCATCATGGCGTCACTTAGGCCTTTTTCTTTGCCGGCTACCATGTCTTTTTCGTTAACGGCTAAAATCTTATCTTTGTGGCTACGGATTGCGTCAGCCATTTTTTGTAAAACCTTGTTTTTGTCATGCTCTGACAAGGTTGCTACCGCACGCGCGGCTTTAGCGGCGCGTTGGGCAATTTCTGTTGCTAACTGCTGGCTCATGAATCCTCCAAAATCATTAAATCATCGCGATGAATTACTTCAGTAATCGGGCTGTAACCGAATTGCTCGGCAATGTCTTCGGTTTGCTGGCCCTTAATGTGCAGCAGCTCGTGCGAACTGTATTGGCAAATGCCTTTAGCCAGCGCATCGGTGTTGTTTGCGCTGCGCACGAGTACCGCATCACCGCGGTCAAAGTCGCCTTGAACATCAACAATGCCGGAGCTCAATAGCGACGCTCCGTTTTCCATTAACGCTTTTTCTGCACCTTCGTCGATTAGAATCTCGCCCTGGGCGACAAGCGTATGTCTTAACCAATGTTTTTTATTGCTGATTGGATCAGATTGGCGACGGAAAAGTGTTCCTGGTATTTCGCCCTGTAACAGCGATTCAAACGTCTCGCCTTTGCGGCCATTGACAATATAGGTATCAATGCCGTGAGAAGTTGCTTTTTCGGCCGCTTCGACTTTGGTACGCATACCGCCTGTCCCTACGGCACTCACTGACCCGCCAGCGAGCGAGAAAATGCTTTCGTCAATTTGCTCAACCACGGGAATCTTCTTAGCGTCCGGGTTAAGGTTAGGGTCTGCGTCATACAAGCCATCAATGTCTGAGCAGATAAACAGTGCATCTGCGTCAACCAGGGTAGCAATCATTGCTGACAGGTTATCGTTGTCACCCACTTTCATTTCGTCAGTAGCGAGCGCGTCGTTCTCGTTTACGACGGGCAAAACATTGTGCTCTAACAATCTGTTTAACGTATTTTTGATGCTCACGTAACGTGCGCGGTCACGCAAGTCGCTGTGGGTCATCAAAAGCTGCGCGCAGGGGAAATCAAAAAAGCGCGACCAATACCCCATCATTTCATTCTGTCCAACGGCTGACATCGCTTTGCGAACAGCAACCGGAACTTTCTTATGTTCGAAGTGAATGTGCTTTCGTCCGGCGGCAACACTGCCCGAGGAAACTAGCACGACCTCTTGGCCTCGTTCACGACACTCGTTAATAAACCGAGCGATGGGAAGTAAGTATTTGGTACTTACTCCGGTTTCATCTGGCGCGATGAGCGCACTGCCTACTTTAAGTACGGCTCTTCGCCAGGATGGCGCTTTCATAAAGACTCCCTTTTGTTGAATTCGTTAGTAGTCTAACAGAATCGACAGCGAAGCTCCAGTAACGCTCATAACCTGAAACTATTGTCAATATTTTAGTCAATAATTTAGCTTTTGGACGTTTATTGCAATATATTTTACGCTTATTGACTTTCAGGCGGTGTATAACCGTCGATAGTTATTTCTTTACGTTCAAATAAAAACGCAACCATCTGTTGTTCCAGGTACTGGCGATCGGCTTCTGCCATCATATTCAGGTGCTTCTCGTTAATTAACATGGTCTGTTTTTTTTGCCATTCAGCCCAGGCTTGTTTCGAGATATGGTTATAAATTCGCTCACCCAACTCGCCCGGATACAGCTGAAAATCAAGGCCTTCAGCTTGTTGCTGTAAGTACTCACAAAATACGGTTCTGCTCATAACCTGTTCCTTTTTTTGGCAGGGTGCTTAGGTAATAGTTTTATCATAACTCGGTTACTAGTTGAGTTAGAATTTTTTGCGTCGCTGCGGCAATACCTACGTCCAGTGACTGACCTGGTTCAACCCAGCGCTGTTGTTCGCTGCTGTCTGCAAGCTGCGCGTTTGCATTGTTAGCGTTGCATAGTAGCAGGGGGTAGCAATCTAAATGGAAATGAGAAAACGTGTGCCGAAACGGTGATAGCGGCGTCACTTCACTATTAGTTAGGTTAAAGTGTGTCAACAGCTCAGCTTCGCTGCTGAACTCAGGAAAGCTCCACAGCCCTCCCCAAATGCCTGTTGGCGGTCGTTTTTGTAACAACACCTGATCGGCTTTTTTATGCACGGCTAAATAGGCGGTTTTTACCGGCAGTGCTTTCTTAGGTTTTTTACCGGGATAAGCAAGTTGTTGCCCCTGTTTATTTGCTATACAGGCGCTTTGTAATGGGCAGGCATGACATTGTGGTGAGGAACGGGTGCAAATGAGTGCACCTAAATCCATCATCGCTTGATTATACTCGTCGTGCCGGGCTGTTGGCGTGAGCTGTTCCGATATCTGCCATAGCTGGCGTAACACGTCGGCCTTACCGGGCCAGCCGGCCACTGCAAAGCAGCGCGCAAGAACGCGTTTAACATTACCGTCCAGAATGGCAGCGGGCACACCGCAGCCGAGCGATGCGATGGCGCCGGCAGTTGAGCGTCCGATGCCGGGTAACTGCATGAGTTGTCCCGGCTGAGTCGGGAATTGCCCGGCAAATTCGCTGCAAATTTGCTGTGCTGCTTTGTGTAGGTTTCGTGCCCTGGCGTAATAGCCAAGTCCGCTCCAGTGGCTCAGTACGCTATCAAGAGATGCTTCGGCCAGCGCCTCCACGGTGGGGAATGAATTCATAAATCGTAAAAAATAAGGGATCACCGTAGCAACCTGAGTTTGCTGCAGCATGATTTCTGAGACCCAAACCTTATAGGGCGATTTTTGCTGTTGCCAGGGGAGATCTTTTCTGCCATGTTGCTCGAACCATCGTAAAACGTCCCTGCTGAACCATTGCCCTGTAGAAAGTGACGTCATCGATGTATTACCTCTTTAATGATAACTGCAGAGGCGTATTACAACCTACCTAAGAATATCTGTAAATAATTGCAAACCTATCTGACATTTTTGTATTTAAGGTTATACTTACCTTAAACGTATTTCATATTGTGATCGTTATAGGCTTGATTGCGTATAAGGTGTCAGAGTAATTCTTCAGTTGCAATTAAAAAGGAGCTTGCAATGAAAAAATTAAATGCAGTATTGCTTGCGTTAGTCAGCGTTGGTATGACATCGACTGCACTAGCGCAACAAACGGAGAAAGAGCCAGGCGAATTTTACATCGGCGCTCGTTTGGGGGTGCTTAACTTAGATTCAGAACGCACGGGTTATAAACAAGGTACTCTGTACCAAGCTGACAATGGTTTTAATACACTCGACACAGGTGTGGAAGTCGGCTTCATGTTAACCGAGTATTGGGAATCACGGATCTACTACGATTACGTGCAGGCTGGTATTGATGGCGCTTCAGGTGATCTGTATGGGCAGTCCTTTGGTTCTGATTTCCTGTACCATTTTAACGATATGGTATACGCAGGTGTTGGTATTAATGGCACTGAAGTAGGTGACTTGGCTGACGCAATGGTTCGATTAACCGTAGGTCATCGGCAATTTATCAATGGCGACCTGTCATGGCGTGTTGAAGCTGGTGTGCAACAGGGGTGGGAGCTAGATTATACGGAGACGTTCGCTAATATCGGCTTGCAACTATGGTTTGGTGAGCCGACCGCGGCAGCGCCTGCACCACGCCCTGACGTTCAACCGCAGCAAGCGCAACCTGAGCCTGCTCCACAACAGCCTGTCGACAGTGATGGTGATGGGGTTGTCGACAGTAAAGACAAGTGTGTTAACACGCCTGAAAATTACTCAGTCGACGAAAACGGCTGTGTAATGTATAAGGATGAAACCGTTCGCGAAGACATTCTTGTTGAGTTTGATTTTGACTCTTCGGTAGTACGTAAGTCGGCGATGGGTGAAATCGA
>Ga0114911_1000945_pt1 | contig 16557 bp, 24 predicted proteins | sample MalvireepMed_904_FD_89688 | JGI IMG/M metagenome (GOLD analysis project Ga0114911, IMG submission 89688) | Marine viral communities from the Global Malaspina Expedition - Malaspina viral metaG DeepMed_904 | ecosystem: Environmental > Aquatic > Marine > Oceanic | place: Mediterranean Sea...
ACTGGGAGTATAGCCTCGAGGTCGAGGCTGGGAAGGGGTGGACCGCGTTGGAGCAGGCGCATCGAGATTTTGCCGACGCACTGGCATCCCACCAAGCGGAGGCGGAGGACGACGCATGAGCATCTTGGGCGCGGTCCCACTGGCGCTCCTGGGACTCACCATCGCGACATCGTGCCCGCTGCTGGGGGTCATCTGTGGCTATGCGGCGGGATTGCTCATAAAATTCGACGTGCGAGCGAGCGACAACGAGCGGTATACTGAGCCCAAATGACGAATCCCGCTGATTTCGCCGTGAGTCTTTTGGCGTACTGCGCCGCTACGCAAGCGAGCGTGACCTCCTGGGGGCGCTCGCCAGAGCGGAATGCCCGTGTCGGCGGACATGTCAACAGCCTGCACCAGGTCTGGCTCGCCGCCGACGTGGGCTATAGCCCCAATCCCACGCCTCCGCTGGCGAAGGCGCGAAAGCGAGCGAGCCAGCTTGGCATGCGCCTGCTGCGTGAGTCAGACCACGACCATCTGCAAGCCCTGTAGAAGGAGACACCATGGGACGACTGACCACGACCCGCGTGTTCCTCTCCGGCGACCCGACGAGTAGCGAGCTTGAAGAGATTGCGGCCAAGCTGGACATGGATGTCAAAGAACTCAAGCAGATCATGCGGTTCCGCGATGAAGTCCGAGCGAGCGCCGAGCGCCTCCATCTCATCCCGCCCCAACTCGTCGCCGGAATACTCAATATTTTAAGCGAGACAATCCTTGGATGCTACGAAGCCGAGCACAGACACGCCCTGATTTCTGACCTGATTGACCACCTCACCTCCTGGCGAGACGAGACCGACGAGGAGGTCACCGAGGTCACCCACTAGGAACTTGACTCTGTCGCAGTTGACTGCGACAATGAGGTATCAACACTACGTAACCTTGATCGTCTACAACAGGAGAAGACATGGCTGAACAGGCACTCACCCCCGCTCCACCCGTCAGCAAGAAAGAGTTCGAGCTTATCAAGCGCACTGTCGCCAAGGGTGCCACCAACGAGGAGTTGCACCTGTTCAACTATGACTGCCGCCGACGCGGTGTGAGCCCCCTGGACGGTCTCATCTACTTTACAAAGGTCAACGGGAAGTACACCCCGATCACCTCCATCGATTTCCTGCGGTCCCAGGCGGCATCCACCGGGGAGTACGCCGGGAACACCGACGCGATCTTCTCCGACGACGAGGACGGGCATCCGCTCTCGGCCACGGTCACCGTGTGCCGCCTCGTCCAGGGGCAGCGGTGTGACTTCACCGCGACGGCCCGCTTCTCTGAGTACCTGCCACGCGCTGGCTCCCACATGTGGCAAAAAATGCCCCGGACCATGGTCGCGAAGTGCGCCGAGGCACTCGCACTCAGGAAAGGATTTCCGCAGGAGACCTCCGGTCTGTATACCGCCGACGAGATGGAGCAGGCCGAGCCAGCCTACGCACCCACCACGACCACGCAGCCCGTGCTGGGGAGTCCGGTGCTGGGGAGTCCCGTCCTGGATGAGGAACCCCCGCTCCCGGAGGACCCCCCGGACTCCATGATGTTCGAGGAGGCTCCGGTCACGCGCCCGATGAGTCAACCCGCACGGCAACGGAACGGCCAGGACGACAGGCTCATCAGCGAGAAGCAGGCGAAGCGTCTGTTCGCCATCACGAGGCAGCACGGGAAGGATCCCAAGGACATCTCGGCCTACATCGAAGCCGCCTTCGGCTACACGCACTCGTCCCAAATCCAGCGGTGCAACTACGACCAGATTTGCGCGTTCGCGGAAGCCGAGGGGAAGGAGTTCTAGGTGGATCATCGAGGACTCACCTGGACGACCCCGCTGTCGGTCTCGCGCATCCTGGCGCACCGGTACGGGGATGCGTTCTTCGTGCCGGCGGCAGCCCTGGAGCGCGGACAGCGGGTCCATGCCTGGACCGAGGCGCTGGATCTCGGCCAGGAACCACGCCCCCCAGAGGACATCGCTGGTTGGTGCGATGCCTACCGGACCTTCAGTCGCGAGATGACGCCCAGCTGGGAGCGTATCGAAGCACCCTTCGATTGCCCGAGGTTGGGCTACCACGGCATCGTGGACCGTGTGGGCTCCCTGCGCGGGCATGACCGGGTGGTGGCTGACATCAAGACCGGCGCCCCCCGATCAAGTGATGCCATCCAGCTCGCGGCGTATGCGATGGGTCTCTACGAGAACTGGCAGGCGTGTCAGCGGGTGGGGATCTACATCGCCAAGGACGGCACCTATAAAATCAAGGTCTACGCGGATCTCTCGGACGGCACCACCTTTTTGTCCATCCTCAAGGAGGCTCAACATGGCACCAGCAATCGCAGTGACCCACCAGCTCCCGGACGACCTCGTGACCGAAAGCCTCGGGCTCGAGACCTACGTCAACCGGACCCAGATCAGGGGCCAGGACTCGTTCACGAAAGCGAATGAGGCACTGAGCCTGTTTCAGGATCTGCGCCGAAAAATCAAGGCCCACTTCGCCGCTGTGAAGCGTCCGGTCAACGACGCGGCGAAGCAGATCCGCTCGCTGGAGAAGGCGGAGCTTGCCAAGATCATGCCCTACGAGGCGCGGCTGTCCGCGATGATCCTGTCGTGGGACGACAAGCAGAAGGCCATCCGTGAAGACGCGGCGCGAGAGTCGCTCGCGGATGGGGGCCAAACGCTCGTCCCTGCTCCGCCGAAATTCAACAAGGGATCCTACATTTTGACAACCCACTCGGTGGTCATCTCTGACGTGGCGCTCGTCATTGCAGAACTGGCCGCAGGACGGCTCCCGATGAGCCTGGTCACGGACAAGGTCGTCACGGCGCTCCAGGTCGAGTTGAACCGGGTGCTCGCGAAGGAGGGGCCTGACCTGTTCGCGGTGCCAGGGTGCCAGATCACGGTGAAGCGAACACCGGTGACGAAGTAGTGGACGTGCAGGGAGGGCGATCCGCCATCGTCCCGCTGTGGCTGTTGCTCAGTGAGGACGTGACGCCGAAGGCCATGCGGCTCTACGGGTTGCTCTCTGCGCTCTACGGGGGTTCGGGTCTGCCGGACCCCTGCAAGTCTGAACTGGCGGTGCTCATGGGCGTGGGTATTGACACCCTGGAGAGCTACCTGCGCCAACTGGTGGAGGTCGGCGCCCTGCACAAGCTGCCCATCGTCTACGCAGATGGAGCCCCGACACCCCGGCGCTTCGTCCTGCGGTCAGACCCACCCGAGGAGGCGATGGCGATCCCAGGGGTGGCGTCTGCTGACCCCGAGTTTGTCCGGTCGATTGTGGCGGATCGACCACGGATCTTCACCCCCTCTGCGAAATCGCAGAGAGAGAGTAGTACTAGTAGTACTAGTAGTACTAGTAGTACACGTACAAAACGTACAACACACTCTCACCCGGACACGATCAACACCAATGCCGTGCTCAGATACCCCCGCTTCATTGAATTCTGGAGGGAGTATCCGCGCTCCGAGGCGCGGGACCGGGCGTTGCGGCGCTGGATTCAGGTGAAAGTCGAGGGCAACCAGCACCTGTATGGCGCCATCATGGCCGGACTGGAGCGGGCGAAGGACCGCTGGCGCATCGAGGAGCGGACTGGCCGCTACATCCCGTTCGCGGCCACGTGGATCAAGGAGAAAGGCTGGCTCGACCACACCACGGAGGCGGCACCGGTGGCAGACGAGACCATCTGGGGCGCCATCAGCGCGGAGGTCAAGCACCGGGTGGACAGCCATTGCTACAGCACCTGGTTCGCCTCCGCGCAGCAGGTGTCCAACGGCGACGGGGCCATCACGGTCTCGGTGGTCAGCGCCTCGTGGATGTCGAAGCACTACACCAAGATGGTGGCGGCGGCGGCGGAATCTGCCGGCCATGCCGGGGTGAAGATTACCTGGCAGGACCAGGTGGGGGCTGGAGTTGTTGGCAACCCCGTATAGTTGTGGATGCCGTAGGCTGCCATGCCTACCTCCGCAATTCCAGTCCCCTTCTGGTCTTGGGACACACTTGGGCCAAAACAGGCAAAGTCTGTCCCAACCCGTGAATCTGATGACCATGTTCCCGAAGCCCCGTCCCCAGCGCCTGGTGCGGAAAGACAAGAAGGCACACAGGAAGGCCGTCATCGGCGCGGTACGCGACACGGTGCGCCAGCGAGACCCCAGGTGCCGCGTCTGCGATCAGATGCCCGTGACGGGACGACTGGAGATGCACGAGATCAAATCCAGAGCACGACTTCGGGGGCACGATCCCGAGGAGATCTTCTGCACCGAAAATTGCCTGATGCTGTGCTCAACGTGTCACCGGGAGGTGACGGAACACCGGCTGTATCTCATCCCGACCACCCCCTACGGGGCGGATGGGGACATACTCGTCAGACCACGGGAGGACCCATGACCTCGCCCATGCGCCCCTATCGTCGGCTCGCCGTAGCGGTACTCTCCCAGGCGGTCAAGGATCGCCCCGACCAGCTCGAGCCGTTCCGCTTCCAGAAGCGCAAGCGGCGGAAGAAAGGCCAGAAGGCACCGCCCGATCCCCCCACGAAACGTGCCCAGTTGGCTTCCTGGGCGAGCCGGGAACTCAGACGACGCCAGGAGGTCCAGCGCATCAACGACTTCCTGGCGAGCGATACGCTCTGGCACGATCTGATGTCCGTCCGGGGTGACCGGACCTTCTTTGCCAGGAACCACCATGGCTGAACAGTCCACGCTCTTTCCACAGTTCCGGGGACACGATGAGATCTTTCCCCGCTTCAACGGACCCGACTATGACCCGGCGCTGGACGATGCGCGTCTCACTAAACAGTTGGGCCGCGTCTGGTCCGCGCTCCAGGGTGGACGCTGGATGACCCTGCGCGAGATCGCCAGCCACACCCAGGACCCCGAGGCCAGCATCTCCGCGCAGTTGCGGCATCTGCGGAAGCCACGCTTCGGGAGCTACACCATCGAGAAGCGCCGGCGCGGAACACCCGCGCATGGACTGTATGAATACCGACTGACAGGAGGCTAAATGGCAACAACACGACGCAGTGTGAAATCCATGATCGCGGACATCGACGCCACAATATCGACCCTCGAGCTGGAACTCCACAGCGGTGAAGCCAAGGAGATGGTCATTCGGGCGCAGATTGCAGCCCTCCGGGCGCTGCGGGACGGGACGCTGCCCGACATCACCCGTGACTGATGACGGTCGGCAGCTTGTTCTCTGGCATCGGCGGACTGGACCTGGGTCTGGAGCGGGCGGGGCACCGTGTCCTGTGGCAGGTGGAATCGAACGCCTACTGCCGACGGGTGCTCGCCCGACACTGGCCCCATGTCCCCTGCTACACCGACGTGACCACCGTGACAGGTCACGATCTCGCGCCGGTCGATCTGCTCTGCGGGGGGTTCCCCTGTCAGCCCGTGAGCCACGCGGGACTACAGAAAGGCACTACAGATGACCGATGGCTGTGGCCGCACTTTGCCCGACTCCTTGGCGTATTACGACCGAGCTACGCGCTCTTGGAAAACGTCCCAGGGTTGCTTACCGCTAACGGAGGACACGCCTTTGGGGCGATCCTCGCCGACCTGGCCGACTGCGGGTACGATGCGGAATGGGACTGTCTACCCGCAGCGGCCCTTGGTGCCCCGCACCTCCGCTACCGGGTCTTTCTCCTCGCCGTCCTGGCCGACGCCGACGCGCAGCGACTGGAAGGGGAGCGGGCCGACAGTGATACGGAAAGATGGGAAAGATCGGCGGCGGGATCGCCTGGACTACGCGGTCGAGCAAGCCGATTCTTCGACGCCCAGATCGGTGGTCAGTGGACAGTTGAACCCAGCGTGGGTCGAGTGGCTCATGGGGTTCCCCACCGGGTGGACCGTCTCAAAAGTTTAGGTAATGCCGTGGTTCCGCAAATAGCCGAGTGGATCGGACGCAGACTGAACGATGCCTCATAAATACAACGCGGTGCGGACGTGGCGTCACGGCCACTGGTTCGCCTCGAAAGCCGAAGCTCGCCGCTACACCGAGCTGCTGCTGCTGGAGTCAGCCGGAGAGATCACCGACATCGAACTCCAGCCGACCTACCCCCTGATGACCCCCACACCCGATGGCTCGCTGGTCTCGACCGCGAAGTATATCGCCGACTTCAGGTACCTGGACATCCCGAGCGGGGAGACCGTGGTCGAGGATGTCAAGGGTGTCCGCACCCAGATTTACAAACTGAAGAAACGCTGGGTAGAAGCCCAGTACGGCCTCAAAATTGTGGAAATCTAGGAGAAGAGATGAACCAAGCATTCGCCGACCCCGCTGAACTCCAGACCACCAGACGCCTGCAACTGGTGGAGGGAATCTACCTGACCCGCCAAGGCGCCTGGATTGACCCCGAGTCCGAGGCTGACATCACCATTGACACCTATCTCGAAGCGGTGTCACGCTGCCAGCTACTGTCCAATGCCACGCTGTGGACACTCGGTGATCTCCTCTGCTGGGGAGAAAAACGACCCTGGGGGGAGATGTACTCGCAGGCCCTCGACGTGACCCACAAAAGTGTGTCCACTCTCCAGGCGGCAGCGAGAGCGTCTCGTGAATATCCGATGGAGGACCGGGTGTCGGGGGTGTCCTGGTCACACCACCGGGAGGCGCTGGTGCTGCCCCGAGGGGAACGCCGTGCGGTGCTCGAGGAGGCGGCGAAAATGGGCGTGTCTGCCATGGCGTTGCGCGAACAGCTTGGCCCCGTGAAGGTGAAGAAGCCGACCGTGTGTCCCCAGTGCGGACACGAGTGGTAACCTCAGACAAGGAGAAAGCAGATGGGATTTCCCTGGAGTAAACTCGGCGGCGTTCTTAAAGGACTGCTCCCGTTCGTCCCCCTCGTCGGCGGTCCCGCCGGCGCCATCCTCAAGGCCATCTCGACCTCGGTGCTGGTGATCGAGGACGTGGTGGTCGATCAGCCCAGTGCCACGAAGCGACAGCGGGCCATCGACCTGGTGGGCACCATGCTCACACTCGCCGAGGACGCCACCAACCGCGATCTACTCGACAACCAGACCCTGGCCGAGGCTGTGGGCGCGGTGGTCGATGCAGAAGTGGCACTCAGGAACGCCCACGCGGCGCTGACGGCGGTTGTGGACGACATCCGGGGGACCGCATGAGTCTCCATCCGCTGGCGCTCCTGGGGCGTCTCAGGGTGCGGTGTCTGCGGTGGGCGTGGCGGCGGACCCTCCCGCCGCACGAGCAGTGGCTGGACGAGGCGGCGGTCTCGACCGACTGGGTGCGGGACCACTGGTTGCGGTAGCCATGCGCGAGGTGTTTGACCGCATCTGGGTGGGGGGGCTGGACGACTGCGTCCCCGGCACCGACCGTCGCGTGGTCATCCACGCCTGCAAGGACCCGTGCCACCGTCGGCGGGTGGGCTACACGCGACCACTTCCCCCCACCCACGACCACTACCTCGCCGTGGAAGATGCGCGGGATCTCTTCTTGAACCTGATCGATCCCCCCATCCCGCTCTTCAAGATCGAGAGCTTCCTTGCGGCCATGGCCTTTGTCGAGACCCACGCCGCCCGCGAGATCCTGATCCACTGCAACAAGGGGGAGTCCCGCGCCCCCACGCTCGCCGTGCTCGTCGCCCGCTGGCGGCGGCTGTACCCGCTGGAGACCTGGGAGGAGGCGACGGCGCTGATGACGCGACAGGACGAGCGCTTCCGTCCGGGACGGGGGCTCGACACGTTCATGGCCGAGCACTGGAAGACGCTAGGGGCGCCGCCCCCCCAGGAGCGCGGGGAGTTGCGCCCCCTGTGAGAGAGACAGCGGGAGTGTGCCGGCACTGAGCACCCGGCTGATCCGTTCCTGAATGTCCTCCATCAGGAGTCGCGCCAGATACTGCTTCTGCGGCCCGTCCGGGAGTTGCTGGAGTTGCGGGATCTGCGTGACGATGTTCGCCGCCAGTTGACGGGCGATGCCCCGATACCGCTGCACTGCCGCTGCCGACTGCGCGGTCTGCTGGAGCGGGAGCCCCGTCCCCGGCAGCGTGACGTTCGCCGTGGGTGCCCCCGGCTGAATACCGAGAGACGCCAGTTGCGCCATCAACGGGTCCATCTGGTTCATGGCCGGTGGCGCGGCACTCTCGAGCGCCGGGAACATCGTGCGTGACAGGGCTTCGCGTACCGGACCCCCACCCGTCAAGGCTCGTCCGATAAAGGGAAGTGCTGGTTGCTCTCCCGCGTAGCGTGGCTGTCCGAAGATGTCCACCGGGGCAAAGGTTTCGGGGAGTTGCTCGCGGAGTCCGGGGAGTCGTGCCATCGCCGCGCCCGCGCCTGGGAAGAGCGGCCCCGTGTATTCCCCACGCTGCGCCGCTTGCTCCAGACCCGCCCTCCCGCGCTCGCGTCCGAAGGCTGGGTCCAGGGCTGTCGCGATGTCCGCCACGCCTGCCGGGATAAACCGGCGCGGGACTTCGGTCTGAGGACGCGACCCGAGTGCCAGCGGCTGGAATCCCAGTGGGGACGACTCCCTGAAGAGTTCGCCGGCCAACTCGGGCACCGACACCCTCCCGCGCTCACGCTGCCTGCGGAACTCTCGACCGGCCTGGAAAGGAAGAAACGCCGCCCCGGCCAGGGGTCCGGCGACGAGCCCGACTCTCGGGTCCATCCCAAAGATGCTTCCCTCGTCCCCGGACTTGTATCCCAGCCATCCAGCGCCCGCGCCGACACTCTGCTGGGCGAGCTGCTGTGCCGGGGTCGCCCCGGTCTTCATCGCCCAGTTGGCGATACTGCCCACGATGGGTGTCCGCTGGAGTCCTTTCTCCAACCCGAGCAACCCGACACGGGCAAAGGGCGCCGCCTGTGTCGCCACAAAACTCGGGATCCCACCCCGCTTTCGCATTCCCCGTTGGAACTCCAGAATGCCTTGCCCGGTCGAGCTTTGCGGACTCCCCGTCAGGGTGTAGCGGGCCGCGTCGGCACGACTGAACCCCCCCTTGGTCATCGCATTGACCGCCGCCATGTCCGGGCCACCATAGAACGTGCCGATCCCCACGCCGCCCATGTGCTGCTCGGCGCCCAACCTCCCTAACCCGGTGGGATCCCTGGCAAGCTCAGACGGCATGTACTGACGATACATCCGCGCAAATTCCTCGGGGTTTGCCTTGACCGCCCGACCCCAGATCCCCGGTCCCTCCGTCACCAGCGACTTGATGATGCGGGTGCCATCGGCAACCTTCTCCCAGTCCCGCGTGAGGGCGCCTTCTAACCCCTTCTCGAGCGCCGCCGTGACGGCCCCGCCCACGGCGCCGAAGCTCCCACGGGCGATGCCGTCAGGAGAGGAGAGGAAGGAGAAGTAGGTGTAGTCGGTGATGGCCCCACCCACGCCGGCGGCACCACCCCCAGCCTGCTGGTACCCTCGCGCCACAGCCCCGGCCCCCATCGGGAGCATGACACCGCCCAGGGCGCCGTAGCCCAGTCCACGCAGGAGGGGGCTCTCGCCCTCCTCGGCGGTCTGTGCCCCGTAGGTGGCTCCCAGTCCACCCCCGACGAGCGGGGCGAGCTTGCGAAGAGCGCGTAACCCACTAACCACCGGCGGCACGGGCACCTCCCTGTGGAAGCAGTTGATCGGCAGTAAAGACGCTGGCGAAGAGCATCCCGAGAGCCCCCAAGAGCGGTTGCAGGCTGTTGATGTAGTTGACCATGGTCTCTCCCATCGGGCGCAGTTCGGCTTCCGTGGCACCCGCCCCGGCACGCTGACGATGGGGACGATACCTGGATCCCACCTGCTTTCCGACCAAGGGCTTGAGACCCCGTGGGTCAAGTGTTTGGAATCCAGTCGTCGCAAATCCGTGCTGCGCCCGCTGGTAGCCTTCTTCAGCCACTTCTGCGAGGCGCCTCTCCATTTGAGGGGTGAGAAGGCCCATCTCCTGTAAAATCTTCGTCGCCGACTTCACACGGTTCTTGAGCACAAGCCCCGACAGACCGAGGAGATACTCCGTGTAGTGTTCTGATCCCTTTACCGGCTTGGCGCCACCGAAGCGTGTTGCGAATAGCATGTGCTTGCTTTTAAGCAGTTCGGATTCGACAGCGGCCCGCTCGGCCTTGGTCACCGTGGCGAGGAACTCGTTGGCGCTGTGACTGGTGTCCGACACGAGCACTTCTTCAGCCCCGCGCCACCCTGGTAGACGGCGTCCTTCCATGGTTTTGTCAGACGCCGTCATTTCGCGAATCCCCTTCACCTTTAAGGGTCGATATAGCTTGCCACTCGCGGGGGGTCGCCCAAGGGCACCCCGAGCCAAGAGTTTGGCGCTTTCCGGTCGTCCCAGGACCTGCGCCATCATGAGTCCAGGCATAGTTTCAGGTGTCACGTCCCGCGTCTTACTCATCCGCTCCAGCCACCAGTCAAGGCTCGGTCTGAGCCAGGAGGATTCAACACCCCCCCCTAATCCCATCCCCACTCTCGTGACGGCCCCTGCAATCCCCATGGTGGGAGCGCCAGCCGCCCCAGCTGCGGTTGAGGGTGGGATGAATGGGAGTGGCTGTGGTACTGCGGCTGTGCTAGCGCGTGCCGCTGCGCCAGCCGTGTGGGGAACCACGATGTTCCCTGTGTCATCTGGTGTGAGACCTTTCAGCCGAGCATTGACCGCGTCCCCCTTCGCCCGAATCGCGTCATCGGATTCCCCTGGAAACTGTTTCCGTAGGGACGCCATGAACTTCTCATCTGCCGCTGATCGGGTCTTCTTGTTCCGTACAATGTACAGGGCTTTATCCAGGTCCGACTCGAACGCCAACGTCGCATTTCTGTACCGTGGTGCCGCCCGTGCCAATGCTGCCGGGAGGGTGTATGCAGCTCCTGTGGCGGCGGCGGCTGTGGGGATGGGAGCAGTGGCACCTATAGTCCCCACTGGTGGAGTCGCTGCCCCTGCGGCTGGCGGCGGTGGCGCTGCGCCAGTGGGCGTAGTGGGCGTGGGTCTCCTCGGCTGAACCCTACCCAGACGGGGCAGGCTTTCTGGAAGGCCCGGAGGTCTCCCGCCTCCCAACCCTCCCAGCCGGGTGAGCGGGCGGTCAATATTAGGGCCGGTACGCACGGAGAGGGGAACCGGCCTCCGCAGAAACGCCCCTGCTGCGGGCGTGCCTGCCCAGTCGGCTGTCGGCATACCTGGCACCCGTTCCCCACCCATTTCTGATATCCGAGGTGCTCGGTATCTCTGGGCCTGGACACTCGTCGGAACGGTGAGCGCAGACGGTTTCGGGGGTTGTGGAGTCGGGGTGACCGGTCGGCGCAGAAGGTTGTCAATCAAGCTGCGGGGCGCAGCCTGTGGTGCCGCCGGTGCTGGAGAGGGAATGAAGGCTCCGACCTTGGCAGCTTCTGCGGTCACGGGCTTCGCGCCCTTCAGTCCTCTCAGCAATCGGGTGGCCCTGCCAGCGAAGGGAAGCCCTACATCCAGCGCCCCGACCCCCATCTGCATCTTCGCACCGGGAAGCCCTTCCGCTCGACGCTGCAACCCCTCCTTGATATTCAGGGCGCCGAGACCGGCGAGACCGAGACCACCGAGGATGCCAACCGGACCCAGTGCCGCGCCCACGACGGGCAACATCGGCGCCATCGTCGCGCCAGCGAGACCGAGCTGGGCAGCGCCCCATCCGCCGCTCTGGAAGCGTCCCTTCTGGGCAATCTCGGCAAGGCGGGCGCGGAAATCTGGGTCGCGTCGTGCCCGGTCGGCGTCACGCCACACCGCTGCCTTCTCATCAAGAGTGTCGGCTCGTTGCAACCGACGCTCAAGCTCAAACGCAGACCAACTGACGATTGGATCGGACGCAGCCATCTCAGCGAGTGTCCCATGCGTTCTTGAGAAACTCAAGACCTTCTGGGGTGCGAAGTAGAGCTTGGATCATTTCGTGGGTTATCTGAGGATCGCTGACTGCTTGGTTCGACAACCATTCCACCACTCCTTCTTGACGCAGGAATGCTTGCAGATCCCTCGGAGCGGCGCCTCCAAAGATTTGTCTACCGAGACCACCAAGGTTAATGGTCAACCCACTCAATCCTGGCCCCACTTCTCGCGTCCCCATGACACTGGTATCAGTCCCACCCAGGATGCGCTGCATTTCATCGATTGGCAACGACGACACCGCTGGCTGTTGATCTTCGACGGCTGGCCCATAAAACTTCTGCTCTGTGGCGGCCAACACCTCGGGGGACACTGGTGGGAGTTCTCCCCCGCTGGAGATATTCTGAAGATTGGCGACGACTGCCATCGCTTGATCGGGGGGAACCCCCATCTCTCCAGCCTCCCTGGTGAACGCTTCGACACCTCCCGCACTGTTCAAATCCAAGTTGCCAGACTCGGTCAGCCTCGTGAGAAGCTGTGCGAGGGGACCTGAGACCTGTCCAGCCTGATACGCGTTCCACGGCACTCCCGGAAAGAGTCCGGTCATGCTCTGGAACTGCATGAGTCCACTTTCGGGGCTTCGCCATAACATTGTGGTGGTAACGTCACCTGTCTCCGGGTCCAAGCGGTCGAAGAATTGCGGCCTGTCGGTGAGGATGGCTTGCATCTTCGCGAGCCTTGCTGCCGCCTCGAGCGTCAACCGTTGATAGTCAGGATCGCCGAGCATCGTCAGTTCGTTTTCCCGACGCAGCCGCAACGACTCTCTTTCACGATCTAACGCGAAGTCTTGCTCGATGGGACCTAGCGTCTTGAGCCTTTCCACCTCCCGCAGCAAATTCTCCGGGAAGTGCTTTTCAGCCATCTCCGCGTCGATCCTAAATTGCATCCGTAAATCGTCGGCGGCTATGTCTCTTTGGAACAGAGCGGCAGCTTGCTGGGCTTCGCGCCCACCAGCCTGCAATGCCTCAAATTGTTCAGCGACCGGACCGCCCCACGCCATCTCGGGAGCCTCCTCGGTGATCTCCAGTGGCGCCATCAACTGTGTCGGGACCTCGGCGCCGGGATACCCCTCAAGCACGCCCATCAGGCTTCTGCTGGGGAGCGACGTGGCTTGCTGGAACGCTTCACGAGGCAACCCAACCCCAGCCGCGAGCGCCATGATGGACTCGTGTGGCATGTGTGGTCTTTGGACTACATCAAGTTGTCTGTACAACGCCGCTACGCGACGTTCATCGCTCAGAAGAGCGCTTTCCAATGCGCTCCGTATCGTGTCTGGGTCGGCGCCTGGATTCACATCAAGAATCCGTGAGAGACCCGCTTCGACATCGTCCTGCGTCCCAAATTCGCTTCTCAGGAGTCCTTGTTCAGAGGCAAGATCAGCCGCAAGGTCACGCCGTCCCTGGCGAGCTTCCCCACGCTCCAACCGCTTGAGATACTCCTGCTGCTGCCACGCCGGCAGGAAATCTTCGGCAAACCCCGAGAGTGCCTCACCGATCCGTCGTCGCACCGCCATTGTTAGAGCCTCCGTCGTCGCACGTTGCTCGCCCCGCGCTCCGACCCCTTCTGTCCCACACCGGGAATCCGCGCCAGCGCCGTCCACGCCCCCTGACTCTGCACTTCAGGGTCCATCGGCGTAACGGGCGCACGGGGCGCCTGCTGTGGTGGTCCCTGAGGTGGTGCCTGCGGTGGTCCAGGAGGTGGTCCCGTCCGTGGTCGGGGCGGTCCCGTCGGCTGGCCCACAGGTGGCACCTGCGGAGCGCCACCCATCGAGGGGCGTCCTCGTCGTTGCTGACTGGGACGTGTCGGTCCCACTCGCGGCGGTTGCTGGTACGCTCCTGGTCTCGGGGCGTACTGCGTGGGACGCATCGGTGTGGCTAACTGTGGTCTTCGAGGCATCGTCGTGTCTCACTACTCGGAGTAGGCGTAACCTTGTGCCGCCGCTCCAGCCACACCCATGTACTGCTGGAGAAGCGGCAGCAGTGAATCAATGCGCCCCTGTGCGATGCGCTCCATCACTTCAGTCCGCTCCAGGTTGAACTCGGCCAGGAACCGATTCCACTCCATGTTCTGCCCGAGTGAGCGCATCCCGATGTCCGCCATCATCTGCTGACGCTCGGTCACTGTCTGTGCGGTGTTGAGCAGGTTCTGGCTCTGGGCCTGGGACATCCCGGTGGCGAGCCCCATGGCCTGCTGCAAGCGGTTCTCGCGCTGGAGCGCATCATCGCGGGAGATCCCCGTCTGCGTTTGTAACGCGGTCAGGTAGCGTTCCTGGCGATCCGCCGATTCCTGGGCGGTCATGGTGCGGGCCTGGTCCGTCGCCTGGGAGAGGCGGGTGTCTCGTGCCTGCTCCCGCTGGGCGGACACCTGGGCTGACTGTCCCAGTGCCCCACTCAGGGCTCGCTGTTGCCGCTCGGCCTCCTGCCCAGAGATGTCTCCAGCCTGTCCAGTGGCTGCTTGAAGCGCCTGGCGTTGCTCCTGGGCTTGCTGTGCGGAGACCTGTCCAGCTTGTCCCAGAGCGCCCGTGAGACGCTGTTGCTGGAGGGATTCCTGCTGGCCGGCACGCTGGGCACCGAGACCGAGGGCCTGTCCGTAACGAGCTTCTTCGCGCTGGAGACGGTCGCGTTCCAGTTGCTGCGCGGCAGCGGTGTACTGCGGAGCGAGACGTTCCTCGAGACGTTCCCCGTACTCGCGTCCTGCGCCACTCCCGAGCATCCCGCGAGCAGCAAGTGCGGCCTCGCCCTGAGCAAGCTGGGCACGACGCATCACATCGAGGGGAGCCCGTGCGGCTTCGATCCCCATTGCCCTCTGCTGATCTTGACCCGGCAATGCCCCGCCGGTCTCCAGCAACCGCTGGATGTTACTCTCCACCTGCTGTCCCAGTTCTCCTTCGGGCAGTGCGCCGCCCGACTGGATGATGCTCCGTAACTGATTCGCCGTGTCCTGCTCCATGCCGGTGAGCGGACGGTCTCCGCCAGCCGCCATGATCTGCTGGAGTTGCGTAGAGGCCGACTGGGCGAGTTCGCTGGGAGGCACTTTCCCACGATTCGCCATGATGTCGGCGAGCCCACTCTGGGTCTGGGTCTCGAACTGGGTCAACTGGCGTTCCCCGCCGCCGGTCACATCAGCTCCGAGACGGCGTCTGACCTGTGTGCCGAGTTCGGTCGTGGGGGCTTCGCCGCCCTGCTCCCCGATCATGCCCGTGAGGGTGCCCCGCGTCTGCTCTTCCTCGGGCGAGAGTGGCTGATCCTGACGCCCGCGACGTTGGAGCAGATCCTGGAGCGTCCCCTCGATCTCGCCGGCAATCGGCGTGGGGGCGACCCCGCCGGTTTGCAACATCCTGTCGAGACCGGCCCTGGTGAGCTGGGACAGCGGGTCGGTCCCCACCTGGGTGGTAGCGTACTCGGCATACTCAGGCGGGATAAAGGGCGGTGCGGGGATCTGTTCTCCCCCACCCGGCATTCCTCGACCTACCGTGATCGGTGGCCCTGTGCCTCCCCCTCGCGTGGTTCCTTCTCCCGAACGACGGACATCCGGTGGTCCTGGTCCAGGAGGTGGCCCTGGAGGTGGCCCTGGAGGTGGCCCTGGAGGTGGTCCCGGAGGTGGCCCTGGAGGTGGTTCTCCATCCCCCCCGAGAGCACCCGTGGCTCCCAAGTCACGCAGGACTTGACGGAAGGCACCAGATCGCGCTGCCCCTGCGGCGGCACTGGTCCCTGCGTTCGGGTCATCAGCAGGGTCGAACTCGAACGCTTCAAAGTGGGGTTGTAGCCATGCCAGATCCGCTTCCGTGAGGGTCCCGGCATCAGCGCGGTCAATCAAGCCCTCGAATCCGGTGAAGGGGGGAGGCGGCTGGGTAGCAGCGACAGCAGGATCAACATCACCAACATCTTCACCGTAAGTAACTGGACCCCCTGGGGGCTGTCCAAATGGAGGCTGGTATCCCATCCCTCCGGGTCCTGTTGGCAGACCTTGACCGCCGCCTTCCGGACCCCCTCCTGCTGGTGGACCAGCGTCTGCACGTTCTTGGAATCCATCAAAAGGTGCGGCTGCACGCCGGGTGACTCCTTGGGCTGCTGGTGGCTGAATGTCTGACGGGAACTGCGTCAACTCGGGCGTGATGCCCCCGAACTGTTCATTGGTCTGGAATCCGGGGGACCAGGGGTCACCCCTCCGCACATCATCTGGGAGCGGGGAAGGGATAGGACCTTCCCAAGGGGGTGTGACAGGCATCGAGGTGCCCAGCGGCAACGGCGATACAACTGGCGGTGGTGTGGGTGTCCAGTCTGGCTCAGGCACACCAGGCGGTGGTGGTCTCTCTGGCTCCCACACCTCCGGGAGTGGGATAAATGGAGGAGATGGGGATGGTGGTTGGCCTCCCGGGCGATGAGGGCGCGGCAGCCCAGGCCCATCCCATTGCTGCGTCGGCCCCGGCGGTACTGGCCGTGCTACCTGTGGAGGTGGTCCCGCAGGCAAATCAAGGTCGAGCACTTCCCCACTGGGGAGCTGGGGCGCAGGCTCATAGGGCGGTGGCGCTGGCTGCCGTGGCGCTGGCCTTCTCACCTCGACGTAGTCGCCGTGGGTACCTTCCATGGTCTCGACTCCACTTGCCAGCGGAGACCGGGGCGGGGTGTTGGATATTTGGGGGGGAGGCGGGGCCGGAGCCCCCATAGTGCCCGTGCCGGTATTCCACTGCTGCCCCTGGCCCCACTC
>Ga0114911_1000950_pt1 | contig 16499 bp, 15 predicted proteins | sample MalvireepMed_904_FD_89688 | JGI IMG/M metagenome (GOLD analysis project Ga0114911, IMG submission 89688) | Marine viral communities from the Global Malaspina Expedition - Malaspina viral metaG DeepMed_904 | ecosystem: Environmental > Aquatic > Marine > Oceanic | place: Mediterranean Sea...
GCCATCCACCCGGGGGACTGCTTTCTTGCCGAGCAGGCCGAGGTCGTGGCCCCGTGCGAGGCGGCGGGCGCCATCTTCGGCGATGCGCCGGCCCCCTCGCAGGCGGCAACGAAATCGGCGTTCTCGGAAAGAAAGCCGTAGCCCGGGTGGATGGCGTCGGCGCCGGTGCGCCGGGCAGCCTCGATCACCGCGTCGACGTTCAGGTAACTCTCCCGGGCGGCGGCGGGGCCGATGCGTATTGCTTCGTCGGCTTCGCGCACGTGACGGGCGTTGGCGTCGGCATCGGAATACACCGCCACGCTCTTCAGGCCCAGGCGGCGCGCGGTGCGGATCACCCGGCAGGCGATCTCGCCGCGGTTGGCAATCAGCAGCGTGTTGAGCGCTCGCGGCGCGTTGGTCAGGCTCATGAGCGCGGCTCCTTGTCATGGCTATCGTCTGCAGAAGCGTGACCGCGTCGCCAGGCGGGGGCGCGCTTGTCGAAGAAGGCGGCCAGGCCTTCCTGGCCTTCGTCGCTGACGCGCAGTTCGCTGATGGTTCGACAGCAGCGCTCGCGGGTGGCGTCGGAATCGGGCTCGCGGGCCACCTCGGCGAGCAGTGCCTTGGTGGCGCGGCTGGCCTGGGGCGAGGCAGCGAGCAGGGTGTCGACATAGACCGCCACCCGCTCGTCGAGCTCGTGCTTGTCGGTCACTTCATGCACCAGGCCGAGCACCTGGGCGGTGGTCACGTCCATGACCTCGGCGGTCAGCGCGAAGCGGCGCATCTGGCGTTCGCCGATGGCGCGCTGTACGTAGGGGCTGATCACCGCCGGCGACAGGCCGATCTTGACCTCGGAGAGGCAGAAGCGCGCCGCCTCCGAGGCAATCACCAGGTCGCAGCATGCCGCCAGACCCACCGCGCCGCCGTAGGCCGCGCCCTGCACGCGGCAGAGCGTGGGGCAGGGCAGGCTGTCGAGCCGCTGCATCAGCCGCGACAACTGGCGCGAATCCGCGAGATTGGCGTCGACGCTGTAGTCGACCATGCGCTTCATCCAGTTGAGATCGGCGCCGGCCGAGAAGTGCTTGCCTTGCGAGCCCAGCACGACGATGCGCACCTCGTCGCGCTCGGCGGCGTCATGCAGTTGGTCGAGGTGGACGTTGAGCTCGTCGATCAGCGCGTCGTCGAAGGCGTTGTGGACGTCGGGCTTGTCGAGCGTCAGCCAGGCGACGCCGCGGGGATCGATCCGAAGCTTTGCAAGGCTTGTTGTGTCTGTCATATACAGCGGCCTCATCGGTAAAGCTGTAAGCCGTAAGCTCTAAGCTGTAAGAACCCCAGTTAGGCCTTCGAAGCGTGCGGCGGAACCTTCCAGCTTACAGCTTCAAGCTTATAGCTCCTCTTGCGGAGCAAGGGGCTCACATCCGGAATACGCCGAATTTGGTTTCTTCGATTTCGGCATTCATCGCCGCGCTCAGCGCCAGCCCCAGCACGTCGCGGGTCTGCAGCGGGTCGATCACGCCGTCGTCCCACAGCCGCGCACTGGCATAAAACGGGTGGCCCTGGTGCTCGTACTGGTCGCGAATCGGGGCCTTGAACGCGGCTTCGTCGTCTTCGCTCCACTCGTCGCCGTCGCGTTCGAACTGGTCACGCTTGAACTTTTCCCTTTGAACTTGGGCCAGCACGTTGGCGGCCTGGTCGCCGCCCATCACCGAGATGCGCGCGTTGGGCCACATGAACAGCAGGTTGGGGTCATAGGCGCGCCCGCACATGCCGTAGTTGCCGGCGCCGAAGCTGCCGCCGATCAGCACGGTGAACTTGGGTACCCGAGCGCAGGCCACCGCGGTGACCAGCTTGGCGCCGTGCTTGGCGATGCCTTGCTGCTCGTACTTCGAGCCGACCATGAACCCGGTAATGTTTTGTAGAAAAATCAAAGGGATTTTTCTTTGGGCGCACAGTTCGATGAAGTGCGCGCCTTTCTGCGCCGACTCCGAGAACAGCACGCCGTTGTTGGCGACGATGCCCACCGGATGGCCGTGCAGGTGGGCGAAGCCGGTGACCAGAGTGTCGCCGTAGTAGCGCTTGAATTCGTCGAAGTCGGAATCGTCGACCAGCCGTGCGATGACCTCGCGCACCTCAAACGGCTTCTTCAGGTCGGTACCGACAATGCCGTAGATCTCTTCGGGGTCGAGGCGCGGCGGCCGGGATTTCTTCATCGCCAGTTGGCCGCGCTTCTGCCAGTTCAGCCGCGACACCGCGCGGCGCGCCAGTTGCAGGGCATGGGCGTCATTGTCGGCGTAGTGGTCGACCACACCGCTGATCTTGGCGTGAACGTCGGCACCGCCCAGATCCTCGGCGCTGATCGTCTCGCCGGTAGCAGCCTTCACCAGCGGCGGGCCGCCGAGAAAGATGGTGCCCTGGCCGCGCACGATGATCGATTCGTCGGCCATCGCCGGCACGTAGGCGCCGCCGGCGGTGCACGAGCCCATCACCACGGCGATCTGCGGGATGCCCTCGGCGGACAGCGTCGCCTGGTTGTAGAAGATGCGCCCGAAGTGGTCGCGGTCGGGGAACACTTCGTCCTGGTGGGGCAGGTGGGCGCCGCCGGAATCGACCAGATAGATACACGGCAGGCGGTGCTTGCGGGCGATCTCCTGGGCGCGCAGGTGCTTCTTCACGGTCAGCGGGAAATAGGTGCCGCCCTTGACCGTGGCATCGTTGGCGACGATCACGCATTCCACGCCACTTACCCGACCGATGCCGGCGACCACGCCGGCGGCCGGCACCTCGGTGCCGTAGACGTCGTGGGCAGCCAGCGCGCCGATCTCGAGAAACGCCGAGCCCTCGTCGAGCAGGTGGTCGATACGATCGCGCACGAACAGCTTGCCGCGGGATTCGTGGCGTTCGCGGGCCTTGTCGCCGCCGCCCCGGGCGATGCGCGCGGTCAGTTCGCGCAGCGTGTCGACCTCGCCGCGCAATGCTGCGGCGTTGGCCTGGAAGGCCTCGCTGCGCGGGTTGATCTGGGTACTCAATATGGCCATGAAAGATCCTCTGGCGAGCTACGAGCTACGAGCTACGAGCTACGAGCTACGAGCTACGAGCGGTTCGTGGCCCGGAGCCCGTGGCTCGGGGCTGGGTTTACGCCGATTCGTTAAAAATCTCGCGCCCGATCAGCATCCGCCGAATCTCGCTGGTGCCGGCGCCGATCTCGTAGAGCTTGGCGTCGCGCAGCAAGCGCCCGGTGGGGTATTCATTGATATAGCCGTTGCCGCCGAGCAGCTGGATGGCGTCGAGCGCCACCTGGGTGGCCTTCTCGGCGCAGTAGAGGATCACCCCGGCGGCATCCTTGCGCGACGTTCGGCCTCGATCGCAGGCGCCGGCCACGGCGTACAGGTAGGCGCGGCAGGCGTTCAGCGTGGTGACCATATCGGCGACCTTGCCCTGCACCAGCTGGAACTCGCCGATCGACTGGTCGAACTGCTTGCGCTCGTGGATATAGGGCACCACCACGTCCATCGCCGCCTGCATGATGCCGATGGGACCGGCGGCGAGCACGGTACGCTCGAAATCCAGCCCGCTCATCAGTACCTTGGCGCCGCGATTTTCCTCGCCGAGCACGTTTTCGGCCGGTACCTCACAATCCTCGAACACCAGCTCGCAGGTGTTGGAGCCGCGCATGCCCAGTTTGTCGAGCTTCTGCGCAGTGGAAAAACCCGGGAAGTCGCGCTCGACGATGAACGCGGTGATGCCCTTGGAACCGGCGTCCGGGTCGGTCTTGGCGTAGACCACCAGCACCTGGGCGTCGGGACCGTTGGTGATCCACATCTTGTTGCCGTTGAGCACGTAGGTGTCGCCGCGCTTGTCGGCGCGCAGCTTCATCGACACCACGTCGGAGCCGGCGCCGGGCTCGGACATCGCCAGCGCGCCGACGTGCTCGCCGCTGATCAGCCCGGGCAGGTACCTGGCCTTCTGCTCGGCATTGCCGTTGAGCTTGATCTGGTTGACGCACAGGTTGGAGTGCGCACCAAACGACAGACCCACCGAGGCGCTGGCCCGCGAGATCTCTTCCATGGCGATGCAATGGGCGAGATAACCCATGCCGCTGCCGCCATCCTCGTCGGGTACGGTGATGCCGAGCAGGCCCATGTCGCCGAACTTGCGCCACAGGTCCTCGGGGAAGACGTTGTCGTGGTCGATCTGCGCGGCGCGGGGGGCGATCTCGTCGCGGGCGAAGGCGTTGACCTGATCGCGCAGCATGTTCAGCTCATCGGGGAGGCCGAAATCGAGCGGCGAATAGGGGGCGTGCATGGTCGACTCCTGGGTGTATGTAGCGGCCGGTCGCGTTGGCCGGCGGTCCGTTGCTGTTTCCAGCCAGCTTAGTTTTGGTTGACGTTAACGTAAAGTAGAGCTTTGGTCGCAGAGGCGAGCCAGCCCAACTCGCTAAAATAGTCAGGATTGGCGGGTCACAGACGGCCGGCGTGGCGAGGAGTGAACTACATTGATAAAGATGGGCAGAGGTCTCTGTCCCTCGATTGCTTACAACAAACATACTCCGACAGCGCCGAGCCTTGGACGACTCGACTCCAGGTCGGGGGAGGCTTCGACCATGGCACGAGTAGATTGGCGTCTCGAGGGGGAGTGGCTCAAGAACTGCAACTGCGCGTTCGGCTGTCCCTGCGATTTCAATGCGCGGCCGACCCAGGGTGAATGCAAGGGCCTGCTGGGCATGCATATCACCAAGGGTCACTACGAAAATACCCACCTGAACGATCTGAGCTTCTTTGTCGTCGTGCACTTTCCCGGTCCGCTACATGAAGGCAACGGGCAGGCACAGCCGGTCATCGATGAGCGAGCGAGCCCGGAGCAGCGCGAGGCGCTGTTCGAGATCCTGTCCGGGAAGCACTCGGCGGAAGGGACGTTGTTCCATATCTTCAGCCTCATCGTGACCCAGATGCACGACCCGGTCTTCGCGCCCGTGACGTTCGAATTTGACGAACCTGGCCGAACCGCACGTCTGTCCATTCCCGGCGTACTCGAAACCCATGTGGAACCGATCAGGAACCCGGTGACCGACAAGCCCCATCGCATTCGGGTGGTTATGCCGGAAGGCTTCGAACACATCGAGGGCGAAATTGCCTGCGCCACGATCCAGAGCAGTGGAGCGATTGCGTTCTCCACGCAGGATTCGCACAGCACGCTGGCGCATGTCGTGCAGACGCCTGAAGGCGTCGAGTCCTAGCGCAAGCGAGATCGGCAATGGCGATGTCGGTGTTCGAAAGGGCGCTGCGACATGACCGCGCCCTCGTGGCGACCATGCTGTTGATGGTCGTCGCCCTGAGCTGGGCCTATCTGCTGGCCGGGGCAGGCGCCATGCTTGGGATGGAAGAGGGCGAGGGCGGGATGGCCATGACTCTGACGTCGTGGACGCCCGCCCATGCGCTGCTGATGTTGCTGATGTGGGTCGTCATGATGGTGGCGATGATGCTGCCTGGCGCCGCGCCGATGCTGCTGCTCTTCACGGCCATTGGCCGAGCGAGGCACTCCCCGGGATGGCGCATGGTCGCATCGGGAATGTTCGTGCTGGGCTATATCGCCATCTGGTCAGCGTTCAGCCTGGCTGCGGTCGCGCTGCAGTTCGCCATGGAGAAGGCCGCGCTGCTTTCACCGATGATGCAGACGACGAGTACGGCGCTGGCGGGTGCAGTGTTGATCGCTGCCGGCGTCTATCAATGGACGCCACTCAAGCATGCCTGCCTCAGGTATTGCCGCTCGCCCCTGGAGTTCGTACTCACGCATTGGCGGGAAGGGCTGCGCGGTGCGTTCGCGATGGGCTTTCGCCACGGTATCTACTGCCTCGGCTGCTGTTGGGCGCTCATGTTGCTGCTGTTCGTCGGCGGCGTCATGAATCTGGCGTGGATCGCCGGACTTGCACTGCTGGTGCTAATAGAAAAGTTGGCGCCTGCCGGGTATTGGATTGGACGAGTTACCGGCGCCGGGTTGGTGATATGGGGCATCGCTGTTTTATTGACGATCCGCTGATCTGCGCTGAGATCGATGATTTGCAACCTGCCGGTATTTGTCGCCCTCCTGCGACTCCCGGTAACGGTACGTTTACCGATATGCTGGTGGGGTACTGCTCATGCGAGATTCATAGAAAAAGAGGAGAACCTCATGCGACAGTGGATGCCAACGACCGTGATTCTTCTGGCTGGCTTGTTCGTGGCCGGCTGTAGCTACACGCCGGCTCGCATCGATCCGGAGCCGATCGTCGAGGTGGGCGACGGTCATCAGGACCGGGAAGGCGATCGCGATCACGATCACCGCGATGGGGGGTTCTGCCCGCCCGGCCAGGCCAAGAAGGGGAACTGCTGAATCGAACGTATAACGTGGAATTTCCGTCGGCTTCTGTCCCGGCGCCGGCGGGGTATGGTAGGGGATTGGCCTCGGTCGAAACCTTGAAGCCGGCAATGTCATGGCATTCTTCAATCTGCGTAGCTGTACGCTGACCCCGCAATACATCGCCCACGAACATGCCTTTCACCAGTTGATTCTGGCGACGTCGGGCGTGACCGAGTTGACCATCGAGGGCCGCGGCGAGCGGATTACCCGCGAGCGAGGCTGCCTGATACCCTCCACCTACCATCACGAATATACCGGCGACGGTCAGAATCAGACCCTTGTGCTCGACGTGCCGCTGGTCAATCTGGCGCTGGTGTCGTGCGCCGACGAGGTCGAGCGACTGTTCGAGAGTCCGCGCTTCTTCGCCGTGCCTGCGCAGTTGCACCGCCTGGCCGAGGGCGTTCTGCCCCAGGTTGCCCTGCATCCGGCGCTGCACAGCGAGATCGCCACGCTGATCCTGCGCGCGCTGTATCTCAACCTGCATGACGAGTCGCTGGCGCCGATTGCAGCGTGCAGCGAAGGGCGCGAGCGCATCGAGCTGGCGCGCATCGAGCGTTATATCGATGCTCACCTGAGCGAGCCGATCCGCGTCGATGCGCTGGCGGCGCTATGCGCGCTGAGTCCCGGCCACTTCCACGCCTGCTTTCGCGAGTTGCTGGGCATGACGCCGCAGGCCTATGTCCAGCAGCGCCGCCTGGCCCATGCGCGTAGCTTGATCGAACGCACCTCGCGCTCGCTGGGCGCCATTGCCGCCGAAGTCGGCTTTCTCGATCAGGGCAGCTTCTCGCGCGCCTATCGGCGCACCTACGGGGTGCCGCCGTCGCTGCATCGGCGCCACTGATCGCGGCATCTGGATACCCAATGCCGAGAATCGCGGGGCATGGCGTTTCTAGATTCTGTCAACCTCAGTATACATTGAAGTTTACTGCGCAAGATGGCACTATCCTAGTCAACTTTATTGTTCGTATAGGGTTGACTGTGATGATGGTGAGGTATCAGGCGACGCAAGCCCAGGAAACGCTCTCGCGTCACGACTGGCGGCGGGAAGAGATCCAGGCGCTGCTGGAATTGCCGTTCAATGATCTGCTGTTTCAGGCGCAAGGCGTGCATCGGCGGTACTTCGATCCCAACGCCGTGCAGATCTCCACGCTACTCTCGATCAAGACGGGCGCCTGTCCCGAAGATTGCAAGTACTGTCCGCAGTCGGGACATTACAACACCGGGCTCGAGCGCGAGAAGCTGATGCAGGTCGAAGCCGTGCTGGCAAAAGCGCGCAAGGCCAAGGCGGTCGGCGCCAGTCGCTTCTGCATGGGCGCGGCGTGGAAAAACCCGAGCGCCAAGGACATGCCTTACGTTCTGGAGATGGTACGCGGCGTGCGGGAATTGGGGCTCGAAACCTGCATGACCCTCGGCATGCTGACCCGGGATCAGGCCGAACGGCTCAGCGAGGCCGGACTTGACTACTACAACCACAACCTCGATACCTCGCCGGAATACTACGGCGAGATCATCACCACGCGGACCTACGCGGACCGGCTCGAAACCCTCGACCACGTGCGCCAATCGGGGATGAAGGTCTGTTGCGGTGGTATTCTCGGCATGGGGGAAAGTGTCGACGATCGCGCGGGGTTGCTGGAGCAACTCGCCAACCTGCCGGCGCATCCCGAGAGCGTACCGATCAACATGCTGATCCGGGTCCAGGGCACGCCGCTGGAGCATGTCGAGGATCTCGATCCCATCGATTTCATCCGCACCGTCGCCGTGGCACGCATCCTGATGCCGGGCTCCCATGTGCGCCTTGCCGCCGGCCGCGAACTGATGAGCGACGAGACCCAGGCCATGGCGTTCTTCGCCGGGGCCAACTCGATCTTCTACGGCGAGCGCCTGCTGACCGCCCAGAATCCTCAGGCCAACCACGATCGACGCTTGTTCGAGCGCCTCGGGCTGCACCCCGAACGGCGCGAGGAAGCCGATGACGCTGCCTGCGAGGCGGCGATCCAGGAGAGCATGGCGCGAGCCCGCATCGATGCCATGGTGACCGATGCGGCGGCACAGCCTTGAGTCCGTATCGCCGTGCGTAAGAGCCCGCGTTCACATCACGACAGCACACTCGACGATGTATTGGCGTCGCGACTGGCCCGCCAGCACGAACGTCATCGCTATCGGCGACGGCGCACCACCGTCGGTATCGGTCCTCGTTTCCAGCGCGAGGGGCGCGAATGGCTTGCGTTCTGCAGCAACGACTATCTGGGACTGGCGGGCGACCCGCGCCTGGCCGAAGCATTGGCCGAGGGCGCGCGGCGGTTCGGTACCGGCGGCGGTGCATCGCATCTGGTCTGCGGACACAGCGAAGCGCACGATCGCCTGGAGGCGCGGCTGGCCGAGTGGACGGGATGTCAGCGCGCGCTACTGTTCTCCAGCGGTTATCAGGCCAATCTCGGCGTCCTCTCGGCATTGCTCGGACGCGGCGATTATGCGTTGCACGACCGATTCAACCATGCCTCGCTATTGGATGGCACCCGGCTCGCCGGGGCGCGGTTAATGCGTTTTGCGCATGGCGATGCGAAAGACTGCGGTCAGCATCTGGCCATGCTGGATTCGGCTCGACACAAGCTGGTCATCAGTGACGGTGTGTTCAGTATGGATGGCGACGTCGCCGATCTCGCCGCGCTGGCCGAGCAGTGTTCGCGGCATCGGGCCTGGCTGATGGTCGATGATGCCCATGGCTTCGGCGTGCTCGGCGCCAACGGTGGAGGCACGCGGCAATCGCAGGGTATCGGTCCCGCTGTCGTGCCGGTGCTGGTCGGCACCCTGGGCAAGGCGTTGGGGACACAGGGCGCCTTCGTCGCCGGCAGTGACGCGTTGATCGAAGCGTTGATCCAGTTCGCCCGACCCTACGTCTATACCACCAGTCTGTCGCCGGCACTGGCCTGGGCCACGCTGACCAGCCTCGATATCGTGCGCGACGAACCCGAACGGCGGGATCACTTGTTCACACTGGTCGAGCGTTTTCGCAACGGCGCCGTGGGACTGAGCGCGTTCGGACTGCACCTGATGCCTTCGCGGACACCGATACAGCCGCTGGTGATCGGCTCGACCCGCGAGGGCGGCGACAACGCTGTCGCGGCGCTGAAACTGGCGTCAGCGCTGGAGGCGGCGGGCATTTGGTGTACCGCCATCCGCCCGCCGACCGTGCCGGCCGGCACTGCCCGGTTGCGCATTACGCTTTCGGCGGCCCATGACGTTGCCGATGTCGACCGGCTGCTGGAAGCGCTCCATGACTGCGCACGTCGGCTGGGATCGGCGCAGGAGGCATCAACATGAGGGAAGACACGCTGATACTGCTACCCGGATGGGCACTCGCCCCATCCCCCCTGGAACCGCTGGTGCGGGCATTGCAAAAGCGTCTCCCCGGCCTGAGCGTCCTGTGTGCGGGCTATCCCGAGCTGACCAGTCATCGTCCCGAGAGCTGGGTAGCCGTGCTCGACCGCGAGCTGCCGCAGGACGCCTGGCTGGCCGGCTGGTCGCTGGGCGGCATGCTCGCCACTGCGCTGGCCCAGTGGCGAGGCAGGCAGGTACGGGGACTGATCACTCTCGGCTCAAATGCCAGTTTCGTCGCTCGCCCCGGCTGGCCCGAGGCGATGGGGACGGAGATCTTCGCAGCGTTTCGCGGCGGTTTCCAGCATTCGCCCGCCAGGGCATTTGCCCGGTTCGCGCAATTGAGCGCGCAGGGCGGTCGTGACGCCCGCCGCCTGGGAAGCGAGTTGCTCCAGGCGCTCCAGGCCACACCACGGGATCAGGCACTGGCCGGGCTCGCGCTGCTGGACGAACTCGATCTGCGTGACGTCCTTGGTCAGCTGCGCATTCCCCAGTTGCATCTGTTCGGCGACAACGACTTGTTGGTGCCGGCGGCGGCGCGCCGGGCCATCGCCAAACGACTACCGAGCCTCGGTCGCACCGAGTTGCTTTCGGGAGTCGGTCACGCCTTTCCGCTGGAACGCGCGGACGAGACCGCCGAGCGGATGGCGATGTTTCTAAATCAATCAGGCCTGGGTCAATCAGGCCAGGGGCAATCGGGTCAGTGGAGCGGGGCGTCGACATGAGCGTACTGCGGGGTCTTCCTGGATTGTCGGCGTCACGCCAGCGCCGAATCGCTGAGAACTTTTCCCGTGCGGCTGAACACTACGACGATGCGGCACAGTTTCAACGCCAGGTCGCCGATGAGTTGCTGTCCTGTCTGCCGGTATCGTGCCGCCCCCGTGCGCTGTTGGATGTCGGCTGCGGTACCGGCTACGTGGTTTCCCACTTGGCTTTACGCTTCGACGCCACTGCCATCGGGCTCGATCTGGCGCCGGGCATGTTGGCCGAGGCCCGGCGACGCCATGACGACCTGGCGATCCAATGGCTGACCGGCAATGCCGAGCGGCTACCGCTGGCCGGACGCAGCCTCGACCTGGTTATCTCCAGCCTGGCGCTGCAGTGGTGTGACCTCGAGCGCTTCCTTGCCCAGGCGGCGCGGGTGCTACGTCCGCATGGCTGGCTTGCCTTCACCACGCTATGCGAGGGCAGCCTGAGTGAACTGCGAGAAGCATGGCAAACGGTGGATGGCGGCCGACACGTCAACGATTGCTTGCCGGAAGCGGCGCTACGCCAATCGCTGGCGTCACCCGGCTGGCGACTTCAGCGGTTCGATCTCACGACACGGCGTATCTGGCATGACGATCTGGCCGAAACATTACGCGCGCTCAAGCGCATCGGTGCCAACACGGTGACCGGAGAGCCGGCTTCCAGCGGCCTGGCGGGGCGACGGCGTTTCGCCCGGCTCGAAAGCGCCATTGAGACGTTTCGCGATACGTCCGGCATTCCCACCCGTTACCGCGTGGCCACTGTGCTGATGCAGCGACTCGACGCTCAGGATTGATCATGCCCAAGGCATTCTTCATTACCGGCACCGACACCGATGCCGGCAAGACCCTCGTGACCAGCGGCCTGTTGGCTGCCGCCCGGCACCAAGGATTGACCACCGCCGGTGGCAAGCCGGTCGCTTCCGGCTGCGAGCGGACGGTGGAGGGATTGCGCAATGCCGATGCGCTGGCGATTCAGGCGCAATGCCGGCCGGCGCTGGACTACGACACGATCAATCCGGTCGCCTTCGAACCGGCGATAGCGCCGCACATCGCTGCCGCGGAAGCCAACGTCGCGCTCTCGGTATCCGCGCTGGCAGCGCCCATGCGGGCCCTGCTGGCGCGCGAGGCCGACCTGACTTTGATCGAAGGTGCCGGTGGCTGGCGGGTACCGCTCAATGAACGCGAGTCACTGTCGGATCTCGCCGTCGCCCTGGCGCTGCCGGTAATAGTTGTGGTCGGCGTACGGCTGGGGGCGATCAATCATGCCCGGCTGACACTGGAAGCGATCCGGCATGATGGGCTGCCGGTGGCGGGGTGGGTGGCCAACGGGATCGATCCCCGCATGCCGCGTCGGGAAGAAAACCTGGACTCGCTGGCCGGCTGGCTCGGCGAGGAGGGCGGCGTGCCCTGCCTGGGCGTCGTGCCCTGGCTAGCGACGCCTGCACCCGAACGGGCCGCCGACTGGCTCGAACTCGAACCGCTAATCCACGCAACACCGCCACGGAAGACCCATGAATCGCAATGACGACTGGATGCAGCGGGATCTCGCCAGTTTGTGGCATCCCTGTACGCAGATGAAGGATCACGAGACCCTACCGGTCGTGCCGATCCGGCGCGGCAAGGGCGTCTGGCTGGAGGATTTCGAAGGCAAGCGCTACCTGGATATCGTCAGTTCCTGGTGGGTCAATATTTTCGGACACGCCAACGAACGCATCAACGCGCGCATCAAGCAGCAACTCGACGAACTGGAACACGTGATCCTATCCGGCTTCACCCATCGACCGGTGATCGAGCTCTCGGAAAGGCTCGGACGGCTGGCGCCCACCGGTCTGGGGCACTGCTTCTATGCCGACAACGGCTCGTCGGCGATCGAGATTGCGCTCAAGATGAGCTATCACTACTGGCGCAATGTCGGTCGACCCGAGAAGCGACGCTTCCTGACCATCACCAATGGCTATCATGGCGAGACGTTGGGGGCACTGTCGGTAGGGGACGTGGCGCTTTATACCGATACCTATCGCCCGTTGCTGCTGGACGTGATCAAGGTGCCGGCACCCGACGGTTTCGGCCTGCCAAGAGAGCAGTGGGTGGAACAGGCCAGGGCATGCTTCGTTCACATGGAGCGGGCTCTCGAACGCCATGCCGGCGAGCTGGCGGCGGTGATCGTCGAACCGCTGATTCAGTGCGCCGGGGGCATGCGCATGTACCCGCCGGAGTACCTGACCTGGCTGCGCGAAGCCTGCGATCGCTACGGCGTGCAGCTGATCTTCGATGAGGTCGCGGTCGGTTTCGGCCGCACGGGAACGCTTTTTGCCTGTGAGCAGACCGGGGTTCGACCCGACTTCCTGTGTCTTTCCAAGGCGTTGACCGGCGGTTATCTACCGCTCTCCGTGGTGATGACCAGCGATGATGTCTATACCGCGTTCTACGACGACTACGCCACCCTCAAGGCATTTCTGCATTCCCATAGTTATACCGGCAATCCGCTGGCCTGCGCCGCCGCCTTGGCGACGCTGGATATCTTCGAACAGGACGACGTGATCGCCACCAACCGCGGGAAAGCCGCCCGGATGGAGCGTCTTGCCGCACCGTTGCGCGAGCATGCCCATGTCGGCGACGTGCGCCAGACCGGGATGGTTCTGGCGATCGAGATGGTCAGGGACAAGGCGAGTTTGAGCCCCTACGATTTCCGTGAGCGGCGCGGGCTGCGGGTGTTCCGTCATGCGCTGTCGCGTGGCGTCATGCTGCGCCCGCTGGGCAACGTGATCTACTGGATGCCGCCCTACGTGATCACCCCCGAAGAGCTGGAGCTGGTGGCGGAAGTCACCCATGAGGGGCTGGAGATTGCCACCGCCGATTGAGCCGTAGCGGCATAGGCACCACCGACAGCCATCGCCTGCTGCTCGGCGTGGCGCTTTCGCATACCGCGCGGCACGTTTCCAGAGTCTCGGGCAAAAACTGCCGAGCCCCGGGCAAGCTGCACATGCGGTAATTGGCTAGGCTAAGTAGCAATCGTTCTCGATGAACGCTACAACAACAAGCCAAGCAAGGAATCCCTCATGTCGCTACGCAATCTCTTCGCTACCGGTGCCGCGCTAGCCGCACTGCCGCTTGCCATCTCGCTGAGCACCGCCGCCCAGGCCCAGGAATACGAGATGGCGATCGCCACGCTGATTCCCGAAAACCTGAGCAACAACAGCATCTATCCGGCCCTGGTGCACTTCAAGGAGCTGGTCGAGTCGCGTACCGATGGCGACGTCACGGTCTCGATCTTCGGCGGTGGCCAGCTGGGCTCGGAAGTGGAGACCGGCTCGCAGGTGCAGGCCGGCGGCCGTGCGCTGCAGTCGACGATTCTCACCTCGGGGGCGATGTCGTCGTTCTACGGTGACTATCAGGTAGTCACCGCGCCGTTTTTGTTCAAGAACTGGCGTCAGGCCTGGGCGTTCTTCGACGGCGAGTGGTTCGCCAATTTCATGAAGGGCACCGTGGAAGCCGCCGACATGCGCTATCTGGGCACCTTCGACGATGGCGGTGGCTTCGTCGCCTTCACCAACAACGAGCGCCTGATCAAGACCGTCGACGATCTCAAGGGCCTGAATATTCGTACCGAGGAGAACCCCGCCCACGTCGCCACCATGCGGGCGCTGGGTGCCTCGGCCACGCCGCTGCCGTGGGGCGAGCTGATCACCGCGCTGGAAACCGGGCTGGCCGACGGTCAGTTCAACGCCCCGGTGATCAATACCACCTACGGGCTCGACGAGGTCACCGACTACACCACGCTCACCGGCCACGTCTACAACAGCGCCAGCTGGGTGGTCAGCGAGGCCTGGTATCAGCAATTGCCGGAAGCGTACCAGCGGGCGATCACCGAGTCGGCCCGCGAGGCGATAACGCTCAGCCACGGCGCGTCGGCGGCCTTGGCCACGGCCAGCTGGCAGAAGTCCTGCGAGCTGTTCAAGGAGTGTTACATCATGCCCGCCGAGGAGCGCGCCAAGATGGCCGAGATCGCCCGGCCGGCGTGGAAGACGTGGATCGTCGACGAATACGGCATGGATGCGCAACTGGTCGACGACATGCTTGCCGAAGTCGAGTCGCTGGGCGAAACGCTGCCCGAACAGGCGTACCAGCGCTACGGCCAGTAAGCCACAGCTTCAGCCAAGGCGACGATCGGGCGCAAGAATGCCCCGATCGTCCCCTCTTTCCTGGCTGCCGGGCGCAGCATTCGGGGCGATTCCATGGCGATATTGGCAACTGCGCGGCGTGTCAGCGACGCCGTCAACACGGCCTGCATCGTGCTCTGCGTGGGCTGCGTACTGGGCATGCTGGCGATCTCCTTCGTCGGCTTTCTGTATACCCTGGCCACCGGTTCGGCGTTGAGCTGGACCTACTCCTTGGCCCGGTTGTTCCTGCCGTGGATCGGCCTGGTCTCGATCACCATCGCGCTGCGCTCCGGCGAGCACGTGGCGATGACGCTGCTGGTCAGGCTGCTGCCCGCGCCGCTGGTCAAGGCTTCGGCGATCGCCACGCTGGCGGTGATGGCGTTCTTCGCGCTGCTGATGGTCTGGTACGGCTGGGGATATTTTCTCAACGCCACCCAGGTCTACATGGTCTCGGACAACATCCAGATCTCGTATCGCTGGACGGCGGTGACCGTGCCGCTGACCGGGCTGATCTTCCTGCTGCACCTGGTCTACGGCTTCGAGCTGCTCGAACACTTCAACGACGAGAATGCGCTGATCGACGAGGCGCTGGGCGATGCGGACAGGGATGACGCCGAACTGGACAGCAACCGGGAGGTCCGGACATGAGCGTTGCGATCGTAGCCTTCGTGGTGGTGCTGCTGATCGGTGCGCCGGTGGCCGTGGTGATGGCGATCTCGGGGGTCGCCGGGGTCTATTCGCTGGGCGGCGAGCGGATGGTGGGGATCATCGCCGATCGCATGTTCTCGGGGGTATCCGGCTACATGCTGATCGCCGTGCCGTACTTCATCTTCACCGCCGAGCTGATGAACCAGGGCGGATTGACGCAGAAGCTGATCACCTTCAACAATGCGCTGCTGGGCCGGGTGCGCGGCGCGCTGAGCCACGTCAATGTCACCGTGTCGCTGTTCTTCGCCGGGCTCACCGGCGCGGCGATCACCGATACCGTGGCGATCGGCAAGATCATGATCCCGGAGATGAAGAAACAGGGCTACGACGCCGAGTACGCCGCGGCGATCACCGCCTGCTCGTCGATCATCGGGCCGATCATCCCGCCCAGCGTGGTGATGGTGGTCTACGCCACGCTGCTTCGGGACATTTCGGTGATCGATCTGTTCGCCGGCGGCATCCTGCCCGGCGTGTTGATGACCGTGGCGCTGCTGGTCGTCAGCATCGTGATCTCGTGGCTGCGCGGCTATCCCAAGCAGGGCGCCACGCCGCTCAAGGTGGCGATCCTGGCCTTCCTCTCGGCGCTGCCGGCGTTGCTGGTGCCGCTGATCATCCTCGGCGGCATCCTCTCGGGGCTGACCACCATCACCGAGGCGTCGGGGTTCGCCGCGGTCTACGCCATCGCCATCGGCTTCGTGTTCTACCGCAACCTGACGCTGCACAAGGTGTGGGAGGCGCTGGTCACCACGGTGCGCTTCTCGGGAGTGGTGTTCTTCCTGCTCGCCACCTCGGCGGTGCTCGGCTGGTTCGTCACCCGTTCGGGGATCGCCCGCGACGCCGCCGAGCTGATCACCACGTTGAGCGACGTGGCCTTCGTGCAGATCATGCTGGTCTGCCTGCTGCTGATCGTCATCGGCACGGTGATGGACGTGCTGCCGGCGCTGGTGGTCATCGGCCCGGTGGTGGTGCCGGCGATGGTCAGCCTGGGCTTCGACCCGCTGCATTTCGCGATCGTCATGATCGTCACGCTGAACATCGCCAACGTCACGCCGCCGGTAGGCATGACGCTGATGACCGCGGCGCGGATCGCCCAGGTGCCCTACGAGCGGGCGATCATCGCCTCGCTGCCGTTCTA
>Ga0114911_1000953_pt1 | contig 16457 bp, 13 predicted proteins | sample MalvireepMed_904_FD_89688 | JGI IMG/M metagenome (GOLD analysis project Ga0114911, IMG submission 89688) | Marine viral communities from the Global Malaspina Expedition - Malaspina viral metaG DeepMed_904 | ecosystem: Environmental > Aquatic > Marine > Oceanic | place: Mediterranean Sea...
CGGCATGCACTTCTTCAACCCGGCGCCGGTCATGAAGCTGTGCGAGATCGTCGCCGGGCGGGCCTCCCGTGCCACCACCCTCGCCACGCTGGAGGCGACCGCCACGGCCTGGGGCAAGGTCGCGGTGCGCGTGACCTCGACGCCGGGCTTCATCGTCAATCGTGTCGCGCGCCCCTACTACACCGAGGCGATGAAGGTACTCGAGGAGGGTGGCAGCGACATCGCCACCCTCGATGCCTTGCTCAAGGAGGCCGGTGGCTTTCCGATGGGGCCGTTCGCGCTCACCGACCTGATCGGTCAGGACATCAACTATGCCGTCAGCCATTCGGTCTACGCCGCTTATTATCAGGACCAGCGTTTCGAGCCCAGCCTGATCCAGCAATCGCTGGTCGAAGCGGGCCATCTGGGGCGCAAGAGCGGTCGCGGCTTCTACGACTACAGTGAGGGTGCAATACCCCCCGAGCCGCAGACCTGCACGGCCAGCGGCTCACCCAGGGAGATCATGCTACATGGCACGCCCGGCCCCTGGGGCACGTTGGTCGAGCGTCTGGCCCACGCCGGCATCGATGTAATCCGCGTCGCCAGCGACGACGAGGCCTGCCTGGAGTGCGAGGGATTGCGGCTCTATCTGAGCGATGGGCGCACCGCGACACAGCGTGCATTTGAGAGCGGTCACGCCGATACGCTGGTCTTCGATCTGGCCTTCGATTATGCCGCAACGCCGCGTCTGGGCATCGCCGCCGCCGATCAGGCCGAAGAGACCGCATTGGGCAAGGCGGCAGCGCTGTTCAAGCAGGCCGGCATCACGCTGAGCCCACTGGACGATATCGCCGGGCTGATCGTGATGCGTAGCGTGGCGATGCTGACCAATCTTGCCGCCGATGCGGTGCACAAAGGTGTATGCAGCGCCGAGGATGTCGACCGCGCCATGCGCGCCGGCACCAATTATCCGGCCGGGCCGCTACAATGGGGCCGTGAGATCGGCCTTGCCCATGTCGTTGCCACGCTGACCCGGCTCGAAGGCGTCTATGGCGATGGCCGTTATCGTCCCTCGCCTTGGCTGGTGCGTCGCGTCCTGACGTCATAACCGGCACTATAATTCAAAGCGCTTTCTAAAAGTGCTCTTGTAAGTGCTCTCTAAAAACGGCGCCCTATCGGCGCCGCTTTTTTGTCTCACTCTGCTTATGTAGCGCTTCTAGCCTCGCTATAGCGCCTGCGCTGCCTATCCCTTTGCCCCCTCTCGTTGCTTACCCCGTGTGTTAGCCGAATGGCTAACGCGAATAGGCATTTTATTTCTTGAACCCAAGCAATAATGCATTATAGTGCATAACACGAGGCCATTTACTGGCGCATCCTGACAACGGCAACACGACAATGACCGAGGTAGTGTGATGATCGATTTCCGAACCTCCCCCGATCGGTACCGCCATTGGCGCCTGAGCTTCGATGGCGAGATCGCCCGCGTCGACATGGCCGTCGACGAAAACGCGGGGCTCTTCGACGGTTACCAGTTGAAGATGAACTCCTACGATCTGGGCGTCGATATCGAACTCAACGACATCGTTCAGCGCCTGCGCTTCGAGCATCCCGAGATCAGGAGCGTGGTGCTGGGTTCGGCCAACGACAAGATTTTCTGCGCCGGCGCCAATATCCGCATGCTCGGCGGCGCCGCGCATGGCCATAAGGTCAACTTCTGCAAGTTCACCAACGAGACGCGCAACGCCATCGAGGAAGCCAGCGCCGAATCCGGCCAGACCTGGATGTGCGCGGTTAACGGCACCGCCGCCGGCGGCGGCTACGAGCTGGCACTGGCCACCGATCACATCCTGCTGATCGACGACGGCACCACTACCGTCTCGCTGCCCGAAGTGCCGCTGCTCGCGGTACTGCCGGGCACCGGCGGCCTGACTCGCGTTACCGACAAACGCAAGGTGCGTCGCGATCTCGCCGACATCTTCTGCAGCACCGAGGATGGCGTGCGCGGTCAGCGCGCCGTCGATTGGCGCCTGGTCGATGAAATCGCTCCGGCGTCGCGCTTCAGCGATGCCGTCACGGCGCGCGCCACGGCATTGGCCGAGCGCTCCGATCGCCCCAGTGATGCCCAGGGTGTCGAGTTCACGCCGCTACAGCGCGAGATCACCGATACTGCCATCCGCTACTCGCATGTCAGCGTCGAGCTGGACGCCGCCAAGCGCACCGCCACGCTGATCACACCTGGCCCGCAGGACCAGGCGCCGGCGTCGGTCGAAGAGGCCCAGGCACAGGGCGATGCATTCTGGCCGCTGGCCATGGCCCGCGAGCTGGACGACGCCATCATGCACCTGCGCCTCAACCAGCCGGAGCTCGGCACCTGGCTGCTCAAGAGCCAGGGTGACGGCAGCCTGGTCGCCGGCTACGAGTCGCTGCTCGAGCAGGAGCATTGGCTGATGCGTGAAATCCGGCTGTTCTACAAGCGCACGCTGAAGCGGCTCGACGTCACCTCACGCACGTTGTTCGCGCTGATCGAACCGGGCAGCTGCTTCACCGGCATGCTCGCCGAGATCGTCTTTACCGCCGACCGTAGCTTCATGCTCGACGGCCAGTGGGAGGATAACGACACCCCACCGGCGCGGCTGCAACTGAGCGCGATGAACTTCGGTCCCTTGCCCATGAGCAACGGCCTGACGCGCCTCGCAACGCGTTTTTACGGCGAGCCGCAAAGCGTCGACCAGGCGCGCAAGCTGATCGGTGAAGGCCTGGATGCCGCAGCGGCACTGGAGAATGGCCTGATCACCGAAGCCAACGACGACATCGATTGGGAAGAGGAGCTGCGCCTGCTGATCGAGGAGCGCACCAGCTTCTCGCCGGATGCGCTGATCGGCATGGAAGCCAACTTGCGCTTCGCCGGCCCGGAAACCATGGAAACCCGCATCTTCGGTCGTCTGACCGCCTGGCAGAACTGGATATTCCAGCGCCCCAACGCCGTCGGCCAGCAAGGCGCGCTGCAGCTTTACGGCAGCGGCACCCGCCCCACCTACAACTTCGAGAGGATCTAAGCCATGAGCAATGTCGCGACTCAAGTCAATTACGACGACCTGATTCCCAACAATGTCGGCCTCGCCGAGGACCGCCGTCTCAAGAAGGCGCTCGAAGCCTGGCATCCGGGGTTCATCGATTGGTGGAAAGGCATGGGGCCGGATGGCTTCCAGGATACGCCGGTCTACCTGCGTACTGCGGTGGGTGTCGATCCCAAGGGCTGGGCCGAGTTCGGTTACGTCAACATGCCCGACTATCGCTGGGGCATTCTGCTCGCGCCCCAGGAGGAAGGCCGCACGATCTCCTTCGGCAAGCACAAGGGCGAGCCGGTATGGCAGGAAGTACCGGGCGAATACCGCACCATGCTGCGCCGCCTGGTGGTCATCCAGGGCGATACCGAGCCGGCCTCGGTGGAGCAGCAGCGCCACCTGGGCAAGACCGCACCGTCGCTGTACGACCTGCGCAATCTGTTTCAGGTCAACGTCGAGGAGGGTCGCCATCTGTGGGCGATGGTCTATCTGCTGCACAAGTATTTCGGCAAGGATGGCCGCGAAGAGGCCGAGAACCTGCTGCAGCGCTCTTCGGGTGACGAGGACAAGCCACGCATGCTCGGCGCGTTCAACGAGGAAACGCCGGACTGGCTGTCGTTCTTCATGTTCACCTACTTCACCGACCGCGACGGCAAGATGCAGCTCGAGTCGCTGGCCCAGTCCGGTTTCGATCCGCTGTCGCGCACCTGTCGCTTCATGCTCACCGAGGAAGCGCACCACATGTTCGTCGGTGAATCGGGCATTTCACGGATCATCGAGCGCACCTGCCAGGCGATGAAGGATGCCGGCATCAGCGATCCCAACGATGTGCAGGCGGTGCGCAAGCTGGGCGTGCTCGACCTGCCCATGCTCCAGCGCAAGATGAACTTCCACCTCGCCGTCACCCTGGATCTGTTCGGCAACGAAGTGTCGACCAATGCCGCCGCCGCCTACGAGGCCGGCATCAAGGGCCGCTACCAGGAGACCAAGCTCGACGACGATCATCAACTGCATGGCGACACCTACCCGGTGCTCAAGGCCATCGACGGCAAGCTCGAGATGGTCGACGAAACGGCACTCAACGCCATCAATGCCCGGCTGCGCGACGATTACGTCAAGGATGCCGCCGGCGGCGTCAAGCGCTGGAACAAGCTGATCAAGAAGGCCGGCTTCGATTACGAACTGAGCCTGCCGCACATCGCCTTCAATCGCCAGATCGGCGAATTCAGTGGGCTATCCGTATCGCCCCAGGGGGACGTGGTGGACGCGCCGACCTACGAGGCCAACCGCGACAGCTGGCTACCCACCGAGGCCGATCTCGAGTACCTCGATTCCTTGATGGTAGCGGTCACCGCGCCGGGCGAATACGCCGGCTGGATCGCACCGCCCAAGGTCGGCATCGACAACCAGCCAGGCGATTTCGAATACGTGCAGCTGGCAGGCTGATAGCCACTGCGTGGCGTTGGCACAGCGGCCATCGGCGCATCACGGCGCGGCGATGGCCCGACAGCGCGATCGAGAGGAGACGAGACGCCATGGGCGTATTGAGACAGCACCTGATCGATCCGGAAATCTGCATTCGCTGCAATACCTGCGAAGAGACATGTCCGATCGACGCGGTCACCCATAACGACGATAACTACGTGGTCGATGCCGACAAGTGCAACCACTGCCTGGACTGCATCGCGCCCTGCCCGACCGGGGCCATCGATAACTGGCGTATGGTCAGCCAGGCTTACACCCCGGAAGAGCAGTTCGAATGGGATGAACTTCCCGAGGAAACCCACGATGAGGCGGAAGTCGCCGGCGAGCCCAGCGAGGATAACGAAGCAATCGAGATCCTCGAGAAGGCACATTCCGGCCTGCGTGCGATACCGCCGTCTTCCGCGGCTCACCCCTATTTGAACGTGTATAGCCGCGACAAGCCGGCCCGCGCCAGGGTGGTTGGCAACTATCGCATTACCGCCGATGACACCGACTCCGATATTCGCCATGTCGTGCTCGACTTCGGCGGCACCGCCTTTCCCGTACTCGAAGGACAGAGCATCGGCATTCTGCCGCCGGGCAACACGGCGAGCGGTAAACCGCACAAGATGCGCCTATATTCCATCGCCAGTCCGCGCGACGGTGAACGGCCCAACCACAACAACCTGTCGCTGACGGTCAAGCGGGTCGACAGCGGCGTGGCCTCCAACTTCGTCTGCAATCTCGAGAAAGGCGACGAGGTCAATGTGGTCGGCCCGTTTGGCGACAGCTTCCTGATGCCCAATCACCCCGAAGCCAACATCATCATGGTCTGCACCGGTACCGGTTCGGCGCCCTTCCGCGCCATGACCGAGCGCCGCCGTCGCAAACAGCCGGAGGCCAGCGGGCGGCTGGTGCTGTTCTTCGGTGCTCGCACGCCGGATGAGCTGCCCTATTTCGGACCACTCAACAAGCTCGCCGATAGCCTCATCCATAAGGAACTGGTGTTCTCGCGCCAGCCTACGCAGCCCAAGGAGTATGTCCAGCACCGCATGCGCGCGCGGGGCGAGCTGCTCGGCGGACTGCTCGCCAGTGAGCATACCCACATCTATATCTGCGGGCTGAAAGGTATGGAGCAGGGCGTCGAGGAGTCGTTTCACGCCATCGCCGAGGAGCGCGGGCTCGATTGGCCCGGCTTGCGCGAAGAGATGGTGCGCCTGGGTCGTTACCACGTCGAAACCTATTGAGCCACGAACCCAACGAGAGGCCACGCCATGCAAGTCCCTTACGTCTACCGTCGCCCGCTGCGCTGGGGCGACACCGATGCCGCCCAGATCATCTATACCGCGCACTATTTCGATATCTGCATGGAGGCCATCGAGGGCTGGTTCATCAATACCCTCGAGGTCGACTGGTTCGCCCTCAACCTGGATCTCAAGATCGGCACGCCGTTCGTGCATGCCGAGATCGATTATCGCGCGCCATTGACGCCGCGCGACGTGTTGACGATCCGCGTGGATATCGAGCGGGTGGGCGAAAAATCGCTGAGCTTCGCCCTGCATGGCAGCCGTGAGAATGATGGCGGCGCGATCTTCGATGGCCGCTTCACCTGCTGCTTCAACGACACGCAAAGCTTTCAGTCCGTGCCTATCCCGCCATCGCAGCGCAGCCGCATCGAGCAGTACCAGGCGCGATCCCGCGCACAGAGCTGATCGGGACTTCCATCCCATCACAACAACAACAAGCAGGCACTGCCTGCCGGAGAAACCAAAAATGTTCCTGACACGCATCAAGCAACATGCCAAGTATCTGGTGACCGGCCTCGGTCTCACCACGCTGGCCATTTCCCCCGCTCACGCCCAGCAGGACGATCCGGTCAAGCTCGGCCTGATGTTGCCCTACACCGGCACCTATGCCGCGCTGGGCGAGTCGATCACCAACGGCCTGAAACTGGCTATCGAGGAGAACGGCAATCAACTCGGCGGGCGTCCCGTCGAATACGTGATCATCGATTCCGAGGCGGACGCCTCGCAGGCGCCACAGAACATGAGCCGTCTGGTCAAGGGCGAGAACGTCGATTTCGTGATCGGCCCCGTGCACTCCGGGGTGGCCATGGGCATGTTGCGGGTCGCCAAGCAGACCGGCGCGATCACCATCATTCCCAACGCCGGCCTGGCCGCCGCCACCGGCGCGCTGTGCATGCCCAACGTGTTTCGAACCTCGTTCACCATGTGGCAGAACAGCTATCCGATGTCCAAGGTCGCCTATGAGCGCGGCCATCGCGAGGTGGTCACCATCAGCTGGAACTACGCCGGCGGCAAGGAGGATCTCGCCGGCTTCGAGGAGGGCTTCACCGAAGCCGGCGGCGAAGTCATCAAGCAGATTCTGGTGCCCTTCCCCGATACCCAGTTCCAGCCCTATCTCACCCAGATCGCCAGCCTGCAGCCGGATGCCGTCTATGCGTTCTTCGCCGGCGGCGGCGCGGTCAAGTTCGTGCGCGACTACGCGGCGGCGGGCCTGAAGGAGAGCATCCCACTACTAGGCTCGGGCTTTCTCACCGAGGGCACCCTGGATGCGCAGGGCGAAGCCGCCGAAGGCATCCTGACCACGCTGCACTATGGCGATGGCCTCGATTCGGATATCAATCGCGCCTTCCGCGAGGCCTATGACGCCAAGTATGAGGCCGATCTCGATATCTATGCCGTGCAGGGCTACGACACCGGCATGATGCTGGCCCAGGCGATGAACGAGGTACGCGGCGACACCAGCGACAAGCAGGCGCTGATCGAGGCGCTGGGCAACGTGCGCATGCAGAGCCCGCGCGGACCGATGTTCTTCTCCGATGCGCACCACCCGATCCATAACATCTATCTCCGCGAAGTGAGAGACGGTCGTAACGAAGTGATCGGCATCGCCAGCAAGGCGCTGGAAGATCCGGCACGCGGCTGCACGATGTAAGGCGGCGCTAGCCACGCCGACGACCGCGATGGGAGGGGCTCGCCCCTCCCGATTCCGCTTCGAGGAGAGCGACCATGGATCCTGTGTTCTTCGCCGTGCAGCTTCTCAATGGGCTGCAATACGGCCTGCTGCTGTTTCTGATCGCCAGTGGCCTGACGCTGATCTTCGGTGTCATGGGGATCATCAATCTGGCCCACGGCGCCATGTACATGATCGGCGCCTACCTGGCCTTCGATCTCACCCAGCGCACCGGCAACCTGTGGCTGGCGATACTCTTCGGCCTGCCCATCGCCCTGCTGCTGGGGCTGGTCATCGAGCGGCTCTTCCTCGACACCCTTTACCGGCGCGATCACCTGTATCAGGTGCTGCTGACCTTCGGGCTGATACTGGTGCTCGACGAAGCGCAGCGCATCATCTGGGGCAGCGACGTACACAGCGTGGCGGTACCGGCACTGCTGTCCGGCAGTATCCAGCTGACCGAGACGCTGAGCTATCCGGTCTATCGGCTGTTCGTCGCCGGGGTCTGCCTGGCGATGGCCGGGTTGATCTATTGGGTGATCCGCCATACCCGGCTGGGCATCGTGATCCGCGCCGGCGCGGCCAATCGCGACATGGTGGAGGGCCTGGGTCTCAACATCCGCATGCTGTTCACGCTGATCTTCAGCGCCGGGGTGGGTCTCGCCGCGCTGGCCGGCATGCTCTCGGCGCCACTCAGCTCGATCTATCCCGGGATGGGCGATGCGGTACTGATCACCTGTTTCGTGGTGGTGGTGATCGGTGGCATCGGCTCGATCAAGGGCACCTTCTTCAGTGCCCTGTTGATCGGCCTGGCATCCACGTTCGGTCCCGTGCTGTTGCCCGGCCTGGCCAGCGTCATCATTTATCTGATCATGGCGGCGGTGTTGCTGGTCAAGCCACGCGGCCTGTTCGCCTGAGGGAGTCGACACCATGCATAGCTATCCCAAGCGCGTGACGCTGATCATGCTGGGGGTGACCGCGCTATTGATCGCCTACCCGCTGTGGGGGCCACTGGTATTCGGCAATAGTAGCGACTTCTTCATCCAGAAGCTGACCACCATGCTGATCTTCGGCCTGTTCGCCATGAGTCTCGACCTGCTGGTCGGCATCGTCGGTCTGGTCAGCCTGGGGCATGCGCTGTTCTTCGGTCTCGCCGGCTATACCCTGGCCATCGCCAGCCCGGCCTACAGCCCCGCCTCATTATGGTGGATGCTGCCGCTGGTGCTGGTGGTCTGCGCGCTGGTGGGACTGCTGGTCGGCGCCCTGGTGATTCGCACCAAGGGCATCTACTTCATCATGACCACCCTGGCCTTCGGTCAGATGCTCTTCTATCTGATCAGCGATGCCACCATCACCGGCGGCACCGACGGCATGTTCATCATGTTCAAGCCGACGCTGATGATCGGCGACTGGCCGCTGCTCGATCTGGAGAACCCGCTGACGTTCTTCTACTTCACTCTCGCGGCGGCGGCACTCGGCTACCTGTTCCTGCGCTGGCTGACCCGCTCCTATTTCGGCCAGGTGCTCGACGGCATCCACGATAACGATCACCGCATGCGCGCGCTGGGCTACGCCACCTACGCCTACAAGCTGGTCGCCTTCATGATCGCCGGCATGCTCGCCGGGGTCGCCGGGATGCTGGCGGCCATGCAATACGGCTTCGCCAACCCGGCCATGCTCGGCTGGCACATGTCCGGCGAGGTGCTAATGATGGTGATTCTCGGTGGCATGGGCACGATCTTCGGCCCGCTGCTGGGCGCTTTCGCCTATGAGTTGCTGCAGTACGGCTTCGAGTACCTCACCGAGCACTGGAAGCTACTGATGGGGCTAACCATCATCGCTAGCGTGCTGGTGCTGCCGCGTGGGCTGGCCGGGCTGATTCTCGACCCGCCACGCCGCAAGCGCCGCTCCTCGCGCGCGGCCAAAGCGGCGGACCAGCCGCTGGCCCGCGCGCTCCAATCGCTGAGTTCCGTGAACCGCAAGGAGGACTAGGCATGTCCGATTCCGCACTGCTGTCTACGCGTGGCCTGACGCGCCAGTTCGGCGGCCTGCTGGCGGTCAACGAGGTCGATTTCACGGTTGAGCCCGGTCAGGTGCACGCCATTCTGGGCCCCAACGGCGCCGGCAAGAGTACCTTGATCAACCTGCTCTCGGGTGATATCGCGCCCTCGCGGGGCGAGATCCACTTCCAGCAGCGACCGATCCACGGCCAGCCGGTCCATCGCATCGCCCGGCGCGGTATCGGCCGCAGCTATCAGAAGACCAATATCTTCCCGCGCCTGACCTGCCTGGAAAACTGCCGTCTCTCGGCGCGCATCCACCTGGGCGGCGTGTTCGGCAGCTGGCGTTCGCGCAGCAGGGCTCGTGAGGTCGAGCGGCGCGCCGAACAGGCACTCGAGACCTGCCAGCTGACGCTGCGCGCCCAGACCCCGGCCAGCGCCATGAGCTACGGCGAACAGCGCCAACTGGAGATCGCCATGGTGCTGGCCACGACGCCCACATTGATGCTGCTCGATGAGCCCATGGCCGGCATGGGTCGCGAGGAAACCGCCGAGGTCGTGGAGCTGCTCAGGAAACTCTCCAGCGACTACACGCTGGTACTGATCGAGCACGACATGGACGCAGTCTTTTCCCTCGCTGATCAGATCACCGTGATGGTCGACGGCTGCGTGCTGGAGAGCGGGCCCACCGAGGTCATCCGCCGCAGCGAGAGGGTTCGCGATGTCTATCTGGGCCGCCAACACGAGGAGTGCACGCCATGAATGCCGCCCTTTCCGCCCAGGCCACAGCCACGACCCAGGCCTCGGCGGCGCCGCTGATCGATGCCCGGCAGCTGCATACCTTCTACGGCGAAAGCCACGTGCTGCATGGCGTCGACCTGTGCCTGATGCCCGGCGAGACCCTGAGCCTGATGGGCCGCAACGGCATGGGCAAGACCACCACGCTGAAGTCGATTCTCGGCTTCGTCACACCCCGCGAAGGCACGGTCAGCGTGCTGGGGCTATCGACCGCGCATCAGCGCCCCTGGCAGATCGTACGCCGCGGCATCGGCTATGTTCCCGAAGGCCGCGGCATCTTCCCCGGTCTCTCGGTGCGCGAGCATCTGATCATGGCGGCACGACCGGATGCCGAGGGGCAATCGCCATGGACCGTCGCGCGGGTGCTGGATACCTTTCCACGCCTCGCCCAGCGCTTCCAGCACGATGGTTCGCTACTCTCCGGCGGCGAACAGCAGATGCTCTCGATCGGCCGAGCACTGATGACCAACCCGCGGATGATGATTCTCGACGAAGCCACCGAGGGCCTGGCACCGCTGATTCGCGATGAAATATGGAACATCGTGCGTGGGATCAAGCAGTCGGGCATCGCCAGCATCATCGTCGACAAGAACATCGACAACCTGCTCGATGTCGCCGATCGCCATATACTGCTGGTCAAGGGCCAGGTAGTGTTCAAAGGCAGCAGCGCGACACTGCGCAGCAACAGCGATCTACTCGACACCCACCTCGGCATGGGATAATGGCTCCAATGGGCACTGGCGTTGGCCCGTGTCCCCAAGGAACGGAGAATTCTTGAGCATGAACCCTGCCGACAATCGCACCGACAGCACGGGACAGGACTACACGGCGGCCATCGGCGACCGCGTGCGCGCCATTCGTGCCCGCCGTGGCATGGCCCGCAAGGAATTATCCTCGCAATCCGACATTTCGGAACGCTATCTGGCCCAGGTCGAGAGCGGCAAGGCGAATATTTCCATCGTCCTGTTACAACGCTTGGCCGGCGCCATGGGCGTACCGCTGCATGACCTGCTGCCCGGACAGGGGCAGCGCCTGCTGCCCGCCTCGCTGCTCGACTTCCTGCATCGCCTTAGCCCCGAGCAACTCGACGATGCACAGCAATTGCTTATCGAGCGCTTCGGCCCGCGCAAGACCCAGCAGGCCGGTATCGCGCTGATCGGCTTGCGCGGTGGCGGCAAGAGCCATCTGGGCGAGCTGCTGGCCGCGGAATTCGCGGTGCCGTTCATTCGTATCAGCGATGTCGTCGAGCAGCTGGGCGGCATGAAGGTCGGCGAGATCATGGCGCTCGGCGGCCAGCCGGCTTATCGTCGCCTGGAGCGCGAGGCGCTCGAACACGTACTGGAACAGCATCCACTGTCGATAGTGGAAGCCGGTGGCAGCCTGGTCTCCGAACCCGAAACCTTCCAGCGCCTGCTCGGCTGCTACTACACGGTATGGATTCAGGCATCGCCCGAGGAGCACATGCAGCGCGTCGTAGCCCAGGGCGACACTCGCCCAATGCAAGGCAATACGCGCGCCATGGACGATCTGAAACGCATCCTGATCGAGCGCGAAGCCGAGTATCGCCAGGCCGACTACATTCTCAGTACCTCGGGGCGCGGCGTCATCGCCTGTTTCAATGAATTGCTGGACGTGTGTCGACCGCATCTCGGTAACGACACGGTCGCGCCTGCCTCACGGACCGTGACCTGAATAATAGATATCTGGGCGAAGCATACGGAATTTATAGCAAGATGCCGGCCGACATCGGCGGGAAGGCTCCGTGAGGCCGATCAGACCAGCAGTTTCCCGACATGTCGTGCGCGTTACTGGCTGACAAGACAGTGAACGCATCTAGGCGCAGCTAGCGGCGGCTCGACAATGCAGCAAGCCTTGATCATATCGGCAGCACTCTGAGCAGCCCAGGTTTACGCGACCAGTTGTTCCGTTAGGGGTCAGGCTGCCTTCGCGGACACCTGATCACCCTCATATTGCGCCAGATACTCGGCTGGCGTCAGCCCCTCCAGAGCTCCATGAGGCCGCTCGTTGTTGTACTCTTCGAGCCAGGCCCGGGTTACGCCACGCGCCTCGTTGACGGAGCTGAACCACCAGCGGTTCAGGCAGCCGTCGCGAAAGACACCGTGAAGCTCTCGTTGTGGCCATTCTGCCAGGGACTCCCCACGCTCAAACGCTACAATTGGCTATATAACCACCACATCAGTCAAAAAACCTTGCCCTAAACTATTTTGGAAACACGTAATTAAGCATCGGGGCGTAAGCGTTCGGGCATCACCGCCGGCGCATGATCAGGCGGGTTTTTGCCAGTTCTGCGGCAGGAGTTCGTGGAGCTGGCTGGCCTTCTGGGTCGGCAGCCGTTCCAACACGTCCTTCAGGTAGGCGTAGGGCTCGTGGCCGTTCAGCTTGGCGCATTATGCCGCCCGCCGAACTATGCCGAACGGTTCTGTAGGCAGTCCGCCATTCGCGCGCTTTTGCGGCGGGTTAAGCGGGCGTGGCCTTGAGCTCCATTCGGCATAGTTTTGTGCCTTACAGCGACTCAAGGAAGGCGAGCAAGCTGTCGCTCGGTCGGAAGCGGATTGGCTTGCTGGGCTTGTAGGGTTCAAGCTTGGCCAGGGCCGTTTCCTTGAGTGCGAGATGGGCATGCAGGTAGGTCTGCGTTGTTTCGATGGATTCATGACCAAGCCATAGCGCGATCACGGAGCAATCGACGCCGGCTTGTAGCAACTCCATTGCGGCACTGTGCCTCAGGACGTGTGGCGACACGCTCTTGGTCGTCAATGATGGACATCCCTCGCTGGCGGTGCGCACGTGCTTGGTCAGGAGCGCCTGGACGCTGTCGGCGCTAAGCTGGCCCCCGCGCACGTTGGGGAACAATGAGCTCCCGTCGTGGCGCACTGGCTCCCTGAGCCATGCTTTAAGGGCGGCCTGCGCGTATGAGGTGAGCGGTGTACATCGCTCCTTCCGACCTTTGCCGACACATCGCACATGGGCCCCGGTGCCGAGGTGGACAGCATCCCTGTCGAGGTTGATCAGCTCCGAGAGACGCAGGCCGGTCTGAACCGCGAGCAGGAGCAAGGTATGATCGCGGCGTCCCAACCACGTTGTGCGGTTGGGAGCAGCAAGAATCGCCTCGATTTCAGGCCTCGTCAGGAAATGCACCTGATGCTTGTCGTGGCGTTTGCTCGGTATTGCGAGGACTCGTTGGATAAGGGCGCTGTAGGCTGGTTCTTCGAAGGACACGAACCGGAAGAAGGAGCGAATGGCCGTCAGGCGCAAGTTGCGCGTCCTGACGCTGGAGCCCCGCGCCGTCTCGAGATCAGCGAGGAATGCGCTGATGAAGGGCGCATCGAGATCATCGAGGCGCAGGGCTGATGGCGGCTTGTGCAGCCGCACCTGTGCGAACTTGAACAACAGTCGAAACGCATCCCTGTAAGATGCGATCGTGTTGCCGCTGACATTACGCTGCTGCATGAGCCGCACGGTGAAATAGCGTTCGATGAGGGGGGCGACATTGGGGTTCGAGTTCATGACTTAGCCTCCCACTGCCGGTCTAGGCGCCGCGCGGCCTCTTCCATCAACTGCGGACAGGCCGAGAGATACCAATAGGTATCGCGCACGCAGGTGTGGCCGAGGTAGGTAGAAAGCAGTGGGAGTCGCTGCTCAACCTCAAGTTCGTCTCGATACCAGCCGAGGAGCGTCCGGATGGCAAAGCGATGGCGCAGATCGTGAATTCGGGGACCGGTGTGCTCGCCCACTCGTCGCAGCCCGATCTCGCGTGACAAGCGCCAGAAGACACGATGGACATACTGGTGGAGCAAGCGGCCGCCGCGTTCGGCCACAAAGAAGTGCGGCCCACAGTGCGACCCGAGGTGAGCATCCCGCCGCTCGGCGTAGCTGCGCAGAGCCGCGCTGGTCGTCGGATGCAAGGGTACCAGGCGCGACTTACCGAACTTGCTCTGCCGGATGGTCAGCACACCTTGGTCCAGGTCGACGTCGCTGCGGTGAAGCCCGGTCACCTCGGACAGACGGGCGCCTGTCACTGCAATCAACCCGAACAGATAATAGTAGGTCCATCGCCGCAGGCCATTTGCAGGGGGCAGGGCCAGAGCCGCCGTCAATAGCGCGTTGATCTCTGCATCGCTGTAGACATAGGGTCTGGCGCGCTTCAATGGCGGTAAGATCCCGGTGGGTGGCACCTCCGTCTGTGGATTGATGTTGGCGACATGGCGCGCGAAGCCTCGCACGTCGGTCAGTCGCAATACCCAGGAAGCGTGCCGATCAGGCGGTAAGGTCGCCCAGGCGACAGCCAGCTTCGTGGTGATGGTTACCGTTTCGTGGCGCTCCATGAAGGAGACGAAGTCGGCAAGCCGGCGCGCCTGATGCTGGTATTTGTATCCGAGCCCCTGGCGCATGCTCAGATACTGCTCGAGTGCGGATCGTAAGCTGATCATTGCATGCCTCCCGGCCAAGGAAGGCTCAATGTCCGAAGCGCTTCGACATCCACCTTAGCGTAGATGCGTGTCGTGTCATGGCTCTTGTGTTGCAGCAATTGGCCGATCTGCGACAAGGTCGCACCGCAGCGGAGAAGCTCGGTGGCAAGGCTGTGGCGGAAGAGATGTGCCCCATGGTGTGCGCAGCCGCTGATTTCAGCTCGCTTGAGAGCCGCACTGGCGACCATTGTGATGGCGCCACCGGAGGCGAAGCCGACATGGGGCGCCAAGGTGCGGAGAAATAGCCGGCGACACGGTGAAGCCGGACGGTCATTACGCAGGTACTCAACGATGGCCGTGCCGACATCTGAGGGTATCGGCATCCGTGTCTGCTGCCGATTCTTGGCGCGAATGAGCATCGTCCCGGATCGCCAGTCGATATCATCCAGGGTGAGGGTCGCGACCTCGTTGGCCCGCAATCCAACCTTGGTCAGCAACATGAGGATGGCGTAGTCCCGCCGCCCTGACGCCGTCGTTCGATCACAAGCATCGAGGACCTTCTGAACCTGTGCGAAGGATAGATAGGTCGGCAGGCTTGCAAGCTTCCACCGCCTGATGGAAGGCACGCAGCTGGCAAGAGCGAGCGGGTTCGCCCCGCTATGGTAGAGGTATCGAAGAAAGGCGCGCAGCGACCAGCACATCGCCTTCCCGGAGGCTGCGCTTGCGTCCCTGGCGTGGCGCTCGACGTAGCAGATGACGTCCTCCTGCCCAATCTTGTCGAGATCGCTGGCGCCGCCAGGGCATACCTCGCGCAGAAACCGGCGAATGACCGGTCGGTGGTTGATGATGGACTTCGGCGCCAGACCGCGTTCCTGTCGTAGATAATCTGCGAACGTCTCGAATATCTGGTCCTCCGGCGTGATCGATGGCAGCGGCACAGGTGGAATGAGGTCCGCTTGACGCAGCACCGACAGCAGCCGCTTCAGCGCCGCCCAGTCGCCTAGCTGGATAGATTGCTTGCGCGCTTGGTGCACCAGGTACCGCTCGAGCACGCGCTCATCGAGACCGGTCAGCTTCAAGCGGCTTCTTGTAAGCCAACTCAGGAGACCATCGACCACGTTCAGGCATCGCCACGTGCTATGGCGAGCCAGTCCATCCTTGACGAGACGAGCCGCGTAGAGCTCGATGATCTGTCCGTGGGGGCCACTCTTCATGCGCCGGAACAGCCGGCTTCTGACCAAATACTCTTCTGCCACCATAATCCTGTTCTCCAATATTGAACGTGGAGATACAAGACTAACTATGCCGAACCCATCACGTGCGATTCACGCGGGTTCTGGGGAAGAAGGTCCCCGTTCGGCATAGTTCGGCGAGCGGCATAAACTGCCTTATGCCGTGCACGGCATAAGGCGGACTGGATCAGGCTCATGATGGTGGCAGCGCGCTGGCCACTGCGCAGTGACCCGGCGAACAGCCAGTTGGAACGTCCGAGCGCCCAGGGGCGAATCAGGTTCTCCACTCGATTATTGTCAATGGGCAACCCGCCGTCGTCGAGGTAGCGCGTCAGCGCTGTCCAACGCTTCAGGCTGTAGTTCAGCGCCTTGGCCGTCGCCGAGCCGTTCGGCACCTCCTCGCGGTGAGCCAGCATCCAGCGGTGCAACGCGTCGGCGATGGGCCTCGCTCGCGTCTCCCGCAGTCGTTGGCGTTCTGTCGCGGTGAGCGACTGGGCCTCGCGCTCCACCTGGTAG
>Ga0114911_1000970_pt1 | contig 16200 bp, 14 predicted proteins | sample MalvireepMed_904_FD_89688 | JGI IMG/M metagenome (GOLD analysis project Ga0114911, IMG submission 89688) | Marine viral communities from the Global Malaspina Expedition - Malaspina viral metaG DeepMed_904 | ecosystem: Environmental > Aquatic > Marine > Oceanic | place: Mediterranean Sea...
CCGGCCAGCTCCTCCGCCGGCACCGCGGACAGGTCGCCGCCGTCGCCGACGATCCAGGTGCCGCGGCCGTCGTAGCCGCCGCTGCGCGCCTTCACCACCACGCCACCGAACTCGGCGGCGGCGGTTCCACCAACCCCGAGCGCATGGCGATTGCCGAGCGCGGCATACGCAATTTCCTGATCCACTTTGGCTTGATCGATGGCGAACTGGCATTGCCCGACGAGCCGCAAGTCTTCGTCGACATGCCCGATGCCTCCTGCTACGTGCAGAGCGAGCATACTGGCTTGCTCGAACTGACCCTGGCGCTCAACGACCAGGTTCGCGAGGGCGAGGTGATCGCGCGCATCTACGACATGACCCGCACCGGCGCCGCGCCGGTCGAATACCGCGCCAAGCGCAGCGGCGTGCTGGTGGCGCGGCGTTTCCCGTCGCTGGTCAACATGGGCGACACCATCGCGGTGATCGCCGAGGTGGTCGACTCCCTCGACGCCTGATTCAGCTCAACGTCCGTCGGCGCCGCCGGCGGCATCGACAACGGACCCGCATGAAGCTCGACCGCTACGATCTCAAGATCCTGGAAATCCTCGCCACGGATGGGCGCATCACCAAGTCGCGGCTGGCCGAGGCGATCAACCTGTCGGTCAGCCCGTGCTGGGAACGGGTGCGCCGGCTGGAAGCAGCCGGAGTCATCGAAGGCTACTCGGCACGCATCGACCCGCGGGCGCTCGTCAAGCGCAACCCGGTATGGATGCAGATCGAGCTCAAGGCGCACAACGCCGAGAGCTTTCAGCGCTTCGAGAACGCCATGCGCGGCGAGCCCCTGGTCACCAAATGCGTGGCGGTGGGCGGCGGCGTCGACTACCTGGTCAAGGTCGAGGCGACTTCCATCGACGCCTATCAGCGTCTGATCGATGACTGGCTGACCTCGGAACTGGGCATCGAGCGCTATTTCACCTACATCGTCACCAAGACCGTCAAGCATCAGGCGCCGCCGATAGCTCTCGACGCAGAGGACTCATGAGGCCATCCTGAGAGGGCGTTTACAAAATACCATGCTCTCTCGTTGACCGGGGCGTTCTGCATGCCTGCATCCCAACCCACTCACGCCAGCCCGCCCGCCGATGGCTACGACGATCAGCGAGCCCGGCCATTGCGCGATTTCGGCGATCCCGCCGAACAGCCGGTCACTCTGACGCTCAACGACACCGCGATGGTCACCTTGCTGGCGAGCCCCGAAGCGCTCGAGCCGCTGGCGCTGGGCCATGCCTTCACCGCCGGCTGGATCGAGCGCGCCGCCCAGGTCGAGGCGATCGAGCTGTCGCACTTGCGCCACGGCCTGAGCGTGCGCCTGTCGGTGGCGCCGCGCATCGCCGAGCGCGCCGCACGCTTGCAGCGCGGCGGGCCCTCGGTATCCAGCTGCGGCGCCTGCGGGGTAGCCGAGGAGGCGCAGCTGATGTTCGGCCTGACCCGCTTGCCGGCGCATCCGCCGCTGGCGGCGGATGCGCTGCAACGGGGTCTCGAGGCGCTCAGCCAGGGCGGGCGCGCCGGGTTGCACACCGCGCTGGGCCTGGACGAAAACGGCGAGGTGATTTTCAGCGGCGTGGATATCGGCCGTCACAACGCGCTGGATCGGGTGATCGGCGCGGGGCTCGCGGCTCGCGCCATGCCCGTCGCGGTGCTGCTGTCCAGTCGTTGCAGCCTGGAACTGGTGCAGAAGAGCGTGCGCGCGGGCATCGCCACGCTGGCGACCCTGGCACTGCCCTCGGCGTTGGCGGTGGAAGTCGCTCGCGCCTGCGAACTCAACCTGATCTGCTGCCACCGCGGCCGCCGGCTGGAACTGCTCAGTGGCGGCGGCTGAGCCGGCATCGCACCGTCGCCGAAAAAAACCGCTTTGACGCCGCGCTTTGCAGAAAAATCCCGCCTCGCCGCGGCGGCGAACAGAAACACCCCTGGCGCCGAATCCTCTAGCCTGACAGGCAGACGGATAGCGATATCCGCGCATGTCTTTTCGAGGTTCGTTTCAGGGGGCGATCATGAAACTCAGCGACCTGCGGTTATTCCGCCAGTACGCCTACATCGACGGCAAGTGGACCCACGGCGACGCGGGGCGCGAACAGGCCGTGATCAACCCGGCCACCGGTGAGACGCTGGGCCATATCCCGCTGCTCGAGGCGGAGCAGATCCGCGGCGCCGTCGACGCCGCCGACCGGGCCTTCGTGCATTGGCGCGGGCTGCGCGTCGATGAGCGCTGCGACCGGCTGCTCACTTGGTACGACTTGCTGCAGGCCCACCGCGAGGACCTGGCGACGCTGATGACTCTCGAGCAGGGCAAGCCGCTGCCCGACGCCCGCGGCGAGGTCGAGTACGGCGCCAGCTTCGTGCGCTGGTTCGCCGAGGAGAGCAAGCGCACCTTCGGCCAGACGATTCCCAGCCACATTCCCAATTCGGCGCTGGGCACCCTCAAGGAGCCGGTCGGCGTCGCCGCGCTGATCACGCCGTGGAACTTTCCGCTGGCGATGATCACCCGCAAGGCCGGCGCGGCGCTGGCCGCCGGCTGCCCGGTGGTGGTCAAGCCGGCCGGCGAGACGCCGTTCACCGCGCTGGCGCTGGCCGAGCTCGCCGAGCGCGCGGGCATCCCCGCCGGGGTGTTCAACGTGGTGCTGGGCGATGCGCCGACGGTCTCCGAGGTGCTGTGCAAGGATACCCGGGTCATGGCGCTGTCGTTCACCGGCTCCACGCCGGTCGGGCGGCTGCTGCTCGAACAGTCGGCGAGCACCGTCAAGCGCGTGTCGCTGGAACTCGGCGGTAACGCGCCGTTCATCGTCGGTCCCGACGTCGACCCCAAGGAAGCCGCGCTGGCGGCGGTGGCGGCGAAGTTCCAGACCGCCGGGCAGGATTGCCTGGCCGCCAACCGCATCCTGGTCCACGAGGACATCCACGACGCCTTCGTCGCGCACTTCGCCGAACGCATGAAGGCGCTGACGGTGGGCAACGGGCTGGACAGCGAGGTCGATCTCGGCCCGCTGATCCATGAGCGGGCGGTGGAGAAAGCCACCGCGATCGTCGACGACGCGCTGTCCCGCGGCGCGACGCTGGTGCACGGCGATCAGTCCCAGGCGCCGGGGCGCAACTTCTTCATGCCCACGCTGCTCACCGGAGTGACCGCCGAGATGCAGGTCTGGCGCGAGGAGAACTTCTCGCCGGTGGCCGGCATCACCCGCTATCGCAGCGACGACGAGGTGATCGAGATGGCCAACGACACCGAGTACGGGCTGTCGGCGTATCTCTACACCTACGACGTGCGGCGCATCTGGAAGATCATGCGCGCGCTGAAGAACGGCATGGTCGCGGTCAACACCGTCAAGATGACCGGGCCGCCGATCCCGTTCGGCGGGGTCAAGCAGTCGGGCCTGGGCCGCGAGGGCGGCACCGCGGGGATCGAGGAGTTCCTCGAGACCAAGTACTACTGTATCGGTGGATTGGGAACACTATCCGGAAGCTAGCTGCGCTCGGCTATACAGCGTTGGACTTTGACTCGGACATGCTCATTTACAGCAGTAAACTCCGCTGTCCTCGCCAAAGTCCGCCTTGTCTAGCCTTCGCTCGCAGAGCTTCTCCGTGTTGGTCATAAAAAAGTATTTAAAGACAGAGTTAGGAGCGTGCCGTGAGCACTCATCAGGATCTGATCGATCGCGACCGCAAGGTCACCTTTCATGCCTCGACGCACCTGCGCGACTTCGCCCATGGCGACGCGCCGGGTCGCGTGATTACCGGCGGCAAGGGCATCTCGATCGTCGACAAGCAGGGCCGCGAGATGATCGACGGCTTCGCCGGGCTGTACTGCGTCAACATCGGCTACGGGCGCACCGAGATGGCCGAGGCGATCTATAAGCAGGCCCTCGAGCTGTCCTATTACCACACCTACGTGGGCACCTCGAACGAGCCGCTGATCGAGCTTTCGGAGAAGATCTTGAAGCTCGCCGGCATGGGCATGTCCAAGGTCTACTACGGCATGTCGGGCAGTGACGCCAACGAGACCCAGCTCAAGCTGGTGCGCTATTACAACAACGTGCTCGGCCGCACCCAGAAGAAGAAGGTCATCGCGCGCAGCCGCGGCTATCACGGCTCGGGCATCGCCTCGGGCTCGCTGACCGGGCTGCCGACCTTCCACAATCATTTCGACCTGCCGATCGCCGGCATCCTGCACACCGAGGCGCCGTACTACTACCGGCGCAGCGATGCCCAGGCGGGCATGAGCGAGCGCGAGTTCGCCAAGGACTGCGCGGCCAGGCTCGAGGCGATGATCCTCGCCGAAGGCCCGGACACCGTGGCCGCCTTCATCGGCGAGCCGGTGCTGGGTACCGGCGGCATCGTCGCTCCGCCGGAAGGCTACTGGGACGAGATCCAGCAGGTCCTGGCCAAGTACGACGTGCTGTTGATCGCCGACGAAGTGGTCACCGGCTTCGGCCGCATCGGCACCGATTTCGGCAGCCACTACTTCGGCATGCGCCCCGACCTGATCACCGTCGCCAAGGGCCTGACCAGCGCCTATCAGCCGCTGTCCGGGGTGATCGTCGGCGACAAGGTCTGGCAAGTGCTCGAGCAGGGCACCGGCGAGTTCGGCCCGATCGGCCACGGCTGGACCTACTCCGGCCATCCGTTGGGCGCCGCCGCGGGCCTGGCGAACCTGGCGATCATCGAGCGCGAGGGGTTGACCCAGAACGCCGCCGAGACCGGCGCCTATCTGCAGCGTCAGATGCAGGCGACCTTCGCCGAGCATCCGCTGGTCGGCGAGGTGCGCGGCATCGGCCTGCTGGCGGCGCTGGAGTTCTCGCCCGACAAGGCCAACCGCGCGCACTTCGCGCCGGGGCTCAAGGTCGGCCCGCGGGTCAGCGCCGCGGCGGTCGAGGAGGACCTGATCGCCCGGGCCATGCCGCATGGCGACATTCTCGGCTTCGCGCCGCCGCTGGTGATCACCCGCGACGAGGTCGACGAGGTCGTCGCCCGCGCCAAGCGTGCGGTGGACAGGGTTACCGATGAGCTCGTCCGCTCGGGCGATTTCAAGGTTTGAACTTGTTGCGCTCGGTCATACGGCGTTGAACAGTGACTCATCATGCTCATTTACGACTTGTAAACTCCGCTGACTCGTCACTGTTCGCCTTGTCTGGCCTTCGCTCACTGGCGTTCAAATTCTTGAAATAAAGTGGCGATGATAGCGCTGCGGAAGTCCTGCTTTCGCGGCGCTATCGTTTATGGTGAATGGAAATTCGCGAGGTAAACCATGACCCAACCCAGCCATGGCGTGACGCTGGCCTCGATTTATCGCGCGCGTGCCAATCTCGTCGGCCAGGTCGTGCGCACGCCGCTGATTCGTTCGCAGGCGCTGTCGCGGCGTTTCGATGCCGAGGTGTTCCTCAAGCTGGAGAACCATCAGCCGAGCGGCGCCTTCAAGCTGCGCGGCGCGACGCACATGATCCGCACGCTGATCCAGCAGCACGGTCCGGATGCGCTGGCGCGCGGCGTGACCACGGCATCGACCGGCAATCATGGCCGCGCGGTGGCGTTGGCGGCATCGAATCTCGGCGTGCCGGCGGTGATCTGTCTGTCGCGGCTGGTGCCCGACAACAAGGCGCGCGCCATCGAGGCGCTGGGCGCCGAGGTGCGTCGCGTCGGCAACAGCCAGGACGAAGCGTTCGGCGAGGTCGCGCGGCTGGTCGACGAGCAGGGCATGACCCTGATCCCGCCATTCGACGACCCGTTGATCGCCAGCGGCCAGGGCACCATCGGCGTCGAATTGCTCGAGGACCAGCCGGAGCTCGACCGGGTGTTCGTCGGGCTCTCCGGCGGCGGTCTGTTGGGCGGCATCGGCGCGGCGCTCAAGGCGATCCGCCCGGCCACCCGGGTCACCGGGATCAGCCTCGCCCAGGGCGATGCCATGTGGCAGAGCCTGCAGGCCGGCCGGCCGGTGGAGGTCGACGAGGTCGAGAGCCTGGGCGACTCGCTGGGCGGCGGCATCGGGCTCGACAACCGTTGTACCTTCGCGCTGGTGAACGAGGTGATGGACGATCATTACCCGGCCAGCGAGGCGGCGATCGCCCGCGCCATGGTCGCCATGCTGGCCGACGAGAAGATGCTCGTCGAGGGCGCGGCGGCGGTGGGCCTGGCGGCGCTGGACGAGCACGCCATCGACATTCGCGGCCAGCGCGTGGCGCTGATCGTCTCGGGCAACGGCGTGGCGCTGGAAACCTTCGATCGCGCCCGGGCGCTTGCCAAATCCGATTAATCTTGCTGCGCTTGGGAAACACCGCACAAAATGCCTGCGCGGGCAAATCGCTGCGTTGCGCGGTGCTCGGAATCCTCACCTATACCCCATAGGCTCCGGTTCCTGTGCTCCGTGCGCCTAGCGCTTCACACCGCTCGGCAATTTTGTTCAGCGTTTCACTTTAATTTCTTTAGGACAGAGGGCCTCTGCCCATGCAGCTCTATCAACGCGACGCCATCGAGTCGGCGGTCAGCATCGACACGGCCGCCCTGGAAGCGGTGGAAAACGCCTTCGCGGCGCTCGGACGCGACGACGTCGTGCAGCCGCCGATCCTTTCCATGGCGATCGAGGAATCCAACGGCGAGGTGGACGTCAAGACCGCGCATATCCGCGGCGGCGAGCGCTTCGCGATCAAGGTCAGCCCGGGGTTCTTCGACAACCCCAAGATCGGCTTGCCGAGCCTCAACGGGCTGATGATGGTGTTTTCCGCCAAGACCGGGCTGGTCGATGCGGTGTTGTTCGACGAGGGCTATCTGACCGCGGTGCGCACCGCGCTGGCCGGAGCCCTCGCCAGCAAGTATCTGTCACGCGAGGACAGCCGGCGGGTGGCGGTGCTCGGCGCCGGCGAGCAGGCCGAGCTTCAGGTGCGCGCGCTGCAACTGGTCCGCGACATCGATACCGTCGACGTCTGGGCGCGCAGCCGCGAATCGGCCGCGGCCTACGCCGAGCGCATGCGCGGGCTGGGGCTTTCCGTCAACGTTCACGACGAGGTTCGCTCCGCCTGCGAGCAGGCCGACATCATCGTCACCGCGACGCCGTCCCGCGAGCCGATCCTCACCGCCCAGGACCTGCCCGACGGCGTGCACGTCACCGCCATGGGCTCGGACAGTCCCGGCAAGCGCGAACTCGACGAGGAGGTGATGATCCGCGCCGACGCCTTCGTCTGCGATACCCGCGCCCAGAGCGAGACCAACGGCGAGCTCAAGGCGTTTGCCCGGCAAGCCGAGAACGCCTCGGCCGGTTCCGGGCGCGGCGCGGCCGGCTTGGTGGCCAATTCAGCCGGTTTCGGGGCTAATTCAGCCGGTTTCGGGGCCGACTCGGCCGGTTTCGGGGCCGATAAACAGCGCCAGCGGCAGCCGCCGTTCAAGGTCTACGAGCTGGGCCGGGTGATCGCCGAGGGCCAGCGGCTGCGCGTCTCGGACGCCAGCATCACCGTCTGCGACCTGACCGGCACCGGCGTGCAGGACACCGCGATCGCCAGCTTCGCGCTCGCGCGGCTGAGCTGAATCGAGCCCGGTTCAGCCATCGTCTCATTGAGCAGGAGGTTTCGATGCGACATTCCGCCAAGCCGCCGTTCGCGGGGTGGAACTGCCCGCTGACGATCCGGTGGACGGCGAGCTGCTGAAGCTGTGGCGCTGGGCTCGTGCGAGCCGTTCAGCGCACCGCGAGACCGCTGGCCTCGTCGAGCCCCAGATGGATGTTCATGCTCTGCACCGCGGCGCCGGCGGCGCCCTTGCCGAGGTTGTCGAGGCGGGCGACCAGCGCAAGCTGCTCCTCGCCACCGTAGACGAACAGGTCGACGCGGTTGGTATCGTTGGCGCCCTGGACGTCGAAGAAGCCGTGATCGAGGCTGGCCTCGTCCTGCAAGGGCATGACGTTGACGAAGCGCTCGCCGGCGTAGTGTGCGAGGTACGCCTCGCGGATCATTGCGCCGCTGGCGCCCGGCGCGAGTTGGCTGACATGCAGCGGCACGGTCACCGCCAGGCCCTTGAGAAACGGCCCGACCACCGGGCTGAACACCGGCGACAGCGCAAGCCCGCCATGTACGCGCATTTCCGGCAGGTGCTTGTGGGTCATGTTCATGGCATAGGGGCGCGGTGCGCTCAGGTGGCCGGCCTCGGCGGCCTGATACTCCTGAATCAACGTCTTGCCGCCACCGCTGTAGCCGGTCAGCGAGAACGCCGAAAGCGGGTAGTCGGCGGGCAGCAGGCCGGCGTCGACCAGCGGGCGCACCAGCATGACGAAGGCGCTGGCGTGGCAGCCGGGGTTGGCGATGCGCTTGCTTTGGCGGATCCGCTCGCGTTGGCCGGGGGCCAGTTCCGGCAGGCCGTAGGTCCAGCCGTCGGCGATGCGAAACGCCGTGCTGGCATCGATCAGGCAGGTATCGGGATTGTCCAGCAGCGCGACCGCTTCGCGCGAGGCGGCATCGGGCAGGCACAGCAAGGCCACGTCGGCGGCGTTGAGCAGGCGGCCGCGCTCGGTACTGTCCTTGCGCTTGGCAGGGTCGATGCGCAGCAACTCAATGTCGTCGCGCGCCTCGAGATAGTCGAGCAGACGCAGGCCGGTGGTGCCTTCCTGTCCGTCTACGTATACCTTGAATGCCATGGGAAATTCGTTACCTCCTTGAGCGGGTTCGTGCATGCGGACAGCGCCTGTCAACGAATCGTTCTCCATTGTGCGGTGATGCGAACGCGCTGTCATGTTCGGGCTTCGATCGGCCGTACGAGCCGCTGACATCCCTATCGATCACAGCAAGTGTTTACCGGCCAATGCGCGGCCAGGTATCGGCAATACGGTAGCCGGCGGGCCAGGGGTCATGCGGGTCGAGCGTATGCTGATGGGTGCCGGTGATGAACGCGCGCCCGCGGATCAGCGGCGTCACGGCTGCCTTGTCGCCAACGCGAGTGGTACCGTCGAGCCGGCAGACAAAGCGTGAATCGATGATCGATTCACCAATGAAGGTCTCGCCCACTCGAAGCTTGCCCTGGGCGTGCAGCAGCGCCATGCGCGCCGAACAGCCGGTACCGGTGGGAGAACGATCGAGCTTGCCCGGCTGAATCACCACCGTGTTGCGCCCGAGCCAGGCATCGCCCTTGCGCGTCAGCGGTGCGGCAATCTGGCAGAATGAGACGTGCCGCCAGTCGGGATTGGCGGGATGATGGAAGCCGAACTGCTCGTTGACTCTGCTCCCACAGCGTCTCGCCGGGCGGCGGAGCCACTCCGCCAACGATGACGTCACCTACCTCGCCCTCGGCATGACAACTGACGCTATGAATCACACGAGAGGTCTGCATATGCTTCTCCGATGTTCAAGAGCTGGCTGACGTTCCTATCCACCGGCGTCTTGTCATTCACCCATGCCCAGATAGGCCTTCACGATCGACTCGTCCTCCCGGATCCTGGCGGCCTCGCCCTGCATCCGGATCTCGCCGTTTTCGATCACGTAGGCATAGTGCGCCAGACGTAGCGCCAGCCGCGCATTCTGTTCGACCAGCAGGATGGTGGTCCCCGCTTCATTGAGGCGCTTGATGATGCGCATGATGTCGGTGACGAGCTTCGGCGCCAGCCCCATCGAGGGCTCATCCAGCAGCATGACGCTGGGGCCGTGCATCAAGGCGCGCCCCATCGCCAGCATCTGCTGCTGGCCGCCGGAGAGCAGCGAGCCGTCCTGATGACGGCGTTCGTGCAGGATCGGAAACAGCGCGTAGACCTCGTCGAGCCGCTGGCGACGTAGGGCATTGTCCTTGACCGTGAACGCGCCCAGCTCCAGGTTTTCCTTGACCGTCAGGCCGCGCAGGATGTGGCGGCCTTCCGGCACGTGAACCACCCCGCGGCGGGCGATTTCGTGGGCGGCCAGCCTGGCGATCGATTCGCCCTCGAGCTGGACGTCGCCACGCTGTGCTCGCACCAGCCCAGAGATGGTCTTGAGCGTGGTCGACTTGCCGGCGCCGTTGCTGCCCAGCAGGGTGACGATTTCTCCCTCGTGAACGGCCAGCGTCACGCCTCGCAGGGCCTGAATCTTGCCGTAGAAGGCTTCGACGTCGCGGATACTCAGGCGCACCTTGCCAGGCCGTGTGGCGCTGGCCGGCGGGTCGGTTTGAGTGATGGTTTCCGTCACAGCGCCAGCTCCTCGTCGTCCTGGCCGAGATAGGCCTCGATCACCTTGGGGTCGTTCTGCACCGTTTGCGGATCGCCTTCGGCAATCAGGCTGCCGTGATCGAGCACGCTGATATGCTCGGAGACATTCATCACCAGCCCCATGTCGTGTTCGATCAGCAGTACAGCCACGCCGCGTTCGTCACGGATGCGCCGGATCAGTTCGATCAGCGCCTGCTTCTCGCCGCTGTTGAGACCCGCCGCCGGCTCGTCGAGAAGCAACAGCTTGGGTTCGGTGGCCAGAGCGCGGGCGATCTCGACACGTCGCTGATGGCCGTAGGCGAGATTGGTCGCCAGCCGATCCTGATGTCCCGTCAGGCCCACGAAATCGAGGCACTCGAGGCTGGTCTCGAGAATTCGGCGCTCCTCGGCGCGCTGGCTCGGCAGTCGCAGGATGGCCGCCAGCGCACCGGCTCGGCTGCGACAGTGCTGTCCCGCCATGACGTTCTCGCGCACCGACATTTCGCGAAACAGTCGCACGTTCTGGAACGTGCGCGCGATACCCAGGCGCGTCACGGCATGTGGCTTGCGCTTGACGATGGGCTCGCCATCCAGCGTGATCTCGCCTTGCTGAGGGCGATAGAAGCCGGTGATCACGTTGAACATCGATGTCTTGCCGGCGCCATTGGGGCCGATCAGGCTGTGGATCCGGCCCGCGTCGACGCCGAAATTGACATCATGCAGTACGGTGTTGCCGGCGAAGCTCAGCGACACCTGTTTCAGTTGCAGCAGCATCGCTTCCCCCTAGGAACGCTTCTCGGGCCAGATACCGCTCGGCCGGAACAGCATGATCAGCAACAACAGCACCGCGAATATCAACAATCGCAAGGTGCCGAAATCCCGCAGCAATTCAGGACCGAGGACCACGATAAACGCCCCCAATATGACGCCGGGTATCTTGCCCATGCCGCCAAGCACCACTGCCAGCAGAATCAGTACCGACTGCTGGAAGCTGAAGCTCTCCGGCGAGATGGCACCCAGATTGACCGAGAAGAAGATGCCCCCAATCGCCCCGAAGATAGCGCCGATGACATACGCCGCCAGCTTGGTTGTGACCCGATTGATTCCCATCGCCTCGGCGGCGTCCTCGTCGTGGCGCACATAGAGCCATGCTCGCCCCAGGCGGGAATCGAACAGCCGCTGGCTGGCGATGTAGGCCAGCACCGCCAGCACCGCGAAGACATAGTAGAAGTCGATCGAGCTGTCGATATACCAACCGAACAGCGATGGCTCCGGAATCTGTGACAGACCGCTGGCGCCGCCGGTGATCTCCAGGTTGCGCGCGGAAAACCGCACGATCTCGCCAAAGCCCAGCGTCACGATGGCCAGGTAGTCGCTGCGCAGGCGTAACGTCGGCCCGCCGATAATCACGCCGGCGAGTGCTGCGGCCATCAGCGCGAAGGGAATCGCCGCCCAGAAATTGACGCCGAACTGCTGGGTCAGAATGCCCGCGGTGTAAGCGCCGACAGCAAAGAAAGCGGCGTAGCCGAGATCGAGCAGTCCGGCATAGCCGACCACGATATTCAGTCCCAGACAGAGCACCACGTAGAGCAATGCGTTAGTCAGGATCACCGTGGTGTACTGACTCGAGATCCACGGCGTGACAATCAGGATCACGAGAATCACCGCATGCAGCGCACGCCGTCGTCCCGGCGACTCGAAGGCCGCATACAGGCGTTGAAACGGATTGCGTGACTGCGGCTCGTCGGCATCCGACGGCGTGGATAGCGAATGTTTGTCCATGTCACATCCTCTCCACTTCGGATTTGCCCAGCAGGCCGGTGGGCTTGAACACCAGCACCAGGATCAGGATCGAGAAAGTGAAGACGTCTTTCCACTCGCTGCCGATAAAGGGAATGTGCGTCCCGAAGGATTCCAGCAATCCCAGGATCAGGCCGCCGAGCATCGCCCCGGTGATGCTGCCGATCCCCCCGATCACTGCGGCAGTGAAGGCCTTGAGCCCGATCAGAAAGCCCATGAAGTACCAGATGCTGCCGTAGTACGCGCCCGCCATGGTGCCGGCAGCCGCTGCCAGACCAGAGCCGATGAAGAACGTCACCGCAATGACGGCGGAGACGTTGATTCCCATCATTCGGCACATGTCCTTGTCGATGGAGACCGCACGCATGGCACGCCCGTACAACGTCTTGGAGACGAACAGCTCGAGCGCGATCATCAATACCGCGGCGGTCGCGACCAGCACGATCTGGTTGTAGGAGAGAAACAGGTTCCCCAGGTTCAAGCCGCCGAACCCAAGCTCGGTGCGAAACGCGGTGTACTGGCCGCCGGTCAGTGCCAGTGCCGCGTTCTGCAGCACCAGCGAAACGGCCAGTGCGGTAATCAGGATCGACAGCCTCGGCGCGCCAAGCATGGGATGATAGGCCACCCGCTCGATCAGCACGCCGAGACATCCGACCGCCAGCATTGCCAGCAGCATGGCGACGAAGATGCCGAGCCAGCCGGCGCCGAGAAATCCAGAAACCAGCGACAGTCCGCCGAAGCCGACGAAGGCACCGGTCATGTAGAGATCGCCGTGGGCGAAGTTGAGCAGTTTGATGACTCCGAACACCATGGTGTAACCGAGCGCCACCAGGGCATAGAAAGAGCCCAGCACCAGCCCGTCAACGAGCTGCTGTAGAAAGGAATCGTACCAGGTCATGAGCGTGCATCTCTGGACAGCGGAAAGGGCGGACGAACAGGTTGCACTACGTCATTTTCAGCAACGTCATTTTCCGCGACGCGTATCGTCATCTCCGGCTCGAGCTAAAGCTCGAGCCGGAAAGCTAGCCGTTATTTTTCGTAGCGGGTCCACTTGCCGCCTTGACCTTCGAGGACCACGAAGTTACTGCGTGCCAGCGTATGCTGCGGGGTAAAGGAGATCGGGCCGGCCAGCCACTCCTGGCCATCGGCACTGTTCAGCGCCTTGATGATGGCATCGGCGTCTGTCGAGCCGGCCTGGTTGATGGCCCAGACCATCAACTGCAGGCCATCGTAGGCGAGTGGCGCATACGGCCCCGGCGCGTTATCGAACGTGGACCGATAGTCGCTGATGAACTGCTGGGCGGCCGGCAGGAAGTCGGCGGTGGGGTTGGAGAAGGCGAACACGCCCTCGGCGGCCTGGCCGGCGATATTGAACAGTTCCGGCGAGTTGGAGCCATCGCCCACGGCGATGGTGCCCTGGAAACCGCGCTGACGCAGCTGGCGGATCAGCAGGCCACCGTCGGCATAATAGGCGGTCCAGAATACGGCCTCGGCACCGGAGCCGCGAATCTTGTTGACCAGCGCGGAGAAGTCCTGCTCGCCCTTGTTGACGTATTCGAAGGCCGAGACGGTGTGGCCTGCCTTGGTCCAGGCATCGCGGGTCAGGTTGGCCAGGTCCTGGGAATAGGCATCCCCTTGATTGACGATGGCCAGCTTCTCGATGCCCTTGCCTTCAAAGAAGTCGAGAGCGGTCTTGGCCTGATCGTTGCCCGTCGAGTTGATCATCACCGCGTTGCCCGGATTGGCCGGGATCAGTTGCGTCGAATTGGCCGCCACGATCACGAACGGGATATTGGCGTCACCGTAGATCTTGAGCGTGGGCTGCGTGGCGCCGGAGCAATACCCGCCCACCACCCCGACGACTTCCTGTGACGCCAGGCGACTGGCCGCGTTGACCGATTGCTGCGGATCACAGGCGGTATCGCCGGTCACCAGCTCAATCTGGCGGCCGCCCAGCAACCCACCGTCGGCATTGATCTCGTCGGCAGCCAGCGATATGGCATTGAACATATCCTTGCCGTAGGTCGCTTCGGAGCCGGTCGTCGGTACCTGAACGCCCAGTGTGATGGGGTCTTCCTGCGCCATGGCAAGAGAGCCGGTGGCGAGATTGACGATGGCCGCGGAGGCCATCAATTTGAGAAATTTATCCATACAGCGATTACTCCCTTTAGCGCTTATTGTTACTTGTTTGTTCGTACTGCAAAGGGGTCGGACGTTGCGCCCTTCCGAGCTTGGGCCGCGTTGAATGCGGTTTTTTCATCCTGCCATGGAAAGTTACGTTCTGACACCATGCTTTCTGTCGATACCGACTATCGATATCGACTGCCCGCTTGACCGAAGCGGGCGAGTCGATAGGGTTCGAGTGGTGGCAGGTTCTCTCGATCGATTGACGTGACGGGCGCGCCATGCTCGCTTGGCCCGGCTAGATCGGCGATCAGCTCGGCGGTGATCGCCGACTGGGTCAGTCCCAGATGGTGATGGCCGAAGGCCAGCAGTACGCGGCCGCCGTACACATGATCGATGATCGGCAACGAATCCGGCAGCGAGGGGCGAAAGCCCATCCACGGCGTGGCGCCCTCGACGTCGAGATCGGCCTTGAACAGGCCTCGGCTCAGGTGGTGCAACTGCCATGCCCGCGCCATGTTGGGCGGTGCGTGCAGTCCTGCGAATTCCACGGTACCGGCGAGCCTGAGCCCGGTTTCCATCGGCGTCATGATGAAGCGGCGTTCCAGCGAGGTGACCGCGAAGGGCAACCGATTGTGTTCGCGAGGCAGCATCAGGTGATAGCCGCGCTCGGTATCCAGCGGCACGCGCTTGCCGGTGAGCTGGGCGGTCAACGCTGCCGAATGCGCGCCGCAGGCGATGAGCACCTGGCGGGCCACGAGCTGTTGGCTGTCGGTGACGAGTCGAACGCCGGACTCGACGACTTGCGCCGAGCGCACCGTCTCCTGGGCGAAGCGCACGCCCTGGCGGCGGGCCGCTTCCACCAGTGTGGTGACAACCCGCCAGGGATCCAGCACATGTCCTGTGGCAGGAAAGAACAACCCGCCGAGCAGATCCTCCGAAAGCTGCGGTGCCGCGCGCTGGATCGTTTCGCGCTCCCACCACTCGACCGGCACCTGCTGTTCGCGCATGCGCGACTCGAGCGCTGCGAGTTTCTGACGTGACTCGGGTTTTTCGTAGACCAGCAGCGACCCATCCACTTTCAGCAGATGAACGCTGTCGACCGACGCCAGCAGGCGTTGCCACGCCGCCAGGCTGCGCTCGTTGAGGGCGCGGATGCCGGCCACACTCTGGCGGAACGGTGCTGGTCGCAGGTTCAGTACCAGCTGCGTCAGCCACGGCAGCGCGCGGGGCAGATATTTCCAGTCCAGCCGCAGCGGGCCCATCGGATCCATCAGCATGCCGGGCAGGGATTTCAGAATCGACGCATCGGCGATCGGGAAGACCTGTTCGGTGGCCAGATGGCCGGCATTGCCGTAGGAGGCGCCGCGCCCCGGCTCCTGGGTATCGAGTACCAGTACGCGGTGCCCCTGACGCGCCAGCGCCAGAGCGCTGGTCACGCCGACGAGGCCGGCACCGACGACGACGATATCGATATCGGCCGACGCCGAATGGGATGGGTCCGACATGCGCTACCTCATGACCAGGGCGATAACGAACGAGTAATGGCTCACGCGCTACGCAGGCTCTTGTCCAGCACCGCCGCGATGCCTTCCGCGGCGTCCTTGATATGAGTTTCCAGTAGCTGACAGGCCTGGTCGATGTTGCCCTGCCGAGCCAGCTGCAAGAGCTCGCGGTGTTCCTGTTCGGCCTTCTCGATCTCGCGGGTATAGAGCAATTGCATGTGGATATAGCGTCCCGCCTTGGTGTTCAACTGACCAACCATGGCCAGGGTTTCGGGCAGCGCGGAGGAGGCATACAAGGCGTGGTGAAACGCGCAGTTGTAGTCGCTCCAGCTGTAGACCTGACTGCCGGAATCGAGCGCTGCATCGTATTGGCGAAGAATGCCTTCGGCACGATCGAGATCCGCCGCCGTCAGATTGGGGATCGCGTGGCGCAGTACGTATGTCTCGAGCAGAATGCGCAGATCGAACAGTTCGCGAATCGCGGCCACGGAGAGCTCGGTGGTGAACGCGCCGCGATGGGCGTGGAACTCCACCAGCCCCTCGGATTCCAGGGTCAGCAGTGCCTCCCTGACGGGAATGCGGCTGACGTCGTAATCTCTGGCCAACGCGTCC
>Ga0114911_1000985_pt1 | contig 16013 bp, 9 predicted proteins | sample MalvireepMed_904_FD_89688 | JGI IMG/M metagenome (GOLD analysis project Ga0114911, IMG submission 89688) | Marine viral communities from the Global Malaspina Expedition - Malaspina viral metaG DeepMed_904 | ecosystem: Environmental > Aquatic > Marine > Oceanic | place: Mediterranean Sea...
ATCATTGGTATTACGTTTTTATTTATGTTGGGCGGCGTGGCGTATGCCTTGCTCGCCACTCCAATATATAACGCCGATGCACTGCTGCAAGTGGAGAAAAAGTCCTCGGGCATGCCGGCGCTGTCGGGCGAAATGGCCGACATGTTCTCGCAAGAAAGTGAGGCGGACACCGAGATACAGATTATGACCTCGCGCATGGTGATGGGCGCTGTGGTGGACCAACTCGATTTAACCACCGTCAGCCAACCGGACTATATGCCGATTGTGGGTGAGTTTTTAGCCCGCCGCAGTGAGGGCAACGATGAACTCACTATTAATACCTTTAATGTGCCACAGTATGCGGTAGGTAAAGGCACACAGCTGACATTACTCGATGCCAACCGTTATGAGCTTACCTTTGATGATGAGGTGGTGCTAAAAGGTAAAATAGGCGAACTCGCTGAGCAAGGCGACTGGCAACTTGAAATTACGCGGGTGCAAACGAGCAATACGCAAACGTTTGATTTAACCAAACTCAGCCGTTTACAGGCGATTAATAACTGGAAGTCGCGGTTTGCGGTGGGTGAAAAGGGTCGTAAGACAGGTATTTTAACGGCAAGCATCACCTATCATGATGGGGAGCAGGCGGCGCAGGTGTTAGATGCCATTACTAATGAGTATATGCTGCAAAATATTCGCCGAAACGCCGCCGAGGCGCAAAAGAGCCTGGATTTTGTACAAGAACAACTGCCCGAGCTTAAAGCCGAACTGACGGCGGCGGAAGAAAAGCTCAACCAATACCGCTTAAGCAATCAGTCAGTGGATTTAAGCCTAGAAACCGAAGGCATGCTTAAGCAGGTGATCGAGTATGAGAAGCGCCTCAATGAGCTCAGCTTTAAAGAGGCAGAGCTCGCTCGCCTATACACCGAGCAACACCCGCAGTACCAAGCGCTGCTAGAGCAAAAGGAGCGCCTGCAAAACGAAAAAAAAGCACTCACCGAACAAATTAACGAGCTCCCCGAGACCCAACAAGAGGTACTGCGTTTAACCCGCGCTGTAGAGGTGAACCAGCAAATTTACCTGCAATTGCTGAACCGCATGCAAGAGCTGAATGTGATGAAGGCGGGCACGGTGGGAAACGTCCGGATACTCGATGAGGCGGTCTTACAGCCCGAGCCAGTAGCGCCCCAAAAACCGTTGATCGTAATTATCGCGACCTTTTTAGGCGGAGTGCTGTCTGTGGGGTTTGTGTTTGGTAAAGCGCTATTTAACCGAGGCGTGGAAAATGCTGAGCAGCTTGAAGAAGTGGGCATTAATGTGTATGCCAGCGTGCCTAAATCGGATGTCCAGTTAAAACTCGAGGAACAAATTGCCAAACAACGCAAAGGCCGCAGTAGCAAATCGGTACCCAGCTATGTGCCATTGCTGGCAGTGGCTGAACCAACCGATCTAGCGGTCGAAGCTTTGCGCGGTTTACGTACCAGCTTGCACTTTGCCATGCTTGAGGCAAAGAACAACATTTTAATGATCTCAGGCCCGAGCCCTGGGGTGGGTAAATCATTTATTACCGCGAACCTCGCCGTGGTATTAGCACAGTCCGGTAAAAAAGTGGTGGTGCTCGATGTCGACTTACGTCGCGGGTATCTCCATGCGCTAGTTCACTCCGGTAATGAGAACGGGCTTTCCGACTATTTAGCCGGTGAAATCACTACTGAGCAGTTAATAAAAAGCACCGAGGTAGAGGGGCTGGATGCCATTAACCGTGGCACGGCACCGCCGAATCCCTCTGAGTTGCTCATGCACGAGCGGTTTAGGAACTTGTTGGATGAACTGAGCGCCAAATATGACTACGTGCTCTGTGATACACCACCGATATTAGCAGTGACTGATGCCGCCATTGTTGGTCGCTATACCGGAACAAACCTATTGGTCACTGGATTTGCTCAGAACCCCGTTAAAGAGGTCGAGGCGACGATAAGCCGGTTTGACCAAAACGGTGTAACGATAAAAGGCACTATTCTCAATAAGGTCGAGCGAAAAGCAAGTAGCTATTACAATTATGGGTATGGCTACGCATATACATCTAAAAGCGATTAACCACCTTATTTTATTCGCACACCTCTGTTATCAATGAGTGTCTCGGGTCTTGTGACCCGAGATACATCACAAGTTTTAAATACTGAGATACGCACATGGAATTGAATCAAGTAAAAATTGCGGTAATTGGACTCGGCTACGTTGGACTACCGCTCGCCGTTGAGTTTGGTAAAAAGTACGACACATTAGGCTTTGATATTAATAGCAAGCGCGTTGCGGAGCTCCAGGGCGGCACAGACCATACTAAAGAAGTGGAGCCAGACGAGTTAAAGAAAGCAGACAAGTTAAAGTACAGTGCCGATGTAGTGGATCTCGACGAGGCAAACGTTTACATCGTTACAGTACCCACCCCAATAAATAAGTTTAAACAACCCGATCTAACCCCGTTACTTAAAGCGTCTGAGACCATCGGTCAGACGCTGAAAAAGGGCGATACGGTGATCTACGAATCAACGGTATACCCGGGAGCAACCGAGGAAGACTGTGTTCCGGTATTAGAACGGGTTTCGGGCTTAACCTTTAATCGAGACTTTTTTGTCGGCTATAGCCCGGAAAGGATCAACCCAGGTGATAAAGAACACCGCGTAACGACCATATTAAAAGTAACCTCGGGCTCAAATCCAGAAACCGCAGAATTTGTAGATGCCTTATACCGTTCCGTGATTACTGCCGGTACCCACAAAGCGGAAAATATAAAAGTCGCTGAGGCGGCGAAGGTTATCGAAAATACGCAACGTGATGTGAACATTGCATTGATAAACGAACTCGCCATGATTTTTAGTCGCATGGGAATCGATACCGAGGCGGTATTAAGGGCCGCAGGCACCAAATGGAACTTTCTACCATTTAGACCAGGCCTGGTTGGTGGTCATTGCATTGGTGTTGATCCGTATTACTTAACGCATAAGGCGGAGTCTATCGGTTATCATCCAGAGATGATTCTCGCTGGTCGACGTATTAATGACAACATGAGTCGCTACGTAGCCTCGGAATTTGTAAAAGCCCTTCTGCAAAAGGGGATTACTGTCAAGGGTGCGAATGTATTGCTTATGGGGTTAACCTTTAAAGAGAATTGCCCAGACATACGCAATACTAAAGTGGTTGATATCATCGACGAGCTCAAGCAGTACGGCATTAATGTAGACGTTTATGATCCGTGGGTTAATAAGCAAGAAGCATTACATGAATACGGTGTGGAAGTACTGGAGCAACCAAACCAAGCGTCGTACGAAGGTGTTATCGTTGCAGTGGCTCATAACGAGTTTAAATCACTTGGAATAGAGGGCATTAGGGCGTTAGCGATGCCGACTCATGTAATCTATGACCTGAAGTACATTATTGACGCTAACTCCGTCGATATCCGTCTGTAAAGAGTTCTCACACATCAATTGTTAAAATCACCGAGGGAAGTCACCTTATGTCACGGTACGAAGAAGTTAAAACACAACTTAAGTCTGAACCTAAGATTTGGTTAGTAACAGGCGTAGCGGGTTTTATCGGCTCCAACTTACTCGAAACCCTTCTAAAACTCAATCAAACGGTCGTCGGGTTAGATAACTTCTCTACGGGATTTCAGCATAATTTAGACGAAGTTCAGTCACTGGTAACGGCCGAACAGTGGGCGAATTTCGAGTTCGTAGAAGGCGATATTTGCGACCTTGAGACGTGCCGAAGCGTGATGAGAACGGATAAAGGACAGAAAGTAAACTATGTTCTTCATCAAGCAGCACTGGGATCGGTACCGCGGTCCATCAACGATCCCATCACGAGCAACAAAAGTAATATCGACGGCTTTTTGAATATGCTAGTCGCTGCGAAAGACGCAGAAGTCGATAGCTTTACCTATGCAGCTAGTAGCTCGACCTACGGCGATCATCCTGCTTTACCAAAAGTCGAGGAAAATATCGGAAACCCCTTGTCACCTTATGCGGTAACGAAGTATGTAAATGAGCTATACGCCAGTGTGTTTGCAAAAGTATATGGCTTTAAAACGATTGGCCTACGCTATTTTAACGTATTCGGTCCTCGACAAAACCCTGATGGTGCATACGCAGCGGTTATTCCTAAATGGACTGCGGCTATGATTAAAGACGAAGAAGTATTTATTAACGGAGACGGTGAAACCAGCCGTGACTTCTCGTTTGTGGCAAATGCGGTTCAGCTAAATATTTTGGCTGCGACTGCTGAGAGCTCTTCAAAAGACGAAATCTACAACATGGCGTTGGGTGACCGTACTACGCTGAATGAACTGTTTGTAGGTATTAAAGACGCACTCAAAGAAAATGGTGTTCAGTATAACAACGAGCCTACCTATCGAGATTTTCGACCTGGTGATGTGCGACATTCACAAGCCGATATATCAAAAGCAAGAGCGAAACTTGGTTTTGAGCCAAGCCATACCATTCGAAAAGGTGTTCATGAAGCAATGCCATGGTATGTGAATAGTTTAGCTCTAAATTGACACCCATGTGAAAATATCAGGCTTTATTACATACTTGTATAATTACAATGACAGTATCTATGAGCAAAGCCAAACGGTCTCTCAAATAGTTTTGAGCTGAAGTAGTACAACAGCTAGTGAGCGCAGTCATTCAGTTAATCAGCCTGCTACTTGTCAATGGATATCGGTCAAGTCATTGTATCACTGGCCTGCTAAGCACATTCGCGATAATCAAGCAACTAATTATTCCGTCAAGTGCTATGCACAGTGGAGCTTGGAACGCAGTTAGAATGTATCCCCTAGCAGTCGGCTAAAAAGAGAAAAGTGCACTTTGAAGGAGACCGCGACTAAAGAGAACGCTAATCTGTAAATATCAAAATCAGCTCTATGTATCGGTAATACGTTAGGTGTCGAGAGTAAAACGAAAGGTGTCCGTCTCTGGCTCGAAAAAGTGGTTGAACGATTAAGCAGTAAAGGGCACACGTATTCAAAAGCGTATTGAAACGTTCTTCACTTTATAAAGAGTTAGACTCCTACAAAGACTTATATGAGTCGATATAAAGTAAAGTATTAATCCAGTTGCTACGATCATGCAATAATCAAGCTTTTCAGCGTCTGGTAAATTGGAAGTAGATGACGTCAGCTATGTAATCATTTATGCAACCATCAATTATTTAGCAACGGTTATCGATATGGTCTTAAGGCGCGCTATTGACTGATAAACGAGCAATAAATCGACTAAAACCTGGCTGTTATAGGACTTCTCATTGCTGTTTTATCAGTGATGCTCGAAAAATATTTTAGCACACGCTATAAAGGTGGTTAATATGGAAGGTCTGACAAAGTGACGTGTATGAATGGACACAATTGAATTCTGTCGATAAGTCCAGTTGAGGACTATTACGATAAAGCAGTAGCTAAGGTAGTCTTCGCGCCATTTTTTTGGAGCCGGGTTTGAGGAATCAGTTCTATTCGAATGGAACTGGGTCAATTCTGGGCTACTTAATTCTTTCAAGATGTTTAACAATCGGAAAAAGGTCTATCTATATATAAACGGTGTATGGGCTACTGAATTTGAATAGGCCTACTTAGGGAACTGTAGATTGCCGAGAAAAATTCTGATAAGGCAGTAATAGACTTAGGTAAAAATGTTGCCTTTTTTGCTACCATGGACAAACACATTAAACAAGTCACAGTTAAACACCCAAAACCTTTGTATATTATGGGTGAAAAAATATGAAAAAAATCGCACAAAATTACATAATTTCGAACGTGGCAAGTCAAGTTCTTTCTTTAGTATCAGCGCTAATTGTCTCCTTCTATTTTGATGCGCAAAATATCAGTAACTATGCGATTGTATTATCTGGTATCGCTGTCGCATCTATCTTGTTCTCATTTAGACTTGAAAATCTAATTTTTAGGCTTACCGGCTCTGAAGTAAAAGAGATTTCTTTACTACTTGTATCAATAGTTCCCGGTATTTCGCTCGTTGCTGTTACGTTAATATTATTTGTTCTAAAAATTTCTAATGAAGGACTACTACCTTTTCAGCAAGAGCTGGCAATTTTTATAGTTTTGGGAGGATTTACCCTTTCTATATTTAATATTACATTAAATATCTTAGTTAAGACATCCAAAAGCAATCTAGTAATTTTAATAAAACTGTTAAGAGGTTTTTCAGAGCTGACTATCTCGTTAACGTTGTTTCTATTTAGTGGAAAGGATATTTCATCGTTTTACATTGGATATGTATCATCATTTATAATTCCAGTTATTTTTATATTTATTGTTGGGGTTGAAAATAGAAGAAAATATCTATTCTCAATTTTTGAAAGTCAAAGATATAGCTCATACTGGCATTTTATTAAAAATTCAACTCGTTATTTAATGTACGATTTACCTGCCTCCCTGTTTAATATTATTTCCTTACAAGCACCGGTCTTTATATTAAAGGGAATGTCATCAGTAGACCTGGTTGCTGCTTATTTTATCTTTCAAAAGTTTATAGGTTCGCCTTCGTTGACGATAGCTCAAGGTTTAGGTCTGGCTATCAAACAAAACATAAATGAAATAAAGGAGTCTACAACTAAATCAGGGTTCTCTACTAAACTATTGTCGTATATAAATATAGTCTCTGTTTTAGTCATTACTGTGTTAGGAATGCTTGGTACTCAACTATTTTTGTTGTTTGATATTCAAGTTGAGCCAAAAACTCTCTCGTTAGTCGGAATTACTATATTTCCCGTCATTTTTTTTCGCTCTCTATTTAATCTAGTTGCTGGCGTCGTATATGTTAAAGGATTATTCAAGTTCAACTTTTTATTTCAAGCGATAGGCGTCTTAATAGCAGTCATACCTGGGTTTGTTTTTATTGATTCATTTGACTATATCTTGCTTTATGGAGTGTTGATGGCATTTTTCTATATTATTGGTTTTAAATTTTTAAAAGATAGGGTTGTAAAGTGAGAAAAATTTTAGGTCTAATTTATTTTATTACAACAAGTTTCATTAAAAAATTAAGGTATAGCCAATTTGCTAGTGACATTCGAGCGTCTTCACTAAGATATCGGGGAGCCAAGATTGGTAAAAATAATACAATCCAGCCAAATATAAAATTCTCCCAGCCAAAAAATTTGATTATAGGAGATAATAATTTTTTTGGGGAAGGTTGTAGTTTCTATTCCATAGGCAGTGAGATAAGAATTGGCTCAAATAACCTGGTAGCTTCACGGTGTTGTTTTATTACAAGGAATCATTTGTATAAAGATGCACATAAACTAATAAAGGATCAGGGTTATAGTTATGGTAGTATTGAACTTGGTAGTAACATTTGGCTAGGTTTTGATGTGCAAGTATGCGCAGGAGTTACAATCGAGGATGGTGCTGTTTTGGGCGCTAAATCTCTAGTAACCAGTAGAATTCCGACGAATAGTCTCGCGGTGGGGATTCCTGCACGTGTAGTAAAAAGTACGAGAATGTGATGTACATTATTTCTTTCGTCGGTGATTAATATGGGCAATTATCCTAGTCGCACGTTTAGCATAGAGCTGATACTAGCGAGTTATTTAGGCTTGGCATCTTTAACTACTGCATCTGGCTACTATGTTTCTCATCTGCTTAATGCGACAATTCTTCTTCTAATTACATATACTCTCATATCCCGTAATCAGATAGTGCTCAAGAAAGAGTTTGGCGCTTACTGTGTCATTCTAACACTGCTAGTTTTAGCTGGTGTTGCATCTAGCGCTAACGGTTATGGTTCTTTCAACGTTGTTAAATACATTACATATTTTACACCGGTAGTTTTGATTCTATATTTATCCAATTACAAATTTAATTTCCATATCCTCATAAAATATTGGTTTATTATTGGTTGTTTTACTAGTTTTTTAATTACTACTTTTCTGGCGGACTTCAACCCAAGGATTAATAAGTTTTACGCAACAATTCCTGGGTTTGAGCTGTCGTCTAATGGACTCTCCTTGCATTTAATAACATCGGTTGTTTTGCCTGGCTTATTGCTGCTAAAAAGTAGGGTTTTAATTTTAATTTTACTAGCTGTTCCACTAATTCATTTTTCCAAAGCCCATTTGGTCTTTTATTTCTTAAGTTTGGCGTTATCATTTGTAATTTGGCGTAAAAAGATAATTTTAGCTTTCATTTTAATCTTTGTGGTAATGTTGATTTTTACACTTATAGGTGCGAACTACGACTATCTATCCGGTATCATACCGCCGGCGTATGAAAGATCTTTTGGTAAAATTCTATTAAGTGCTAAGTTGTTTTATGGTTTTTTCACGGAAAACTCGCAAATAGGTGTGATACAGTTTATATCCAGTGTTGGAGATCCTACAAGAGCATTTATTTATGAAAGAGCTATAGGAAACTTATTGACCGCCTTCCCATTTGGCGCATCAAAATTACAAGTTGAATCTATTTTCCTTTCTTACGATTACCATAATATGCCACTTTACTTTTATTTTGAAACAGGCGTTTTTGGTCTTTTGTTTTATCTCTTTTGCTCGCTTTATCCAATAAAAATTAAACTGCCTGGTCTTATTAGGTTTGTTGTTGTTTTCTCATGTTTTTATATATTTTTTCGAGGCCTTTTTATGAGCGTTGACCCTGTTCGGACTTTTATAATATTTAGTGTTCTTCTATTTTATGGCTTCAGCTTTAAAAAGTCTTTTTGATTACGGGGTTTACAGTGATTTTATTTTTGATAAGTGGTAGGTGAAAAAATGAAAGTGTTCGATATTATTGTTTCTACCATGAATGAGCGTATTTATGACACACTTACTAATTTCAAGAAGTACGTAAGTTGTAATGTGGGTTTAATAGTAGTCCATCAGATAAGCGATGACAAATGTTATAGTGATATTAATTTAGAAAACGTAACTTATATAAAAAGCAGAAGTTTAGGTCTGCCCTCCAGTCGTAATTTAGGACTACTGGTGTCAAACGCTGACTATGTAATACCGACCGATGATGATATAAAGTTTGTTGATAATTTTGAAGATTCATTGCTCGCAATCGTTGCTAAATACCCGGATAGCGATGGATTCACTATGAAAGTAGCTACGGACTCTAATATTTCTAACGACTATAAGAGCTATAAGAATTACGATTTTGCACACACTCGTCGTTCGCTACTTCAAGTTTCGTCAGTTGAATTAGTCCTGAAGAGAAACCGGCTTATTGCTGAAGATGTACTTTGGGATTTGCGTTTTGGATTGGGAGCTAGATATCCTGGTGGATTAGAAGTTGTCTTTCTACAAAATGCTTGGAAGAAAGGAATTAAGCTGAGATTTGTTAATGAATATTTATGTATTCATCCTGATGAGTCATCAGGTAAAACCTTTTCGAAGGACTCTATCGCGCTACGTGCAAAGATTTTTAAACGAGTGTTTGGGCATATGGCCATTCTTTTTGGGGCGGCTTTTTATGTGAGAAAACGGAATTTTTTTCGAAGTAACGGTATAAATTTCTGGTCATTTTTGAAAATATATATCAAAAATCTTAAGCTAAAATAATAGCGCAAATCTTACTAGGTGAGATATTTCGGGTGGAATTCATTTTATAAAATATATTAATCCTGAATTCAGATAATAACTGCTATAATGATGTAATTAGATAGGTCGGGAAAAGATCAGTTTCCCACATTTGGTAGCTTTAGCTTTCGACCAAAAAAGTGAGTTCGCACATGAGCTATCGGCAACTGACCGAGGTACAACGGTATCAGATTTACGCGTTGCACTTAGAAGAGCTTTCACAACGAGAGATTGAAAGCAGGCTGAACATCGCGCTGATTTACTATGTCAGCATGATGTCGAAGCAGCGGTTTTTACGATAACCTGGATTTCAGGAAGGATTTGGGAAGCCATATGCCGAATCCGTTAGCGTTTTCAATCCAGATCTTAAAGAATAACTAGAGAATGAAAAGCACATAAGTCGTATATTTAGTGTCGATTATCAACTTGCTATTTTTGAAAATGGTAGATGCCTCCAACACGTTGAACTCGCCGAGTTGTTGCATCGGCTGTATTCAAACTAGCATGCGCAATGGCGTCCCGAGTTTAGTATTAAAGTCGTAACTGGTTTTTCTAAGTCATAATCTGGGTCACCATCGAGTGAAACACCCGATTAAGAGGCATCGTAAAGCGCGAAAGAGAAAGCTTGAGCCTTTAGCAATAGTTGTTACTCGAGGATAGCTGCCTTGAACTCTACAAAAAAGCCTATGCGTTGGTCGAACAAGCGGATACTTATAGAAACTCAGAATGCTACTTGAAAATGATGCAATTAAACATAGTCCTGAACGAACGTCCTCTGACACGCTCGTATTAAACGGCATACAGCACCTAATCCCGGGCTAGTAAAGAGAAGCTAATGATTAAGGCGTAGGCGTAACTTAAAGCAACGAAACATCAACCGAGTTATCTTCACCATTTTTTATCGGGCAAACAATGAATCCAATTCTATAGCAAACCTGCGGGCTACAGGCTTCAAAAAATAGTTACTACCGGCTGGTAAACATTAGGTCAAGCGATATAAATACTACTGGATGAAGCTTTTAACTTTCATCATTAGCGACTCAGAAAATATCTAGCGTCTAAGGCACCACATGCAGTTTACGAATTTAAGCTGGCGTTAATCACACAACATTAGCTAAGTTAATTGCGAAGATAACTCAAGCCTTTTACAGCTCGCTCAAATAAGATTGATGAGTTCCATAGTGGTGTTTAGTTCGGTCAGTGTCTAATAGACTAAAAGTCTAACGGTATCATTCATTTTCCCTGGCCATAAAGGCTGTTGGAGATACCTAGCGTCACGGTTACACCGGACGATATGAACTGTAGAAATTAAAATGTAAAAATTATGGTTGAGAAGAGTTCCGGGAATTCTTCGTATTTAATAAAAACTGGGAGTTTTCGTACCTTGTTTCGAAGGAAGCGTTCGAACTAAGTGTAGGCAATAATTCTGCTCTCATTATTCGGGAGCATTGTCCGAGGATTGAAATCGGTTGCATTGGATTCTCGAAGTCGCGATGCGATAATATGAATATAGAAATAGGCGTGATCATTGCGCTAAGAATCTGGCGTGGTTCGATCATGTTGGGTTGGTTCAAGTTTGGCGTCAAAAGGATAGTGGCGTGTTTTAATTGCATGCAAAAATGTTAGCCAGCGAGCGAAGATATACTCCATTTAATATTTAAAGTTAACAAAGTATTCGTGTTAGTGCTTTTATTTTAGGGAGCAGTTGACTGCACTGCATCGAATATCTATTTATGTCAAGAATACGCGTAATTGAGGAAAATTGAATGCTTCAAAATGTTTGTATAATCGGCCTAGGCTACATAGGCCTGCCGACTGCCGCACTTCTAGCTAACCATGGCTATAAAGTATTGGGTATTGATGTCTCAGAAGACGTAGTTAATACCGTGAATAATGGCGAAATTCACATCGTTGAGCCGGAGCTTGATGCTTATGTCGCCAAAGCGGTTCAGAATAAGATGTTAACCGCTGCTCTTGAGCCTCAAGAAGCAGATGTGTTTGTCATTGCTGTACCGACACCTTTTCATGAGGGTCACGTCCCTAATATCGATTATGTCGAGTCGGCTACCCGTGCTATTGCTCCGGTCGTTAAAAGTGGCGATATGATTATTCTCGAATCTACGTCACCAGTTGGTACAACAGAACGAGTCGAAGCCGTATTAAAGGAAAGCGGTGTAAACACAGCCGATCTGCATATTGCGCACTGTCCTGAGCGAGTGCTCCCGGGGCATATCATGCGTGAGCTCACAGAAAACGACCGCATTGTGGGTGGAATTACCGCCGAAGCGGGGGAGAAGGTCGCTGCGTTTTATCGCACTTTCGTTACGGGCGATGTGCTAGTGACTGACGCACGTACCGCAGAGATGGCGAAGTTGACAGAAAATAGCTTCCGTGATGTGAATATTGCGTTTGCTAATGAGCTGTCTATTTTATGCGACAAGTTTAAGATTGATGTTTGGGAACTCATTCGTTTAGCTAACCGTCACCCTCGTGTCAATATATTGCAACCCGGAACGGGTGTTGGCGGACATTGTATCGCTGTTGATCCTTGGTTTATTGTTCATGCAGGTGGCGAAGATGCCCGCATCATTCGTGCGGCACGTGAAATCAATGATTATAAAACCGAGTGGGTTACTCAACGTGTTGTCGAAGAAGTGGAAAAGTTTAAGGCGACCCATGATAGATTGCCTACCGTTGCGTGTATGGGCTTGGCATTTAAGCCAAACATCGATGATCTTCGCGAATCTCCAGCGCTTGAAGTCTTTCAGGCATTGGTTGCGGCGGGCGTTGAGCCCATGGCCGTTGAACCGAATTTAAAGAGTCATAAAAGCATCACCTTAACTGATTATAATCAGGCGGCATCAGAAGCGGATCTCGTTGTATATTTAGTTGCGCACAACGAGTTTAAAAATCTATCAGTGACTGGAGAAGTACTCGACTTCTGCGGCGTAACCGTTGCAAATAACAAATAGGCTTTACCCATGAAAGTTTTACTCGCATTTGGCACCCGTCCAGAAGCCATTAAAATGGCACCATTAGTTAAAGTGCTTGAAAGTGATCCTGCATTTAACGTTATTGTTGCCGTTACTGCACAGCATCGAGAAATGCTGGATCAGGTGCTAGAGTTGTTTGAGATAACGCCTGACTACGATTTAAATATTATGAAGTCGGGACAAGACCTTTACGATGTATCCAGTGCAGTGCTTCTCGGCATGCGGGATGTATTAAAAGAGTCACAACCTGACATCGTATTAGTTCACGGCGATACCGCAACAACGTTTGCTGCATCCTTAGCTGCTTTCTACGCGCGTATTCCAGTGGGTCACGTCGAAGCGGGCTTGCGAACCCATGATCTCTACTCACCTTGGCCCGAAGAAGCTAACCGCCAATTGACAGGTCGTATTGCACAATGGCACTTCGCACCGACGGCAAGAAATCGTCGCGATCTATTGGCCGAACAAGTAAACGAAAATCAAATTTTAGAAACGGGTAATACCGTCATAGATGCACTGCAGTGGGTTACACAAAAAATAGAAAGCTCTGATGAGCTTAAAGCTGCTATCAGTGAAAAACTGCAACAAGCGGGCCTTACAACCTCATTGTCTGATAAGCGCTATGTACTCATTACTGGACATCGACGCGAAAACTTTGGCCAAGGCTTTGACAACATCTGTTCAGCCCTTAAGCAACTAGCCGAAAGCTATCCCGATGTTCATTTTGTTTATCCAGTTCATTTGAACCCGAATGTACAGAAGCCCGTTCGTTCGTTACTCGCTGACCTCAGCAATGTTCATCTGATTGAACCACTCGGATATGAACCCTTCGTATGGCTGATGCAAAACTGTCAGTTAGTGCTCACCGACAGCGGTGGCGTTCAAGAAGAAGCTCCGGGTCTGGGTAAACCCGTATTGGTGATGCGCGATACGACAGAGCGCCCAGAAGCGGTTGAAGCTGGCACTGTGAAACTCGTCGGCACCGCGGCTGACACCATCGTTTCGGAAGTCTCACGCTTACTCAGTGACGATGACGCATACGCGGTCATGTCTCGTGCCCACAACCCTTATGGTGACGGAAAGGCGTGTAAAAAAATAGCAGAGTTTTTAAAGCGAGGGTAATGGAGGAGTTACAGTTATCTCTCCTTCAGTGAAAAGTTGCATGGTTATTAAATGAAAATTCTATTTTTGAGTTATTACTTTGAGCCGGATCTCTCAGCTGGGTCTTTTAGAGCTACTGCGTTAACCAATGCTTTAAATAGTAGTTTAGGAGCTAATGACGACGTCGATCTTATTACGACACAGCCAAATCGCTATCATTCTTTTGATTCTTCTGCATTACAAGAGGAGAGAAAGGGCTCAATAAATATCTATCGTGTGAAGCTTCCAAGTCACAAGAACGGCTTTTTGGACCAAGCATTGACCTTTCGTCATTACGCAAAATTTGTTTCGGAAGTGACAAAAGGAAAGGAATACGACATTGTTGTTGGAACATCGTCGCGGTTAATGACGGCAGTACTTGCTTCGCGAATGGCCAGGAAATTAAAAGCCAAGCTGTATTTGGATATACGCGACATCTTCGTCGACACAATTGGTGATGTATTTCCTCGTTATATAACAGCTTGGGCGATACCAGTTTTTAACGCACTAGAGAAGTATGCAATAAACCCATCACAAAAAGTTAACTTAGTGAGTGAAGGATTTAAGCCATATTTTGAAGCAAAATATCCTAATTTGCCGTTTAGTTATTATACCAATGGTATCGACGATGCATTCATATCTCACGATTGGCAGTCTAATACTCACGAAGCAACAGAAATAAAAACTGTATTGTATGCGGGTAACATGGGAGACGGGCAAGGTTTACACAGAATAATCCCTCAGTTGGCGCAACAGTTGAATGGAGAGTATAAGTTTAAGCTGATAGGAGACGGTGGAAAAAGATCTAAGTTAGAAGAGAAACTAAGAACTACAGGAGTTAGCAATGTTGAGCTAGTGGCTCCAGTTAAAAGAGCTCAGCTGCTAGACGAGTATGAAAAAGCGGATATTCTATTTTTGCATTTGAATGACGTATCAGCGTTTAAGAAGGTTTTGCCATCTAAGATCTTCGAGTATGGCGCCACCGGTAAGCCGATATTAGCTGGGGTCTCGGGATATGCCGCAGAGTTTTTAACGAAGAATGTCGATAACTCGGCAGTTTTCTCACCATGTAATAGTGAGCAAGCCATGATTGCATGTCGTTCCTTATCCAACGAGCGTGTCAATAGATTGGGCTTTATAGAACGTTTTTCGCGCCAGAGTATATGTAAAAAAATGGCATCCGACATAGTAAAGCTTGCTCGCGAATAAAACTGTTAGCTAAAAAGGAACTTTTGTGTATCAATCAATTTCGGCAATAGTCCTACTGATTTTTGCGTTCGTAACCTCTGCAGCCCTTAGTCGTATTCTGATACCAGTGGCTACTCGTTATAAATTACTGGATATACCGAATAGTCGTAAACATCATAGTGGTAGTGTACCGCTTGTTGGCGGTATTTCTATCTTTATCACTACTGCTGCGATGTTATTGGGCTTTGTGAGTACGTCTGAGGGGACTCGGCTTTTTGTCGTTGCAAGTGCGTTGATGGTGTTTATCGGAGTATTAGATGATAAACATGATTTGAGTGTTCGAATCAGAATAGTTGCTCAGTTACTTGTGGCATCGATTATAGTATTTGGTACTGAAACCTATATCACCAATTTGGGGAATTTAATTGGGATGGGCGATATTAGGCTCGGTGTTTGGGGAATACCATTTACATTAATTGCTATCATGGCAGCGATGAATGCTTATAACATGGTTGATGGCATTGATGGCTTACTAGGTGGATTATCATTCATTTCTTTTTCAGCTATATCTGTACTTGCATATTTAAATAATAACGATTTCGTACAGGCAAGCAGCATGGTTATAGCCGCTTCGCTTATACCATTTATTGCTCGCAACACAGGTGTTCCGTTTAAAGGTATTCGAAAGATTTTTATGGGTGACGCGGGATCGATGTTTGTAGGTCTTGCAGTTGTTTGGTTGCTGACACTATTAACCCAGCCTACTCTGCAATCAAATGGATCGACATCTGTAAGGCCGGTTATCATTCTATGGTTTATAGCTGTGCCGTTGATGGATATGTTAGCTATAATGTTTCGTCGTTTAGCCAAAGGTCAGTCACCCTTTAAACCTGACCGTAATCACCTTCATCATATTTTCATTCGTGCCGGATTTTCATCCCGAGAAGCATTATTATTTATTTTAAGTATTGCCTTGGGCAAAGCTCTATTCGGAATCGCTTTAGAATTATTCCAAGTCCCTGACATGATCGTACTATGTTTATATATTGCTGTGTTTATATTCTACTGCTATTTAATAAAGCATGCTTGGCGGGTAGTGACCTGGTTTAAGCGTCTATCCATGAA
>Ga0114911_1001005_pt1 | contig 15807 bp, 12 predicted proteins | sample MalvireepMed_904_FD_89688 | JGI IMG/M metagenome (GOLD analysis project Ga0114911, IMG submission 89688) | Marine viral communities from the Global Malaspina Expedition - Malaspina viral metaG DeepMed_904 | ecosystem: Environmental > Aquatic > Marine > Oceanic | place: Mediterranean Sea...
ATGGTCATGTCACCGCATGGCGTAGTGGGCGGATGTGCGTACTATGCCAGAGAAATCAGGTGGTTGGCGACCCTAATTCAGAACCACCTGAATAGTTACCTTTACATAAAGCTCTTCACCGTAAACGCGGATGCGCCGGTGCTCTTCATCGAGCAACGTCAGGGTGGGCTGGATTTCGGGATGGCGTATCGCCAGGCGCTCGAATACGAGCTCTTCGAGGGCATGATGGACGCGCTCGGCATGCCGCGTCAGATAATGCAGTATGTCGCGCATCAGAGTGAAATCCGGCATGTCGCCCTTGCAGGCACCGGCGAGCTGCCGATCGAGAATGCAGAGAAGGCCGTCGTAGTCCCGATGATCGTCTTGCAGCTGCTTGAGAAGGGGAATGGTCATGATCACCTCCTGACATAGTCGGTAGATAACGCCCGGCAACCCTCTGTATCTGATGGCCTACCATGCATTATTCACTGCATTAATCATGCCAGTTCTCAAGCCATTGAAGGAGCACGGACTTGCTCTAACTGGGTGGTATTGACCTACCTGATGTTGGGTTAATATCACCGAAATGGGTTAAATCAACCCTATTCGCCAAGCGAGCGGCAAGGCCGACTTTCAATCAACTTCATACACTCTCTTTCAATAGCATCTCCCGGATGCGACCGATGGCCTTCATCGGATTCAACCCTTTAGGACAGACCCATGTACAGTTGCCGATCTGACGACAGCGGAAGACGCTGAAAGGATCTTCCAGTTCGGCCAGGCGCTGCTGAGTCGCGGTATCGCGGCTGTCGTTCAGGAAACGATAGGCCTGGATCAGCCCCGCCGGTCCGATGAACTTCTCCGGATTCCACCACCAGGAAGGACATTGCGAAGAACAGCAGGCGCACAGGATGCATTCATACAGGCCATCGAGCTTGTCACGGTCTTCGGGGCTCTGCAGGCGCTCTATCGTCGACGGAACGCTATCGTTGATGAGGTAGGGCCGGATCTTTTCGAATTGCCTGAAGAATAGAGTCTGATCGACGACCAGGTCGCGAATGACCGGCATGCCGGGCAGCGGCCTTAGTATCAAGGTATCCTTTCGACCCAGCGCTTCAGACACGGATGTAATGCAGGCCAGGCCATTCTTGCCATTGATGTTCATGCCATCTGAACCACACACGCCTTCGCGGCAGGAACGCCGATAGGCCAGTTCAGGGTTTGAAACCTTAAGGTTCTCCAGCACCTCAAGCACCATCCTGTGACGGAACTCATCGCCGATTTCGAAGGCTTCCATATAGGGTGCATCGTCGCGTTCGGGATGATAGCGGTACAGCTGAACGGTAAACATGGTCTTCCTTGCGGATAGTGATGATGGTTATGCCCTCGGCGATCTCGCGGCACACAGAAACGAAGTCGGCGACGAGCGGCAGTTCAGCGGGTCACGGTCTATTTCAGCCGCACTTCGACCAGCCGCTTCCAGCGCCCAGCGGAACCTGGGCAGCCAGGCAGCGCGCTGTTCGCCTTCGACTTGTGCCAATCCACGCGCCACCCGCTCCCAGGTATCGGCCACGTCCTTGTCCACCGGCGTGCCGTGGCGATCCTTGAGTCGGTACTTGGCGTCCCAGATGGCTTGAGAGGGCGTCTGCATCGGCACCTCGCTGGACGTTTTGACGGCCTCGGCAGGCGAATTCATGGATGGTCTCCTAGGGCCGATCGTCACGAGAAGCACGGGTTTCGAGTCGAATTTATCGATCGATTGAGGCGAATAGCGCACTATTTAACGAAATGGATCGATGGAATTGGCCGAAAGGCCGGGATTCGCAGTAGGTCAGTGTCAAGTCCGACGCGCTCCTAGTCAGAAACATGGTTCATGGGTCGGCGTTTGGCCAAGCGTTCGAGCCGTGTAAGCGCGGCGCTGAAACGGCAGCGACCGGCTACCTCGGTGAGCGATAGCCATCGTGCCACTCCAGAGACGCCGCGAAACTGACCCATATCAAGGCAACCCCACTTCAACGCCCAGCCAATTCACAACATCTAGTATGCGCACCGCAAAACATATAGCACATACGGCCATACAGCGGCCCCTGAAATCTTCATGCCCTGCTTTGCCGAGCGTCCCCTACTTGATCCCCAGCCGCCGAGCCAGCTTGTGCAGATTGCTGGAATCGACCTCGAGTCGCCGCGCCGCCGCCGACCAGTTGCCGCCGGCACGTTCGAGGGCATGGCGGATGGCCTGGCGCTGGGTGCGCGCCACGCTGTCGTGCAGCGCCTCGACCGGTGCATCCTGGAGCGGCTCCGCGGACGCGATCGGCTGCGCGCCGGCCAGCGGCAGGTCAAGCAACCCGGGCTCCAGCGTGACGATGTCTTCACGACGCGCCCCCTGGCTGAGAGCCTTGATCGCCGCCCGACTAATCACATGCTCGAGCTCGCGCACATTGCCCGGCCAGTCGTAGCCACTCAGCGCATCCTCGGCAGCCGACGACAGGCGCAAGCTACGCACTCCCAGCCGCGCCCGGTTGAGCTCGAGAAAATGTCCGGCCAGCACCAGCACATCGCTGCCTCGCTCGCGCAGCGGCGGGATCGGCACCGGATAGACCGAAAGGCGGTGATAGAGATCGGCGCGAAAGTGTCCGTCGCGCACGCTGTCGTGCAATTTGCGGTTGGTCGCGGCGATGATGCGTACGTCGACATGGCGCGGCACGTCTTCGCCCAGGCGTTGAATCTCGCCATTCTGCAGGGTACGCAGCAGCTTGGCCTGGATGGCCAGTGGCAGTTCGCCGACCTCGTCGAGAAACAGTGTGCCGCCGTCCGCCGCCTCGAAGCGCCCGGCGCGGGTCTTGCCCGCCCCCGAGAAGGCGCCTTTCACATGGCCGAACAGCTCGCTTTCGGCCAGTGACTCGGGCAGCGCCGCGCAGTTGATCTGGATCAGCGGACGACGCCGGCGCCGTGAGCGCTGATGCAGGTGGCGGGCGAACAACTCCTTGCCGACACCGGTCTCGCCAGTGAGCAACACCGGCAATTCGGAATCCGCGACCACCACGAGCTCATCCAGCAGTTGTCGAATGACGAGACTCTGGCCAATGATCTCTCCCTGATGACGCTCGCTGGTGTCCTTGGCGGTATCGCTGCGCGACAGGCGAAGGCGACGCACGTCCTGCTCCAGACGAGTCATCCGCACGGCCGCCTCGACCAGCAGGGTGCAACGCTGCAGGTCGTCCTGCGCACGTTCGTCGAAGGTGCCGGGCGTAAGTGCATCCAGGGTCAATGCCCCCCACAGGCTGCCCTCGACATGCAGGCTGACGCCCATGCAATCGTGGACCGGCAAGGGGTCGCCGAGCTGATTGTCGACCAGCCCATCGTAGGGGTCGGGCAGGCTGGAATCGGGCGGAAAGGCCACCGTCTCGCGACGGGCGAGAATCGCCGCCAGCCTTGGGTGCTGGGCCACCACGAAGCGTCGCCCCAGCGCCTCGCGCGTCAGCCCGTCGACCGCCACCGGACACAGCGCCTCGCCATCGAGACGCAGCAAGCCCACGGCACCGCAATGAAAGTACTCGCGCAGCGCCCTGACCAGACGCTGCAACCGTACCGCGCTAGGCAGTTCGGCGGTGAGATCGGCGAACACGACATCTTCGAGCATGGCAAGACTCCTGGTGGATCGCGTTGAACAAGTAACGGTAAAAACCACCACAGCAGGGTCATTATTACCTCGTCTGCTCTGGGTAAAATTGACCATAATCAATAATTATCAAGACTAATCAGCTGCTTAGAATTTGGCACGCAAGCTGCAACAGGAAGAAAGCAAACTAGCAAAGGAGCACGCACCATGACCCTTCTCGACCAACCCGTCGGTCAACTGGCCCGCCAATTGCCTGGCGCCACCCGGGTGTTCCATGAATACGGCATCGACTTCTGCTGTGGCGGTCGTGCCACCCTGCGCGACTCGCTGGCCGGGCACGATGCCGATCTGGCCCGCCTCGTCAGCGCGCTGGAAGCGTTGCCGGCTCATCAACCCGGCGAGCGCGACTGGTGCGAGGCCAGCGCCAGCGAACTGATCGATCACATCCTGACCCGCTATCACGCCGTGCATCGTCAGCAACTGCCCGAACTCATTCGCCTGGCCCGGCGCGTCGAGCAGGTTCACGGCGAGCGCCAGGACTGCCCCGCCGGCCTGACCGAGCTCCTCGAGGGGATGCATCAGGAAATCGAAAGCCACCTGCAAAAGGAAGAGATGAGCCTGTTCCCGACGCTCAAGCGTGGCCTCGCCCACAACATGCACGGGCCGATTGCGGTCATGCGATTCGAACACGACGAGCATGGCGAAACGCTGGCCCGGCTGATGGCACTCACCGATGACATCCAGACGCCCAAGGGCGCCTGCACGACCTGGCGCGCACTGTATGCCGGCCTGCGCGAATTCCGCGAGGACCTGATGCAGCACATCCACCTGGAGAACAACGTGCTGTTCGAGCAGGCCACCGCAGACCAGGTAGCGCTGGGTGAATCATCGCCTGCTTCGCCGATGGCAGGCGAATTGCCCCGCGCATGATCGTAATCAAGCCTCACGGATCGGCGGCTCCCTAGGCTGAGACAGGAAACATCGACTGTCATGCTCTGAGCAAGGACGCCTTTTTTTACGGAGACCCGCGTGGACTATTTCCTGATAAAAAATATCCATATGACCGCCGCCGGTCTCAGCCTGGGGCTATTCGGGCTGCGCGCATGGTGGTCGGTTCGCGCGTCTCCACAGCTCCAGCGGCGCTGGGTAAAGGTGTTGCCGCACCTGATCGACACGGTACTGCTGGCGGCGGGGGTGAGTTTGATGATCATGCTGCGCGCCTGGCCTACCCAGCAGCCTTGGCTGGCGGCCAAGCTGATCGCCCTGGTGGCCTACATCGTCATCGGAACCTTGGCGATCAAGCGCGGCAGGACATCAACGATTCGCGCCGCGGCATCCCTTGCCGCCATCGCCATCTTCCTGTACATCGTCGGCGTGGCGATGAACCACAACCCGCTTTCCTGGCTAGCAGGCGTCTGATGCGCCGTTCGCATGCGCGCGGGCGGCAACCCGGCCACTCAGCCACGAACAAGCCGAAAGCAGGCTTGCCTGAGGCGAATCGGCAGTGGAAGCTTCCATTTGCGGCAGCTCAGCTCAGATCATCTGCAGGTAGCGTGCCCGTCCCTCGCCAAAAGCGCCGTCGAAGAGCATGACCAGACGCTCCATCAGCAAGCTCCCGGATTGCGTCGGCTCAATGCCGTCGCGACGGAGCTCGACCAGGTCATCGCCCGCCATGGCCTGCAGGGCCAGCAGCTCAGGCGCGAAATAGTTGCGAAACACGATGCGATGAGCTTTCTCGACAGTCGCATATCGAACGTTTCCTCCCCCCATGAGGTGCTGGATGACGGCTTGTCTCACCCTGTCATCGGCAGTCAGTTCATAGCCTCGGCAGATGGCCAGCTGACCCGCGTCCAGACGCGCACAGTAATCCGGCAATTCCCGCGCATTCTGGTAATAGCCATCGTCGAGATGGCTGATTGCACCGGCCCCCAGCCCGATGCAGTCGGCCTCGCCCTGTAGACTGTAACCCTCCAGGCAACGCCGCAGCCGGCCATGGCGCTGAGCAGCCACCAGTGCATCGCTGGCAAGCGCAAAGCGCCCCATGCCCAGATGCACGTAGCCGGCCGGCACCAGGCGCTCCACGCCTTGCGCCAGCAGGGCCAGGACAGCGCCACGCTCGGGCGTTGCAATCCGCTGCCACGGAGCCGATGGGCAAGAGAACGCCGGCCAGACAGCCGCGCCGCACAAGCCATCGCGATACAGGGTAATGCGCTCGGGATGTAGGCTGACCAGGCGCTCGAGCAACGCCGAGAAGCCAACCGCCGTGCGTCCGGACAGACGCAATGCCAGCTCGGTGACAGGCGGATGGCTACGCTCAGGGCCAGCGGGGGCTGGCCACTCGTCCGCCGGTTGACGCTCACCAGGCACGCCGGCCGGCGTCTCAAGGTCTTGCATGTCGACGAGCAACCGGTTGAAGCCGAGAGCGGCCAGCAGGGGCAGGCGTCGCAGTGACAGACCGCGAGAATCGATGCGCAACGCAAAGTCGCGATCGCGGCTACGCTTCAGCCCGAAATGCACGTCCAGCTCGGCGAGCAAGTCAGCGAGTTGACCGCCTCCGAGACGCCCCGCCCCGTCCCCGCTCAGCACGAGCCGCTCGATTCGGCGATCGCCATCGAACAGGGCGCTCTGAAGCGCCATCTCGCGCTTGAGATATCCCAGATATCGAACTGGCCCACGGCTATCGTGGCCCAGCCAGGAGGGCACATGGACATAAACCGTCAATGGCTTGGGGATGGGGTCTTCATTGCTGGCAAGCGCCGCCAGCCGGTAATCGTCCGCCGAGCGCTTTTCCGGCAAGCGGACCAGGGTGGGAAAGAGTCCGTAATCCGGGGCCGGCCGGTCATGCTTAACGAGCAGAGCGAGATCGATGGAACGGTTCATTGGGCTACCGCAGTGAGCAGATCCAGACTCACCCTAGCGCGCACTACCGACAATGAGCTTGACCGGAATCAAGCCGTCAAACGAAGCCCACTGCGCCTGGTCAAGCCCGCGCCGCCTGGGCACCTTGCGCACCGAACGCCAGCCCCTGCATGGCGCAGATATCGACGATCTCGACCTCCTTGCCGGCGATGCTGACCAGGCCCTGCCCTTCCAGGCGACGGAAGGTGCGGCTCATGGTCTCGGGCACCAGGCCCAGATAGTTGCCCAGGTCGAGGCGCGACATCGGCAGGCGGAAACGTTGCGCCGAAAGGCCGCGGCTGGCGAAGCGCTCGGAGAACGTGAGCAGCACCACGGCCAGGCGCTGTTCGGCGGAACGTCGCGTCAGCAGCTGGTTGGTGCCCTGTTCGGCGAGCAGCTCGCGACTCATGATGCGCATCAACTGATGCTGCAGGGCCGGTGTGCGGTCGCTCAAAGTCTCCAGTTCGGCATAGGGAATTTCACACACGCTGGCGTTTTCCAGAGCAACGGCCGTCGAGGGGTGATCCCGCGAGACGATGGCGTCGAGGCCGATGACATCGCCCGGCAGATGAAATCCCGAAATATGCTCGTCGCCATTGGCCATGAGTGCCGTGGTCTTCACCGCCCCGGTACGCACCGCATAGATCGAGCTGAAACGTTGTCCGGCCTGAAAAAGAAGGGTGCCCCGGGACACCAGCTTGCGACGCTGCACGATCCCCGCCAACCTGCCGACGTCTTCCTCCGGCAGGTTATCGGGCAGGCACAACGTGCGCAGACGACAGTTGTGGCAGTTATCGCGTGTCTCGCTCAGCGTCGCAATGCGGGTCATGGCGTGTTTCTCCTTTCTGCGCGCAATGTCATGAGCACGATGTTACCCAATGCCCGCCTAGCCCCCGATAACCATTTAGAGGTAGTCCGGGTGATATTGCGAGGTAAGCGAAGGAGTTCGCTACCCAACTTGACTGAAATCAAAATCGACCCGCCACGATCTCCTTAAGGTGATCTCAGTTCAAGCATGGGAGGTTCGCCATGGCAAGCCAGCTGGCACACCACACCTCTTGGCCCGGCGACGTGACCGAGCCGACGACTCCCTGACTCCTGACCGGACTTCATAGAGGCAAGCAGCAATGAGTCATTTTCTCGACCGTCTGCAGTATCTGGGCAAGCCCCGCGAGGCATTTGCCAATGGCCATGGCGAAACCCGCAGCGAATCCCGTGACTGGGAAGACGGCTATCGTGCGCGCTGGCAGCACGACAAGGTCGTGCGCTCCACCCATGGCGTGAACTGTACCGGTTCGTGCAGCTGGAAGATCTACGTCAAGAACGGCCTGGTCACCTGGGAAACCCAGCAGACCGACTATCCGCGCACCCGCCCCGACCTGCCCGACCATGAACCGCGCGGCTGCCCGCGTGGCGCCAGCTATTCCTGGTACCTGTACAGCGCCAACCGCCTCAAGTACCCGCTGGTGCGCAAGCGCCTGATCAAGCTGTGGCGCGAAGCGCTGGCCCAGTACATCGACCCGGTGCTGGCCTGGGCTGCCATCGTCGAGGATCCCGCGAAGACCGCGCAGTACAAGAAGGCCCGCGGCATGGGCGGTTTCGTGCGTGCCGAGTGGGACGAGCTGGAAACCCTGATCGCGGCGTCCAACGCCTACACCGCCAAGCAGTACGGCCCCGATCGCATCATCGGCTTCTCGCCGATCCCGGCGATGTCGATGGTCTCCTACGCCGCGGGCACCCGTTACCTGTCGCTGATCGGCGGGGTGTGCCTGTCGTTCTACGACTGGTACTGCGACCTGCCGCCGGCCAGCCCCCAGACCTGGGGCGAGCAGACCGACGTGCCCGAATCCGCCGACTGGTACAACTCGAACTACATCATCGCCTGGGGCTCCAACGTCCCGCAGACGCGCACCCCCGATGCGCACTTCTTCACCGAAGTGCGCTACAAGGGCACCAAGACCGTGGCCATCACCCCGGATTACGCCGAGGTCGCCAAGCTGTGCGATGAGTGGTTGAGCCCCAAGCAGGGTACCGACGCGGCACTGGCGATGGCCATGGGCCACGTGATCCTCAAGGAATTCCACCTCGCCAAACCCAGCGCCTACTTCACCGATTACGTGCGTCGCTATACCGACATGCCGTGTCTGGTCGAGCTGGAAACCCGCGAGGACGGCACTTTCGCCCCCGGCAGGCAGCTGCGCGCCAGCGACTTCGACGCCAACCTGGGCCAGGACAACAATCCGGAGTGGAAGACCGTGGCCTGGGACGAAGCCAGCAACCGCCTGGTGGTGCCGCGCGGCTCGATCGGCTTCCGCTGGGGTGAAAAGGAAAGCGGTGAAGGCCGCTGGAACCTCGAGCCGCTCGACGCCGAGGGTAACGAGGTCTCCCTGCAGCTGTCGCTGGCCGAGGGCCACGACAGCGTCGCCAAGGTCGGCTTCCCCTACTTCGGCGGCATCGCCCACAAGCATTTCAACCATGTCGCCGGCAACGACGTGCTCTATCACAGCCTGCCGGCCAAGCGCCTGACCCTGGCCGACGGCCGTGAAGTGCTGGCGGTGACCGTATTCGACCTGATGGTCGCCAACTACGGCATCGACCGTGGCCTGGGCACCGAAGACGAGGACGACGGCGCCACGGCCTACGACCAGGTGCGTCCGTACACCCCCGCCTGGCAGGAGCAGATCACCGGCGTGCCCGCCGCGCGGGCCATCCGCCTGGCGCGTGAATTTGCCGACACCGCCGACAAGACCCATGGCCGTTCGATGATCATCGTCGGTGCCGGGATGAATCACTGGTACCACATGGACATGAACTACCGCGGCCTGATCAACATGCTGATCCTGTGCGGCTGTATCGGCCAGAGCGGCGGTGGCTGGGCGCACTACGTGGGCCAGGAAAAACTGCGCCCGCAGACCGGCTGGCTGCCGCTGGCCTTCGGTCTCGACTGGCAGCGTCCGCCGCGTCACATGAACGGCACCTCATTCTTCTACAACCACTCCAGTCAGTGGCGCTACGAGAAGCTCGAAGTCAGCGAACTGCTCTCGCCGCTGGCCCGCCGCGAGGACTTCACCGGCAGCTTGATCGACCTCAACGTGCGCGCCGAGCGCATGGGCTGGCTGCCGTCCGCGCCGCAGCTCGACACCAACCCGCTGCAGCTCGCCGAAGCCGCCCGCCTCGCCGGACAGGACCCTGCCGATTACGTGGTCGCCCAGCTCAAGAGCGGCAACCTGCGCTTTGCCGCCGAGGACCCGGATAGCCCGCAGAACTTCCCGCGCAACCTGTTCGTGTGGCGTTCCAACCTGCTCGGCAGCTCCGGCAAGGGCCACGAGTACATGCTCAAGTACCTGCTGGGTACCAAGCATGGCCTGCAGGGCAAGGACCTGGGCGACATGGGCGGCGCGCTGCCCGAGGAAGTCACCTGGCGCGAGGACGCTCCGGAAGGCAAGCTCGACCTGCTGGTGACCCTGGACTTCCGCATGTCCACCACCTGCCTGTACTCCGACGTGGTATTGCCGACGGCGACCTGGTACGAGAAGGACGATCTCAACACCTCGGACATGCACCCGTTCATCCACCCGCTGACCGCGGCCACCGACCCGGCCTGGGAAGCGCGCAGCGACTGGGACATCTACAAGGGCATCGCCAAGGCGTTCTCGAAGGTGTGCATCGGCCACCTGGGCCAGGAAACCGATATCGTCACCCTGCCCATGCAGCACGACTCCCCGGCCGAGCTGGCCCAGGCCGAGGTCAAGGACTGGAAGAAAGGCGAGTGCGAACCGATCCCCGGCAAGACCCTGCCGCACCTGATCGCGGTCAAGCGTGACTATCCGGCAACCTATGAGCGCTTTACCTCGGTCGGTCCGTTGCTCGACACGCTGGGTAACGGCGGCAAGGGCATCAGCTGGCAGACCCAGCCCGAAGTCGAGTTGCTCGGCAAGCTCAACCAGCGCAAGACCGAGGGTCCGGCCGCTGGCCGCCCAAAGATCGAAACGGCCATCGATGCCGCCGAGATGATCCTGACGCTGGCTCCCGAGACCAACGGCAACGTGGCGGTCAAGGCTTGGAATGCGCTGTCCAGGATCACCGGCCGCGAGCACGCCCATCTGGCGTTGCCCAAGTTTGATGAGAAGATCCGCTTCCGCGACATCATCGCGCAGCCGCGCAAGATCATCTCCAGTCCGACCTGGTCAGGCCTCGAAGATGAGCACGTGTCGTACAACGCGGGCCACACCAACGTTCACGAGCTGATTCCGTGGCGCACCGTGACCGGCCGCCAGCAGTTCTATCAGGATCACCCCTGGATGCGCGCCTTCGGCGAGAGCCTGCTGGTGTATCGTCCGCCCATCGATACCAAGGCCGCGGCCAGCGTCTCGGTGCCGCAGGATAACGGTAACCCCGAGATAGCGCTGAACTGGATCACCCCGCACCAGAAGTGGGGCATTCACTCCACCTACTCGGACAACCTGCTGATGCTGACGCTGTCCCGGGGCGGCCCCATCGTCTGGCTGTCCGAAGATGACGCCCACGCCATCGGCGTGGAGGACAACGACTGGATCGAGCTGTACAACGCCAACGGGGCCATCGCCGCCCGGGCGGTGGTCAGCCAGCGGGTCAAGACCGGCATGGCGATGATGTATCACGCTCAAGAGCGCATCGTCAACGTGCCCGGATCGGAAGTGACCCGCACCCGCGGCGGCATTCACAACTCGGTGACCCGCGTGTGCCCGAAGCCGACTCACATGATCGGCGGCTACGCCCAGCTGTCCTACAGCTTCAACTACTACGGCACCGTGGGTTCCAACCGTGACGAGTTCGTCATCGTGCGCAAGATGCACCATGTCGACTGGCTCGATGGCGAAGACAACGACAGCGTGCAGGAGAGAGTGAAAGTCTGATTCCGCTCCCGCTTCACTGACATGACGGCGAATCGTTCCGTGGCAACAGGGCGAATTCGCACCATCGCAGGCTCGGCGCTGCTTGATGGCATTGCCGATTTCGACTGCCCCCAGTCAATGAATTTAGCCTCGGGTTGAAGACATGAGCACGGCCCATCGCGTCCTACAGCGACCCGATCGAATCACCCCAGACAGACCAGCTTGAAAGGAGTTGTAATATGCTGACAAATGCCCAGGAGCAGATCATCGAGGCCACGGCACCGGTCGTGGCGGAACATCTCGATGCCATTACTCAGCGATTCTACCCGCTGATGTTCGAGCGCTATCCGGAAGTCACCCCCTTGTTCAATCAGGCCCACCAGGCGGATGGCGGGCAACCCCGGGTGCTCGCCAGCGCCGTACTGGCCTACGTGCAGCTGCGCAAAGACCCCGAGAAAGTCAGGACGACGCTCGCCACGGTAGTCAGCAAGCACGTGTCGCTGGGGATACGGCCCGATCAGTACCCGATAGTCGGCGAATGCCTGATGGCGGCTATCGGCGAGGTCCTGGGCGATGCGGTCACGGCCGAGGTGGCGGATGCCTGGGGCGCCCTTTATCAGGAACTGGCGACGCTGCTGATCGAGCTGGAGGAAGCCAGCTACCGTGAATTCGCCGAGCGCCCCGGCGGCTGGCGGGGCACGCGGCGATTCCGCATTGCCGAGACCCGTCAGGAAAGCGCGGTGATTCGCTCGTTCGTGCTGAAGCCGGTCGATGGCGGAGCGGTCGCCGATTTCCAGCCCGGCCAGTTCGTCGGCCTCAAGCTGACCATCGACGGCGAACCGGTGCATCGCCACTACAGCCTGTCCGGCTTTCCCAACGGGGAAAGCTATCGCATCTCGATCAAGCGCGAGCCCGGCGGCCGGGTCAGCCAACACTTCCACGACGAGCTGGCTGTCGGCGACGAACTGGAGCTTCTCCAGCCGGCGGGGCAGCTGATTCTCGACGAGACCACTGCCCCGGTGATGCTGATCAGCGGCGGCGTCGGCCAGACGCCCATGTTGCCCATGGCCTGTCGTGCGCTCGAACAGGGTCGCCAGGTCGTCTATCTCCACGCCGCCCAGGAGCGCGAGCATCACGCCTTCGCCGATGAACTGGATGCCTTGGCCAAGGAGGATTACCCCGGCATATTGACATCGGTGACACTCTACGAACGGGGCGAACGAGACGACCGGGCCGACCACATCGGCCGCGTCAATCGTGAGCTGCTCGAGCGTTACCTTCCCGTTGATTCGCCCGAGTGTTATTTCGTCGGTCCCCAGGGGTTCATGACCGCGGTCGACGAGGCACTGAAGGCGCTCGGCGTGCCCGCCGAACGACGCCATTATGAACACTTCGGACCGTCACGACCGCTTCATGCGGCTTGAGTCGCCGCTCCGACATCGGCGCTGGTTGCCCAGCCACGCAACATGCTCATGAATGACAAGAAGCCAGTCGCCGCAGCGGCTGGCTTCTTTCTCTCAAAACGACGTTACGTTACGTGATGCCGGTACAGAATCGGCCTGCCTTGATTGAAGTCATGTCGGCACTGCGCGTCACGGGCGTCATGCCGGTAGCGGCAGGTTACCGGCTTGACGCGAGTCACAGGTAAACAGGCCTCGCGCCAGCGAGGATGAGCGCAATACGAGATCGAGAATGACAAGGCCGATCACATCGTCATGCACAAGGATTCGGCGCTGAGCAAGATCGACGAGTAACCGAGTTCATGAAACCCCGTGGTTGACTGCCCACACCGCCGCCTCCACCCGCGAACGCAAGCCGAGTTTCCTGAGCAGGTTCTTGACGTGAACCTTGACCGTGCCCTCGGTGATGTCGAGCCGGCGCGCGACCATCTTGTTGCTCATGCCGCGCGCCAATGCACGCAGGATATCCAGTTCCCGCGAGGTGAGCGTCGCCAGCGCATCGGCGGGCGCGGCGCGGCCGCCGCTGACGATGCCGGCGAGGATGGCGGCGAGTTGCGGGCTGATCACCAGCTTGCCCTCGGCCGCCTCCTTGATGCGCGCCAGCAGGTCCTCGGGTTCCATGTCCTTGAGCAGATAGCCGTCGGCGCCGGCGCGCAGCGCGGCGACCACGTCATCGTCGGCGTCGGAAACGGTGAGCATCACGATCCGCGTATCGATGCCGTTGCTGCGCATCTGGCGCAGCGCCTCGAGCCCGTCCATCTTGGCCATGTTCATGTCCATCAGGATCAGGTCGAGATCGAGTGTGCCCGCGACCTCGACGGCCTCGATACCGTTGGACGCCTCGCCGGCGATGACCATGTCCGGGTCCATCTCGACCAGCTGGCGCACGCCGCGTCGGAAAAGCGGGTGATCGTCGACGATCAGGATGCGAGTCTCGCTCATCCCGCGCCTCCCAGCATATTGACCGATTCACTCCCGGTGGTGACCTGCGGGGTGAAACACAGCGTGACCTCCGCCCCCCCTTCATCTCGATTGTGCATAGCGAGCGTACCGCCCAGGCCGATCGCGCGCTCGTCCATGATCGTGGTGCCATAGTGGTTGAGCCGCACGTGCTGCTCGGGCAAGCCCACCCCGTCGTCGCGGATGCATACCTTGACCTGGCCCGAACCGGTGGTCTGCAGGTGGATATCGCAGTTTTCGGCCCTGGCGTGGTGGACCACGTTGGAAAGCGCCTCGCGCACTATCTGTAGCACATGGATCTCCTCGTTGGGGGTCAGCGGGCAATGCCGTAATTCGTACTCGAGCAGGATCTTGAGATCGCAGCGCTGGGCGAACTCGCGCACCGTCTCGTTGAGCGCCGCCTCGAGTCCCGGTTCGGCCATCTGCAGGCGAAAGGTGTTGAGCAGCTCACGCAGCTGCCGGTAGGCCGAGCTCAGCCCCTCGCGAAGCTCGTCGATGACCGCTTCCTGGTCGGTCGACGAGCCCTGCTGACGAATCAGCGCCTGCAGGCGCGCCACCTGGATCTTCAGGTAGGAGAGCGACTGGGCCAGGGAGTCGTGCAGTTCGCGGGCGATCACCGCGCGTTCGTCCATCAATGCCAGGCGGCGCTGTTCGTCGTTGTTCTGGGCCAGCGACAGGGCCGTCGCGATCAGCCCCGCCACGGTCTCGACCAGCTCCAGCTGCCGGCGCAGCGGCGGATTACCCGCCGGATATTGCATCAACAGCACCCCATAGCGGCGGCCGGATTCGCTGACCACCACCGGGCGCACCCGCGGCGGCACGCGCCCGCCGCTCAGGCAGGGGCCGCAGTCGGGAGCCTGGCAGAAATCGGGGCGATCGCCCAACTGGGTCGAGATTCGCTGATAGGCGCGCTCGGCCTCGCCCTGCGACAGGCACAGGGTGATCGGGCCGAGCCCCGTGACCTGCTCCAGATGCTCGAGCACGTCACGGAAATCCTCGCTGCCGGGGGTCGAGCTGTTGAGCTGACGCGCGGCCTGATAGAGCAGGCGCAACGCCTCGTTACTGCGTTTGAGCTCAGCGGTCTTGGTCTCCACCCGCAGCTCGAGCTGCGCATATATCTGCGTCAGGCTCTCGTTCATCTGATTGATGGTGCGCGAGATCAGGCCCAGCTCGTCATTGCCCGCGTAAGCCAGGCGCCCCTCGAAATCGCCGTGATGCACCCGATTGACCACGTTGAACAGCTCACGCAGCGGCGGCATCACGTCATTGACCAGCTTGTACATGGCGCCGATCACCACAATCAAGGTCAGAAACAGAGCGATGCCCTGGAGCAGGCGCAGCAGTTGGATGCGCGACTCGGCTTCCTGCTGCAACTGACTGACCAGGCCATTCACCGCACTGACGAACTCGGCGGTCTGGTCGATCAATACCTGTGGCGGGCGCTGTTCGATATTTTTCAGCAGGGCCGGGCGCAGCATGCCCTTCCACATTTCGGTCACGGCCGCGTACCGCTCGGTCAGTGGATGCTGCGGATCGTCGGGAATCAGCGAAGTGATGGCCGGGCCGGTCAGGCTGGCATCGAAGCGCTCGAGCTGTTGTCGCAACACGCCGTCGTTTTCCGCTGTCTGCAGGCGCGTGCTTAGCAGACGGTAAGCCTGCATGCGCAGCGAGCCGGTCTGATTGATGGCCGCGGCATCGCCACTCGATGTCTCGGCGATCATGATCGACCCGAGCATGCTGATCAGGGCGAGAATGACGATTCCCGCCATGGTAAGGCCGGCTCGAAAGATCAGCGAGCGGGTAAGCGATAGCTCCATGTTCACTCCGGACAGGACTACCCCCAATGCCCCTGTGATGATTCAGCGAGCACCGGCGCACCCCCACCTCTCAATAAAATTCTTTTAAAACAATATATTGTAAAGACACCCGGCTACCTCTTAAGGAGTAGCCGAGCACCAGCCGAACCCGCCTACCCATCGCCCCTGTGGATTCCCTTGATTCGAGTCAACAACGCCCC
>Ga0114911_1001013_pt1 | contig 15681 bp, 20 predicted proteins | sample MalvireepMed_904_FD_89688 | JGI IMG/M metagenome (GOLD analysis project Ga0114911, IMG submission 89688) | Marine viral communities from the Global Malaspina Expedition - Malaspina viral metaG DeepMed_904 | ecosystem: Environmental > Aquatic > Marine > Oceanic | place: Mediterranean Sea...
AAGCGGGCATACTGCTGGGCAGTGCCCATCAACCCCATCTTCGCCGCTTCTATCTGTGGTGCGTCTCTTGTAAACTGTGTCTGGAATGTCGTGCCACTTGGGCTTTCACCGCCTCCAAAACTCATAATTTTCTCCTATAAGCGTTCGCAAAATGTTCCATACCTAGGCGTTTTGCCATCGCCTTAAATTTGTTTGTCTCATTGTCCGAAAGGCGTGGCTCGAAGTACACTTCCAGTGCGCCGTTAATCTTAGCCCAGTCCATAAATTTTCTCATCATAAATATACCTTCCATTCCGTTTCGCTTCGTGGGTTCAACATATAGTTCAAGCTCCCTTGCAAACTTCTCACGGCTGAAGTTGTATTCCAACAGCCTTCCAACCATGAACCCAATCCTCTCTTCATCCTTCAGTGCAACGATCCCGAAATAGTTTGGATCATTGGTTGCGGTGTCTATGTATCTCGCCACCTTCTTCTTATCATATTCAACCTCGCTCCAGTCTGACTCCTCATGGTGCTCCTTGGATACATACATCATCCACTCGAAGTCGTTAGGTTCCAAGAACCTCCATTCCATTATCTACCCATGGTGCTTCCCGTATTTTTCACGTTTCTCCTTGGTTTCTTTTTGTTGCCTCTTCAGGGCTTCTTTTAACTTTTGTTTATCCTCTTTAGACTTGGCTTCTTTTTTAGCTTTAGCCTTTCCAGCTGCATATGCTACACCTGCAATGATAGCTCCCTTACCAATGTCTCTCGTAGTTTTCTTGATTTCTGGTATTATTGGTCTTGCTTTTTCTGCTATCCTCGTTCCAGCAATTCCTTTAGGTTGTTTAATTCCTAAAGCTTCACTGGGTTTAATTGCTGGATAAGCTCCTTTTACTCTTTTACCAAGCACTGGTGCTTTTTTTAAATGTTTTTTAAGGACTTTTCCCATTCCCCTTAATGCTGCGCCTGCCATTATATTACCTCCGACATGGTTTCTGATTCGGGATCGAGTACGTTCATAAGGTCGTACATTTGTCTAGCCCCTGCGTAGCGATCCCCACCACCCAGGTTTTCGACTGCCTTTGCAGTCATCACGAACTCACCGTCAGACAGGTTCGCATTGATTGAATCCGATGTTCCAGTTCCCGGTCCACTGACACCGCCGCCATTTTCCAATGACGCTATGCCACCCTTGTTCCAGAATCCGCCACCAGTCGCCCACGGGTTTGTCATTTCCCCTTCGATCATCTCTTCAGGGACTCCGTACATCCATGCCAGTTCTTTTTTTCTTTTCTTTTGTGACTCTTCCCATTCCTCTTCCGGCGTCATTCTTCCGCCGTAGAGTGCCGCAGCCTGTGAGGCCGCCGTCGGTAGCCAGTTGGCCACTTGTTCTCCGCCGGTGAACACAGAAGCGCCTGACTGAGGGTCATACACTTGTTTCAACGGTGTAGTCTTGGAGAATATGTCCGCTCCAGGAAGTTCCCCACCTGTAAGTGCAGTTAAATCTATTGGTTTTTCACCAGGAATAGCGGAAGGTTTGGTATAACTTCCTTTTAAGACATCCCAAGGGGTCATTTTTTGAAATTCGTAACCCTTTTTTGGAACCATTCCTGTTATATCTTCCCACCTTTTTCCCCCTATTCCAGGGGCATAAGGTCCTCCAGCCGCTCCTGACGGCGTTCTAGTTCCCATCCATCTTCGTCCTGTTACTCCCATCTCTTCGGGAATTACATCGGCAAATTGCTGGTTGTATGCGTTCGCGCCTTGCGCAGCGCTCATGTAGGAGAACGGAATTGACGCAAGTCCTGCGTACATCGCCGCCTTGCCTGGCCTTTTTGATCCGCTCAGCGCCGCCGTTCCGTATCCCATGGCTGACTGCATAAGCATGTTCCTCGCCATGGGGTTCATTCCACTAAACGCACTTCCAAGCCAACCTAACTTTCCACCTTGGCCCAACAGACTCGCCAATTTAGCGCTTCCCATAATGCCTGATCCAACCATAGGTAGAAGGAATGGCAGAAACGGTTTCGCCTTCTTAAGTAGTTTGCTTAGGAATCCCATTATTATGATGCCATTAACTGATCAAATATTCTCAACAGTTCATCACCAGCAGGCTGTATTCCAGTACCACCCTGTCCAAGTGGGTGATTAGGATCATTTAAGTTTTTCCATATCAATTGTATTGTTCTGTTACGGTCTGTCGTGCTCATGTCAGACAGTCCTGCTACATCAAAGGGTCCACCCCAAGGTGGCTCGGATGGATCTGGAAATGGTGGTGGAAATGGATCTGGAAATGGTGGTGGAAATGGATCTCCTGGTCTTGGTGGCCATTGAGGTCCTCCCCACAATCGTGATGTGTTCATTCCACCCAGCATTGCATTAACCATATCATTCGCGCCGGATGCCCCTTGACCTCCGAATATACCACCCATACGATCACGTCCTATGTTTGGACTCCCTACAGGTACATTTGTCATTGGTCTTTCAAAGCCTGGTTGATTATATGTTCTGTCACCCATATTCAGGTATGTCGCTGGTTCCCTTCTTGCTGGTCCCGCACGATCAAATCCTATGTTGGGACGACTGTCGCCCGGCCGTACTCTTTGAGGGACAGAACCTGCCATTCTCATTATTCTATCGTCATAAACCATTTTGTTTTCTCCCTATGATGTTCCGCCGAATATGCCAGGTAACTTGTTCACGCTGATCGCGACGTCCCTCCTTATGTCATTTTCTGTGGTATCAGTCGCAGGGTTGTTGATGTCGGTTTGCGCATCCTCTTCACTGGCGTAAACCTCCCCTGTTGTGGCGTGCTTGACGGTGGTATTAGTTTCCACGTCGGGTGCCGTGATTATAGTCTTTCCGGCTGTCACGATTATGTCCTCTTTTATAGTCATTTTTTGTCCTCCTTGCAAGAATTATTATTATTATCCAGGGTTCCCTATCTCAAGTATTGAAAAATGGGAGTGAAGATCATTCGCTGATCCCGGATGAAATGTGATATATTCACTTTCATCCATGACTTGAGGACGCGCACAAAACTCGGCAGCTAAACCAGCAGCTACTGTCCCCCCTAAATAAATAAAAGCAGTATCACTTGAATCATTGAATTTTACATAAGTGGTACCCGAGGCGTTGCTTGTATCATCATTATGAATTAATACCGAACTAACTATGGCCTTCTTGGCCGTCGGAACGGTGTAAACTGTTACCGTATCAGTTGTTGTATAATCATTTCGCTTGGCGATGAACTTGTTGTTGACTCCCTGGTCCCTTTCCAAAATGGATAAATGCAGTGTTAACCTATTGGAGTCACCGGCGGTGGCTTTGATAATATCCCCTTCATTTAAAATTAAATTTCTAGCAAAAATGTCCGTTTCCACCAAGGCACTAATTGTTGCTGCAGTTATAACAGAAAACACGTTCGCACTGGAATCCGTAATTGTGATTGTAAGGGTCGTTGCGTTGTTTGAAGTTTCAGAATACCTGAAACTGTTAAGAAAAGCCGTCTTTTCATCCGGAACCGTATAAAGGGTCGTCGCGCTCGTTGTTGACAGGTTATATCTTTTTGTTACGTAATTGTGCGCCATCTACTGTCCTATGTACCATGCCAGTCGTTCCTGTTCCTCACGGAGCTGCTCCGGAGTGTAGGTGGAATTCAGTGCCTTGATTACCTGATCAAGCGCCTCGACCAGTTTGTTGAACTGATCGGGGTCCACCCTGTTCTCATACGACTGCGGCAGTACTGGTTGATCAATCTTTGACATTGGTAATGTACTCCTTCGCCTTTTCCAGATCCTCGTCCGTCAGGTCCCCTTCGGGCTTGATGATGCGCGCGACTTTTATGAGGGTGTCCTGGTTATACATCAGGTAATGTCCTTTCATTGGTTTTTTTTCTATGTCCATTATCTGCCCCCGTCCGGCCTGACTTCAGCGCGGAAAGTTCCGAACCTCCAGTCGTCGCCTGTGGCGTCGCTTTCAATCCTGAGAGCGGCCTGTCGTCCCCGTGCGCGTGTGTCAATCTTGTCCGTTGAGGTCGTAATCTCATACGGTCCGTTTGTCCTTTGGGTTGATGATGGATAGTCGCGAAACTTGAGTGTCAGGTCAACCGATCCCGACAGGTTCTTGAAGTCGGGTATGAATCTTTTAATCGACATCATTTTTTCGCCGTCCTCAAGATCAACGTCAGCTGACTCTATGTAGGATGTCATCGCGCTGCCGTCGGCGTCCTTCCCGAACTCATGCTTGTAGAAAAATGTCCTTCCCGCCGTCGCCCCGTACACGGTTGGAATTGGAGTGGTCGTGTCATCCGCGTCGTATTCCGCCGCGTATGGATTATTGTATGCGCTGCGGTCCGCCCACGCGCTTCTTGCCAGTGAGCCAACGTGCCAGGAATTTTCCTGGTAGTTGTATGTTACCTGCTTGTCCAGCTGCACGGAATCACTTGACGGATAGAACCACATCACCTCTCCAAAGTCGGAAAGGGTGGAACAAAATACGTCCTGCTGCGCAATTGGCTCGATGTCATCGAACACATGATCCTGCACTGTGCAGTCAAGTTTCTTGACTGCCCCGTCGAACACGAAGAATGATTCCTTACCCATCCAGAACACCCTTCCGCCAATATCAATCGCGGCGTTCATTCCCACTGCACCGCAATTGTCGGCGATGAGCTTGAAACCAAACGTAAACGGTGGGCCAATGAACTGCATCTGGTAGAGGGAGGTGTCGGTGAAAACAAGGATTACGCCCCTGCTCCTGACCGCCGCCATGATCTGGCTTCCCCTTGTCAATCGCTGTGAGCCGGCCGTGTTGGTCGCAGTCGGCGTCCACGTGTTGTTGTTTTCCTGGTCGCACCAGCGTATGAACATGTTGTCCTGCGTTGAGCTGGTCGCGATTGTTGTTTCCGTTCCGAACAGAATGACGTGCCGGTCATCACCCGAGATCAGCATGATCCTGTTTGTCGTTGGCGCGTTGCTCAGAACCGTTGCCAGGTTGCCGCTGAGTCCTGATGATGTATCCCACGTGTACAGTCCTCCATTTAACTGGCACGCTAGGGCGTCCTCGCCCCAGTTGTCCAAACTCCATTTTCCGGATTCAAGAACAGCAGGCGACGCTGTAATATCCTCACGAGAATCGCCCCATTCAGTCTGGTTCCACACTCCCATGCCCCAGCCATATCCATAGATGGACGTGGCAGGACCGGATCTAATCTTGTATGTCGCCGTCGCCGTCGCGCCACTTGCCGTTGACGTTGCCGCCGCAGGCGAAGTGATCGTGAACGTGTTGGCGGTTACAACCGCCGGGCTTGACGTGTCAAGCAATGTAAGTATTTCAAATTCGTTCTGCAGGTTGGCCTGCGTAACGCCGCCAACGTCCGCGCTGACACTGGAAATCGTCACGTAGTCCCCAACACGTGCGCCATGGGACCCATCCGTCACGGTGATGGTCGTCGATCCACTGGTTGTGTTAAACTGGGTAATGCTTCCTGTTCCACGCGTTGGAGTGGCATCATAGTACTTGTCCGCCAGTATATCCGAATAGACGTAGAGCTTCTTGTTGGTTCCGAACATCGTGTACTTGACACCGTCCAGATCAACCCATGTCAAAAGGGCACGCGTCGCCCCTATAAGGGCATCGCTTGTGATCTTCAGCCATCCGCCAATCTTTTCGGGCAATCCGGAACGAAAGCGGACGTTATCACCGTCTATCCACGTTCCCTCGGCACCGTATTCGGTTCGCTGCTTGTCGATTCCCGGCCGTATCTGTATCTTGGCTAGTGGCATTTAACTCCTAGTTTGTTGCGTAAAACGGCATCCAGTAACTGGTTCCACCGACATCCACGAGAACGTGTCCCGTCAATGATCCCACGCTTGTGTCCGTTGTAACGTTCGTGCTTTGGTCAGAGGCGCTTGTTCCATCGAACTTGATGAAAGGCTTGTCCTCGTCATCCTGGTCGAGCAACAGGCAGGGAACGGCTCCCGATGCGCTGTTCTGGTTTATCTCCAGCTTTGCCGCCGGAGCGAGCACGCCAATGCCGACCCTGTCAGTTCCGCCGTCCGAGACAAAATTATTCGCGTCCCCGTTGCTTTCAATCCTGTAGTCAAGGTCCGCTGATGCATTATTGAATATGAAAGATCCGCCGTCAAATTCAACATTCCCTGTTGCCTTGAGGCTGCCGACAATATCCAGTGTAAATGAAGGGGAAGACTGGTTAATGCCAATCGTGTCCGCGCTGCCGTCAACAAAGAAGGCATGCGTGTAAGAGGCGGATTCAATCCTGAAATCAAGGTCGTTCGCCGATGCTTCATTAAAAGTAAAAGCACCACCATTAAAATTAACGGCTCCCGCCACGTCCAGTGTTCCGTTGGCCGTGATATTTCCCGCATCGTCCAAGACGTCGAACATCGTCGATCCGTCCGTGTACAGTAAGTGTTTTGATCCTGCTATAAGTCCATCAGTTGTTCCTGTTCCACCAGCCGGCTTGAAGTTAAGAGTGTATGTTCCCATGGTCGCCGCATTGTCAACAATGTACCAGTTCTCCACCGCCTCGCACTGCATGGTTGTGTTGCCCGTCAGCGTTCCCGTCAGTTTTATGATTGCGTTGCTTGTTTCATCCGCTGTTGTTCCGTCCGTTGCCGTCAGGGAATCCGTTGTGCTCGCTATTGCGACAGAGACGTATCCCTTGATAGCCGATTCCAGCTTTTGCAAATTGTTATTTGTTATTGTACCCCAAGTCGCGGCGTTCTCCCCCGTTGTCTGGAGCTCAAGGTTCAGGGTGCCTGAATATGTCGATGCCATTTTTAGTTCCTCCTTATCTAATCAATTTCCGTCAAAGACGCCGTCTGGCTGTCATCAACTTCCGTCCAATCTACTGTCTGGCTGTCATCCGTCTCGTTCCACAAAGTAAGATCCACGTCATTCACGCTCAGGGTGATCAAGGTCTGGAATGCCTCCCCGAATGCCGTCTCGTCTCCAATGCTGAACGTTGCATAATTTCCTGTCGCGTCCACGGGTGCCGAACCGGTAACCGTTTCCGTGCCGATGCTGAATGTTGCTGCATTTCCACCTTCCGTGAATGAAAGGTTATGCACCACGCTCAGCATTGCGTCCTGGAATGCCTGCTCCGCGAATGCTGTGTGTCCTAGAAGCATCTGTTACCCATTTGGATCCGTTGGCCATTCGCCAAGTGGCTTGCTTTGTACACCGTCCGTTATTGTATAAGTAAACAAAGCCGCCAAAGCGTCCACGTCCGCCGCACCGTCCACCTGTGCCTGCATTGAATTGCACTTGGCCCTCACGGCCGTCCTGTAATCCGTTATGGCACTGGGTATTGACGTTCCGGCTTCCGTGTTACGTATAACATACCAGTCATATTTTGCAAGAAGTCCTGCCGCCTGTCTGTCGAATAGTTCCTTTTTAACTGTCTTTAAGCCTTTAGTAACAACTTGATTTCCATTATCATCTAGTATTGGGTTGTCATCTCCATCAACCTCATTTCTATCCGCAATGGCTTTAGCAACAGCCGTGCCATATGTTGCCGTTACGACTCCCCCTGCAAAGGCTAGGGTCTGGTTGGTATTAGTGTACCATTTCTCATCCCTTTTATTGGTATCATCATAAACAACCGAATAGATGCCTATGGCATTTAAATCTGCTTCCGGCCACAGACTGTGAATGTTCTGGGGATACTGAACGTCACCTATCGTCATCCCCCTAGGATTATTATAGGTTTTTGTTATTGTGTTATCTTCTACTAAAGCGTACATTTCTCCTCCTTAATTATTTTGCCGTGCACGGTACTCCCCCTGATGTTACAAATGGTTGTTCTGCGAATGCCATATATAAATAATTATCACCGCTTGTATTATCATTATTTTCAGTATTTCTAATTTTAAAACCATTAGATAATAAATCAATTACAGTTGCACTATCATTTACACTTTCAGCATTAGCCCCATTAGCTAATAAAACTGTTCCATTTGGATTTGTTCCTCCAGTTGTTGTTCTTTTGTTATCTCTTATTACCCAATTTGATACGCTGTCTACATTTTTATACAGAAGATAAGCTGGTTTAAATCCTGTATAAACAAATGGGCCGTCTGCATTTCCGTTGCCTGTATACCCACCAAATTTTGAGTAGCCTTGTATTTCCCTCCAAGCATAGCATACAAATGTTTCAGTATCACCGTGAACTCCCGAATTACTTAATGAACATACTGTTGATGTTGGTGCTGTGTCATTCCAAATAAGAAAATCAGTAGTTGCATCAGTAGTATCTAAAACCAAGTAATCCGTTTCTGGTGCCGCTGTATTGGCACTATGATACATATACCAGTTATTTACTGTGCTTCTTTCCTTGAATAAAAGAACATCTGGAACTGCACCAAGACCGTGCGATACTGTTGCTGTTGCTCCTGTTCCTGTATAAAGAATTATTGAAAATCCCGCTGTTGTATTTGCTTGGTGTGTACTTGCTAAAATTTGTGATGCACCGCTTCCACTCGCACTTACAGATGATGTTGAACCGCCATTAGCTTTCCATTGCCATGCTACGTGACCATCATCTGCATAATTAATTTGATTTGTTCCAGAAGTAGCTCCCAAGCTAAAACCATCAGAACTAAAAGCTGTCAAGTTCATATTTCCCGATGCATCACCTTCTGCAGCATCTTCATCTGATTTCAATGATTTAGATGTACCAGTTCCTCTGGTTGAATCATACAAACCGTGAGCGGCAGAAATTTCTCTATTCTTCATCCAAATTAAATCTGGTGCAAAATCTCCTGCATTAGCGTCATTGGTAATAGCATTTGCATCTGCATTACCAGTATATAATTGAATATGAAAATGTGCTGATGGGTCATCTATTGTTGTATAAGCCATTATCCATACTCCGCTAGGTTCTTGGTGCAAAGGGCATAGTAGCCACTAGGTACTGCGAATTCAAAGTTTCCGTATCCGTTGGCATCCGCATTGCCACTTGATATTGAATGTACAGGATTTCCAAAATTAACCTGACCTTCTCCAGCTTGTGAACCAGAAGCATAAGTCATAAATACATAAGGATTGGATTTAGTTTCAGAAAGATTTTCTGTTTTAGTTAAACTTCCTTCCACATAATATTTAATTGTTTTTGTTCCACTATCTAAATCAATCGCAAATCCAACTATCTCATTTTGAGCAACAACTGTTCCACCTGTTTGTGTATTTGAACCATTAGCATAAACATATCCATCTCTCCTATAACTGTAACTATCTGTAAAATTGCCTGGATAATCAGTAGCAGCATGATTATCTACAGCATCATAACCAACTTGCCCTATGCCTGATTGGGGATTATAGTCATTATCATTAGTACACTTTAGTTCTATATACCATTTCCCATTTTGCATAGCTATTGAACTTTTACTAGTAAAAGTTCCACTAACTTGTAAATTACCCTCTGCTAATGTCGCGCCACTCATTAATGGGTTCATTGTAGCAAAATTATTCGTTGGCGTGTCTGTAATCATATGTTTTGCGGCAAGACTGTCGCTTGTAAAATGATTATCATTTCCAGAAGTGTCAGCACCTATTGTTCCTGTTCCGGCAGTTCCTGTGCCTGATTCTTTAAGTTCCATAAAGTGTCCGTTGTTCCCCCAAGTAACATCCGGACTCTTGGGTTTCCATATTCCACTATCCTCATCTGCTTCTCCAAATGATGATGGAGTTAAAGCAGAGCCATCAACAAAAGCAAGTTCAGCGAATGATGAATCACAAGGCGTGTTTTCATACCAAGCAGTTTTACCAACAGTTCCATCAAACCATAAATGCGAGTTACTGGCGTTACCAAAAGACCAATCATCATTTTGGTCAGGCCAAGTTGCACTATCCGTTGCCGTTATTTGAGTGTTATTTACATATAGTTTTACTCTATTTGTATCCGTTCCCTGTGAAGTATCACCAACTAAAACAATATGATACCAAGCACTAAAATCACGATAAAGTGGTGACCAATTTATATTGGGATTTGTGCCTGAAAGAGTATCAAAAAAGGTAAATTGTGCATTGGATGCATCTGAATAGTGAAGATACCCAATATTATTACCACTTCCGTCTAAACTTCCCCAAATTTGTTGTGCAACTCTGCTGTCTAGGGAAGCATCAGTTGTGGAAGTATGAGGCTTAAACCAAAAGCTTACTGTAAATTTATCAATATCAGTAGCTGTGTCTAAGTCTCTCTTTAAAGTAGGGCGGTCTGCTATTGTACACCTAACTCCGTTAGTTACATTATATCCTGTATCTGCTGCCGAATTAGCTCCACCTATTAAGAATGCCATATTAAGCCCTTGTTAAGTTAAGGTTTCTTCCAACTTCTATCCAATGTGAATTGTGATATCTAAAGGTAAATAAATCACCCTTGGCTGCCGTTGTAGTGGCCGTTGGAGCAGTACCACCTGTAAATTCAAAAGCGGCGTTCCAAGCAATTGTCCTTGAACCTGTTCCATCCTGTATACAAAGAATAGAAATATACTGTCCTGTTGTAGGATTAGAAGGTAAATCAAAGGTCACATTACCTGTCAGTGTTACTTGTGCAACTGGCGATGCCCGTACATCCCAATCCTGCGTAGTGTCAAAGGTCAATGTATCTTCTTCCAAGTACACACCACCTGTTATTTTTGTTAGGTTGTTTGAATCTGCTGATAATACTTTTGATGCCGCACTTGTTCCCAGTGTTGTTAAATCTGAATAGTTTAATTCTGTTGCTGTTGAAGTTACTCCATCAAGAATATTCAGTTCAGCCGCCGTTGATGTTACATTCGTTCCACCTATATCAAGGGTAACCATTTGAACTTCACCCGCAAAAGTTGCCAATGAACTTGTTACTGTTGAATTCGGCGTGAGCGTTAAATGGGTTACGTATGTTCCCGCTGAATTAATGTCATTACCAAGAGTAATGGTACCCCCGTCAGCGACGTTTAATTTCCATTCATCTCCTGCGTCATCGCCTTCATCAGCCATTAAGGTAATGGCTAGTCCCGCACCTTCAGTTGCTGCAATTTTTAAGGAATCAGTTGTTGTTTCATCATATCCTACAAGAACATTTTGGTCTGAGCCAAATTGAATATACTTATCATCGGCGATATAAAAATCACCCCATTCAGCACTAGCAGAACCTAAATCAGCACCACCAGAAGCATCGGGAATAATTGACGTTTCCGCTGTGAATGTGTCAGTTCGTATTCCGGAAGTACCATTATCTATTGCTCCAAAACCTGAAGTTATGGAACCTGAATCCAATGCACCAGTTGTAACAATGTTACCGCCGCCAACACTATGACTTGCAAAATAAGTTGATACTGTATCAACATTAGTCATTGCCATTGTACCACCATCATTGATGAGTATTCCGTCACCGCTTGCTACAGCGGTAGTGCCTCTTGAAGTACCGCCATCAATTAAGTTAATCTCAGCCGCAGTAGTTGTTACATTAGTTCCCCCAATATCAAGGGTAACCATTTGAACTTCCCCTGCGAAAGTTGCCAATGAGCTTGTTACTGTTGAATTTGGTGTAAGTGTTAAATGAGTTACAAAAGTTCCTGCGGAATTAATATCGTTACCAAGAGTAATAGTGCCACCGTCAGCTACATTTAATTTCCATTCATCTCCCGCATCATCACCCTCATCAGCCATTAAGGTAATGGCTAGGCCCGCTCCTTCGGTCGCCGCAATTTTTAAAGTATCAGTTGTTGTTTCATCATATCCTATAAGAATATTTTGGTCTGAGCCAAATTGAATGTATTTGTCATCGGCAACATATATATCTCCCCATTCTAAAGCGGCTGTTCCAATATCTGCTCCGCCTGAAGCATCCGGTACGAGTGAAGTTTCTGCCGTGAATGTGTTAGTTCGTATTCCGGAAGTTCCGTTATCTATTGCCCCGAAACCTGAAGTTATGGAACCACTATCTAAAGCACCAACTGTTACTATATTACCGCCACCAACACTTTCAGCAGCCATATATGTAGAAACAGTCTGCACAGTAGTCATTCTCATTGTGCCATCGTCATTAATGAGAATACCATCTCCATCTGCAACAGCAGTAGTGCCTCTTGCAGTACCTCCATCAATTAAATTTATTTCGGCTGCAGTAGTTGTTACTGTTGTACTCGCAATACTAAGAGCATCTGTTTCTAAAGTTCCATCAATATCCGCATTACCGGATATATCCAATGTTGCTGCGTCTAACTCACCCGATAAAGTAATATCAGTGGCACCAGTAATGGCACCATTTAATGCAACAGCACCATTAATGTCTATTGTAGTTGCGGCTATTTGTACTTCTGTATCTGCAACAATGTCTAATTGACCATCCGTAGATGAATAAATATATAAACCAGTATCATAAAATTGAATTTTTTCTGTACTATTTATTAAAATGTCATCAGAGAATTTAAAGTAATCCTCATCCTCCATCCATGTTAGTACGCCGTCGGCATCAGCACCGTCAAACGTTAATGTATAATCAACGCCTGCGGATCCTGTTCCAATTGTTAAATTATTATTTGTATCGAGGGAAGCAATCTTGCTTGCCGGCAAGGTGCAAAATACGTCCTTCGTGCCAGCACTGAAATCAACAGCGGAATCGCTGTTCGAGCTTGAAATAACTGTTGTTCTTGCTAGTGTATCCGTTGACGCGTCTGTTACGGTTCCAAGGCCAACTTCCCATTCGTCCTCGTCACGGTTGACAATGGCGTAGTATGTCGTATTGCCATCCCCGATTCCCGCAACGAATGTCTCAAATGCTGTAACAGCGCCGCTCAGATCAAGCGTGCCTGTTCCCGTTGTTGTCGAAGTTTCCTTGACTCTATCATTCAGCTTTAGCGCCATTGAAACTCCTTACGCTAGTCTTAGAATAGCATTGCTTGCATCTGCTGCCGGAAACGCAATTGTAAACGTTCCGCTTGTTGACGTCTTGTCGCCACCAAAGTCCAGAACAACTACAGCCTTATTAGAAGCATTACTATTATAAATTAATGCACCGCGTGCAGTGATTGTTGCTGATGTAAAAGATATATCAGAAAAATCGCAAAGAGCAGTTGTTCCACTTGTAGTTGGGGTCACTGCTGTCAATGAACCACCTCCAGCCGTGTAGGTTCCTGAATTAGAAACTTCGTTTGTAGCGGAATAAGCAGTTGTTGAAGCGCTTAGAGTAGCCGAGCTAGAATACAATGCAATTTTAAAAGTGTCCCCTGTTGTAGCCGTGAAATCATGACCTTCAACGAGAATCTCCTGCTTAAAACTGGTACAAACAGCTTGGGTTATTGCCATGTCTTATCCTCCTATGGATTTTTGTTGTGTTTGCATGCCTGGTATTTTTAGTTCCCCATGCATGTACTCATCTCTTCGGTGCTTTCCTTGTTGTTCGATTATCAACTCCTGAATGGCACGTTGATATGATTGTTCATATAATTGCAGCATTTCCGCTGGTCCCTTCAAGAATTTGAAGGCTTCTGCAAGACTTCCGTAAAGCAACGCCGATGGGGCATTGTTCCCCAACCATGAAGTTGTGTTGGAACTGGACAGTCTTGTTGGTAATCTAGTGATTCCTATCTCTATATTATATGCTGCATCTGGTGTTGGCGCAACATAAATTGTGTCCTCGTCCCACCAGGACCAATATTTTGGAGTTCCTGTCGATGTACGAACTGGCCAGTATTCATTCATGAAACTAATGTCTCGTTGTTCTAAGAAATCTCTTGTTGCTGTTCCTGAAGCAGGATAAATATGTACTGTTCTTATTGTAGCTAATGATGTTGGAGTTGCACCAATTCCCGATGCGCCAGGAAGAGATAAGAAAGGATTGCTCGACGTTAAGGCTGAATACTGATGAGACTTAAACGCATCAATATCAGCTTCCCTTAATATCCTGTTCTCTGTATGTTCTATAAAGTCGTCCGTTATTGTGGATGTAAGCACATCAGTGCTTGTTTCCGTGTAATTTAAAATCTGCGTTGTTAATTCAGCGTATGTTGTCATTATGCACTCAATGTTGCCGGACCAGAAGAGGCATATCCTCCTCCACCACTGCCTGTTGTTCCTGCAGCTGTTGAAACTGCAAAGGTATAAAAATCATCATCTGTTTTTGTAATGCTATATCCATCAGAATCTTCCAACTCATCTACATCAGCTCCAAATATATGTCCTCTGACGTCCCTGAACCTTACAGTATCACTGCTTGACCGTCCATGGCCAGGTTCAAAAACTGATATTGTTGTGCTACTTGCCGTAAACCTAAAGGGGTTTAGAGGAAGTTTATGTTCCACTTCACTTTCATCCCTATCCGTTCTAGCGTATTGTAGTGCTTCCTTGTCAGCAGAATGCTTACGGGGATGGTCCTGTGCTGTCTTGGGTTCAAATTCACTTCTATGAACACGCGCACCATTCCATTCCTTTACCATTTCCTTGTAGGGAAATTCCATTCCACTACGGTCAGAGATAGACTTAGCGTATTTTCCTTTAGAGTACGCCATTTATCCTACCACTTAGAATCTTTAGATCCTACCCAATGATACTTACCACCTTTAGTGGCCGCACCCATGCTTTGCACAGTGCCAGAAACAGTTCCTTTGGACAGTGAAACAGATTTTGCCTTTTCCTTAGCCTTGGCTTCAGGAACAGAATTAGTTCCTCTATCACTCCAGTTTCCCTTTACTCCGCCTTTGGAACTTCTTCCGGTATTAGTGTCTTTATTCCAGTTTGGATTGCTCATTATTCCTCCTTTTTACATTCGCAGTCTTGACATTCACAATTGTCTCCACAATTGCATTCAGGACCGCATTTTTCACATTTAACCATATTACCTCCTATGGTATGTAGGCTTGTGCCGGTTCAACCCTGAACGACGTTCGTTCACGGTCATTTTCAGCAGCGCGTTTAAATTCCTCGTCATACACCGCTTTTAAGTTTGCACTTAGCATTGGTGCCCTCTTTAAGCTTATATAGTAAGCCAATCCCGCAGTCAAACACGGAAGAAAATAGAATGGGACATCGGCGTTATTAACGTAATCACCGGCATCCTGTATTCTTCCAATATAGAAATACTTGAAAATGTAAGCCTTGTTTGGGCTTGGATATAGGAAAAGGGTCATGTCATATTCCGGTCGACCACTAGAGGAAGATCCTCCAGTTGTAACCGTTCCAGGAATCAGGGCCCACTGTGTAGGTCTTGCGTCCCCAGTTGATGATTTCTCCTTTCTGGTAAGATTCATGAATTCTTCGCGTGAAATTCTAGCAACAGAAACATCAGTAGTACTGCTGTCTCCTTCCAGGTTTGCAGTTGCGCCAGTTGTGGTTGTGATTGTCGCGTCCAAGATGTCAACGACCTTTTGGTCAACCCCGTAAAAGTTTGTTCCAGCTGTCAGTGTCTGCGTGGCATAGGCAACAGTCCATAGATTTAACCCACGGTTTGCCCATTCCGCAAACATAAGGTTTAAGGATCTTTTTGCTGTCTTTAGATCATAGCCACTGCGCGCCTCCAATTGGCAACGCTCTAGTGCTTCCTCTATAATTTCATCTATTGAGAGGTTAAAGGTTTGAGTGCCTGAATAAGCCATTTAAACCCCTATGCGTAAAATACAGTCACATGTGTCGTTACAGCATTAGTGCACTTGATGCTTGTTTCGCACCTGAATCCTTCATGTGGAAACATGATAG
>Ga0114911_1001014_pt1 | contig 15677 bp, 21 predicted proteins | sample MalvireepMed_904_FD_89688 | JGI IMG/M metagenome (GOLD analysis project Ga0114911, IMG submission 89688) | Marine viral communities from the Global Malaspina Expedition - Malaspina viral metaG DeepMed_904 | ecosystem: Environmental > Aquatic > Marine > Oceanic | place: Mediterranean Sea...
AGAAACTATTGGAAGAACTTTACGAAAATCAGTTAAATCTTAACGACCAATCTCCTGAATCTGAACAGACTGTACTGGGTGCAGCTTTGATTGAAGGGCCAGACCGGGATATTGTGGCTATGCTACACTATAAAGATTTCTACTCTGAGAAACATCAGTATATCTGGCGTTCTATCTGCTACCTGCATAACAACGGCAATCCTACGGATGTGCCAAGCGTGATTGACGTTCTCAAGCAATACAACCTTTTAGAACATTCTGGCGGTGCTTATTACCTAACTGAACTAATAGATATTCCTAGTGCTGCTACCGCCAAATACCACGCAAGGCGAGTGAAGGAATGTGCTGTGATCCGCAAGACAAAGGAGCTGGCCTATCGTTTTGTATCGCAAAATCAAACTTCTGACATATCCGAACTTCGCACTGAGATAGATACACTCATTCAAGAAATGCCCGCTAACGGTGCTATGCCTATTAAGCTATGGGATGTGCTTGATTATGTGGATGATGATTCGCCGGAACCAAAAATGATTCTTGATGAAGGAATATTTCCAGAGCGAGGAGTGTTAATCCTTGGTGGTCAACCGAAAACAGGTAAGTCTCTTGTCTCGATGAATATTGCTATGGCAATCGCTACTGGTGACAAGTGGCTTGATTTTGATGTATCACACGAAAGGAAGGTATTGATCCTTCAGGCTGAAAACTCCTACTACAATATGCGACGTAGGATAAAATGTATGGTTGACCAGCAATCCCTTACTCGCGGAATGCTCACCATATCTGATCCTGCGTCGCTAAAAATTAATGACCATAAAGACTTTTGTCTGTTGGAAGACTTGGTAGATGAACACGAATCTGAAGTGCTGATCATAGATCCACTGGTTTATTTTCATTCAGTGGATGAGAATGATAACGCTGCTATGGGGATGATAATGGAGCAGTTGAGGAACCTCGCCAACAATCATAATGTAGCAATTATAATTGTTCACCACGCCAAGAAAGCAGGAATGGTTGACTCTACTGGCGGTGCTAATCTAAGGGGAGCCAGTTCTGTATTTGGATCAGTGGATACCGCTATTATTTTGTCCAGGGATGTAAATGCGGAAACTGATGAGGTAACATATAGTCTGGACTTTGAACTCAGGAACGGGGAAAACCCGGAACGGATGTATCTATCGCTGGATCAGGAAACACTTCAGATGCACTCCACTCACGGCGCATTACCAGACCTGCCTACCTGGTTGATCAATACACTGAATAATATTCAGAGTGCAGGAATGGATCAAAAGATGGTAGTTTCTATGGCAGAGGAACAGGGCTTTAAAGCAGCAACGGTAAAAAGAAAGATCAATAAACTAATTAAAGAAGAGACAGTCAAAACCGATAATGCCAAGCGCAACAGAAGACTCTGGTATCATCCGCATTTCAATGATATTCCCTATTAGTGTATACAATTTGTCACCACTTTATATATAACAATAAAATACAATTACGCACCATACAACAAACTTGCAGTGCAATTAAACGCACTTAAAGAAGTATAGTTCCTCCTCGGTATGAACTATTATTCACTACTTGGGTACGTCGCCAATATTAATTCTTTTCATTGCTTGATTTAGTGTCTTGTGTCACCGATTTGTCACTAGTAATATCCGTGTATTTCCCGTAAAAAGAATGATGACTGGTAACATTCCGGTCCTTGCGCGTCACTGGCTGACGCTTTCCTGGTGGCGCTGACATATCAAACATTCGTAAAGACTTATCTGTTAAGGTATAAATTAATAACCACGTTGGTATTTTGTGGTAATTGAAATCAAACAGAGACACTAGCTCCTTGGTCATTGGTACAATAGTATCCTGAAACCATTTGGTCCGTACTTTTATTTCCAGATAACATAAGATATTATCATCAGCCAGGATGAGATAATCCAATGAAGCCAATGGTGGAAACGGGATGGCCTTATACTGGTGGTTAGGATAAGTTTCTTCCAGATAAGTAATATACTTATCCAGTACCGCCTGTTCCTGGGATTCCCCTACTTTAACTGATTTGCTAACGTCGGTTATGGCGACGCTATGCGTCATAGGCTTCGAGAAACTTCTTAACTGTTCCTTTGCCACCGCGATTATAGTTCTTCACCCAATACTTGCCCATCTGTTCTGGGTCTAACGCTGGTAATTTACCAGGTGATCGCCAGTATATAAGCCGTGCGTGAATGATTGCTGCCCGCATATTGGATTCAATAATCTTTTCCCACATACTCATCCAAGAACTTTTTTGTGCTTCTGTTGTAGGAACTTCCCACCATTCTTCTTGAGTAAAAGATGCTCTTGCACATTGTTCGCGCAGACCAGCCCTGAAGTGCAAGTATGATATAAGGTTGTCTATAACTGAGTGAGTTTCTAATTGAAAAAAACTTCTGGCGGGACCCGTAGGGTGTTGCCGGATATAATGGTATTTTGATTCTACCAATCCTGTGGCGTATAAAAGTTCCACCGCTATTGGAGCAGAGAACTTTTTTCCCATATCCTTTAAGGTGTCGCCTATAAGCGACCTAATCTGTATTTCGTGAATACTATCTCCCGGTACGGGATTTAAGTTCAGCGACGAAAGCATCGTCCACTGTGTTCTTGCTAGACTTTGCAGCTTTTTCAAGAGCTGAAATAGCAAGTTGTGTAAGGACTTTTTCTGTCAACATTGATCGGACACCGATCATAACAAAAGTCCTCACACCAGGAACAGCAATACCGCCTACCGCACATACTAGCGTTGCGATAATTACTTCCCAGTTATTTGTAATAAAGTCCATCACTTTCTCCTTTTGTTTAATTCGTTAAGAGAATTTTTTACTTCTTCAATCTGTTGCGTGATATATTCTAAATGAGTCTCGATCAACTCCCGGTCAGCTTTGAGTTGCAGATTTATCTCCACCGCTTCCACCCTGGTATTGATCGAGCCGTATACCACAGCGACAGAAGCGATCATTACAATGATCGTCAATATATTCCCGAATGTTATAGCCAGAGAGCCATCACCGTTTTTTAGTTTCATTTCCTACTTCTTCTTTTTCCAAGAAAACCCATTTTGTTTTAACTGGCGTGTGCAGATATAGATCAAGAGTGTGATCAGAATCCCCAAAAATATGTGTGGTTGAGTAGCTCGTATTGTTGTGAGTAACATCGAACCCACTATGGCTAGTGCTGCTGCTATTATGGGATCGTTTGTCATCTTGAACCACGGCCATTGATCCTTCCAGATATATATGCTATAGAATCAGATAAATCGTCGAGTTCTTTCATCAGGTCTTCGTGTCGACGATCCCTCTCAGATTTGTTCACTTCGTCAGAGCGATTCCAGCGGTCTAACATTTTAAGTAAGACCCCTTCTACATTATTCATTTTGGTTTCTGTTTTTGCAATGCTTTGCCGGATTGAATCCAGATCAATGGATTGTTCTTTCTGGGATTTGATTAGATTCATAATAAGTAAAATAAATAGTCCTACTATTACACCTGTGATTCCCCATTCTGCATAAGCGCTGAGAAGAGTTTTTTCAAGCATATCCCGCTTCCGCCAGCTCCTCTTTTAGTTCATAATCCATATTGTTTCCAAATTTCAGTTGGTGAAAATCAAGAGCGTGACGAGTAAGATCGTAGATGTTGTCATATACTGGAATTTTCCACATATCATCTGGAGAAATATCTACTTCCACTTTACCATTTACTTCCTCATAATGATCAGAGTGAGCCAACAGACATAATCGACAATAACTTCTCATTTGAAAATTATCCAAGCTGATGCGTCAAAATCTTTATGCAGAAACCCGTGTTCGGAAGTTTCCTTTTCTTCTTTAGGATTAAGAATGTTATCTGGTCCGTTCTCCTTCCGCCAACTACAACCCTCGTAGAAAAACATAATGACCGAGAACACAAAGAGCATCCCTATAAATCCGCCAAACATATTCCCAAATCCTTGATTCTTACTCATCTCTTCAGCAACAATGTGGTTAAAAACACTCATTTATATTCTAATCCCATAGAATATTTCACATTGCGATTCCTGGGCCAATCATTTGTATGCCATCTATTATTTGATGTCAATTCTTGAAACGAATACGCATAAAGATCAGACCAGCTTCCAGCATTATCAGGCCAAGCAATAGTGCGGGTAGAATCCATTATGTTAGCATTCTCTTGTTTTAGGTCCCACTCAATGAGAACACCATACACCCAAAGGCTATCAACAGGAACTCGATCCAATTTCGTAATATGAAATTGATAAACGCATTCCACCGTGTCTCCGATTGCGTATTGTAAAGTTGCTTGTGTCGCAATGCCAAATTTGGCTGGATTGGTAACGTATAAGGTATCAGTCTGCTGAACATAAATTGTATCCCGCAACTCCCATATAACTGGGACCTCAACAATATGTGGTTCTAGAACGTCACAGGAAGGAAAGAGAAGTGTGAACGGGATAATCCATTTAAGTAGTGGTCGCAACTTTGGATTTCTTCTCCTTCTTAGGAGGGGGCATTACCTCACCATTCTTAGGTGTGGCTTCAGCTTCAACATCTCCCAACGCCTGTTTATATCCCGCTAACTGATTTTGTTCAGCGGTTAGTTTCATAATCTGTTGCGGGATCTCCGCCAGTCGTTTATCTATCTGTTCAAGTGTTAATGCCATATTGTTTCCTGTTAATTGCTTTAGCCATCTCTAAGCCATTCAGCAAAGGTCACAGCTATGACTGCTAACCCTGCAACAGTTACCACCGCTAATAACCAGTTGATTATCATTCTGGTTTTGGGTGTGCATCTTTAACCGCTTGAATTGTTTCTTTCCACGCATCTATGCCTTCGTGAAAGATTTGGTCGAGTTGGTCTTGCCAAGAAGGATAACCTTCTGTATAACTATCAATAATGCGATTATTATTCTCGTCTTTATGACTTATTGTTTTTCCCAAAACTCGGTCTTTTTTATATGACATTATATTCTCCTACCCCCCTGCTAATCCATAACAAACCCAAGTGCCAGAAGCCCAGTTACCACTATTTGATGTCAACTGCGCTCCTGTTATAGCAGTACCTTCATTATTTCGCAATGATACAGCACCGTTACTATATGAAGTATTCCCAGAATCATCTATATAACCCGCTTCAAAAAACATCTGTTTCCAATAAGAAGTACTTGACATTCTTGGAAATGTCATTCTACACCATCCAGTTTCTGTAGCCGCATTTCCTAATCCATCAAGAACTGTAGACTGGTTCACTTTAGTAGTCCCCGAAGTAAATTGTCTATATGTGGCACTTCCTCGTGTACACTGCATTTCGTGTAAATACTGCGTATCAGATACTTCCGACCCGCTCCCAGTTTGAAACCGAAAAAGAACATCAATTCCATCACTTGCTGGTCTGAAATCCCAAGCATATATTATATATAGATTGTAAGTCCCATCAAAAATGCTTGGCATAGAAGTTGTCACACCACTTGTATTAAAGCTACCCGTTCCAACTTGTCTCAAATCTTGTCCTGTCCCCGTAACACTCAGGTTGCCCGTTACTGTTAAATTATCGTTCACAGTTGTTTCAGAAGTGGTGTGTCCGATACTAATGGCCTTGGCACTATCCTCTGTCGCTATTTTTAAGGCACCCGTTCCTGATTGTTGAATGAAAGAATTACTACCATCGTGGTAGAGTTGCATATCACTACCAGCCCCAAACTTGAACTTGTCTGAGTCGGGGACTATTAAATCACCACTTGCATCAACAGTAACGCATTTGGATACTTCGGATGTACCGAGCGTTGTGGGTGTCGCTTTTGTTACAGCAGCATCAATTACTGCCCCAGTATGTGAACTATCATAGTTTGCCATTTTTTATCTCCTAAGCATCTACTACGTTGAAATATTTACCCGTACTCGTTCTGAAATACTTGCCTGTGGAAGTGAGCAAAACACCGATAGATTGAATAATAACAGCCTTCATCTGTTTTGCACCCCTGCCAAGTCCTAATCCGAATCCTAATCTCATTAGTATAAGAACAAAATATCTCCGGCGTCCGGGGCGCTGGAGCCTGAATTGTGTCTCGCACCCATTGCGCGAATGGGGTAGATCGCCCCATCAGCAGCGTTCTTAAAAAGTACCCAGGAACCATCAACGTAAAAATCATAGGCATCACCCACACCAACATAAATAGCCCGACATTCCTTGTGGGTTGTATTGGTATTTGTAATGGATGTTGTTGTTGCTGCCGGGGTTACAGCTTTTTGTATTGAATAATCTCTCCAGATTGCCATCTTTTCTCCTAATTTTGAGTCGCACTAAGGCGTGACTACCGTGACTGCACGTTTTTTAATATGCGAAGTTTACGCACTAATGTGCGTATATGTCCAATGAGAGAGGGGGAGATTAAGGCTGTCGCGCAAGTTTCAAGTCATTGAAATGACGATTAAACCGTTTACTATGTAGTATTCGCAATCTAACTTGCTCATATTCCTGCTTTTGCACGTCATCAAGTTTTACCCATTCAGCATAATACACCTGCGCTGCTGCTTCAGGAGTCAAACCAGGGGTTGTAAGACTTACCCAAAATCGTCTATTGGGTATATCCTTAAATTTTTCTTCTCGCTTAAATCTGTCTCTCAAACGGCCCTGGGTGGGCCTATCAAATTGTCTAATATAATCATTAACGGCTGATCGGGTTGCCATACCATTAAAATGTTGCGTCACAATTTCTGTAAGCCCTCTGTTTTGTTGTAGATTAATTGCATTGGTATCTTTTCTTATTTTTTCAACTTCTCTATATACAGATGGACGAGGTGTGCGTTTCCAATATTTGCGTCCAAATGGAGCATCTGCTACTAGCATCTTCATAGTTTTATCTTGTTCATCTTCTGGTAATTCATCAAATAACATCTTATATCCTGCACCTGCTACATCAGTATAAATATTGCCATAAGTCGCATATTGCTGTAAAGAATATTGTAAACGCATTGGGCTGATAATAGGCATTTTTTCTCCTATATCTACAAAAAACGGATGTGTATCAGGCGTAAATTCTAAACCTCTATCTCCTTTAGCTAAATCAGGTCCTTTCCAAATATCTTCTTCTCTCCAAAAATCTTTATTTAACATATAGCCGAAAATCGCATCTACAGTTGGTGGTAAGGATTTAATATCTACGGGTGAAAAATCTCTTGCTGCCATACTCATCATCTCATATAATTCTTCAGGTGGTTGTTCTTTGTCAAGATACCTTGCCATTAATGATTCAAACCCAGTAGCGAACACACGTTGTCCCTGATCTTTCGGGATTCTTAGATAATAATATCGTTTATTACCCTCATCATCTATCTCATACATTGGTGTTGTAATAATCCAATTTGCAACTTTATCTCTTGTGGAAATTGAATTATAGGCTTCTTCATTAACGTGTCGATTTGCCAGATAAAGACCAGTGCTTAAAGCACCAACCTGTGATACTTTCCACGAAAATAATCCTGGGTCATTTTTAGCTGCCCTGACAATACCTCGCGTTCCTTGCGTTGCTGCATTCAAATATGGAACACCCACATCCACAGCTTTAATCATTGATCCACCTTGGCTAAAGTCCAAATAATTTCTTGCGATCCAGGTTGATTCTATATTTGATTTCCCATTTTTCAATGCACGTTCACGCAATGCAAGCCGTGTCCAAAGCTCTGCTGACTCGCCAAAATAACCCAATGCCTTACCCAATGATTCCAGTGGACCCGTAAATGCAAATGATCGTCCTTGGTGTGTCATAAAATTCATACCACCACCTTCTAAAATATAATCCGCATATCGTCCTTTACGCTTAAATGCGTCTATTGCTACCGCACCTAAATCTTTGCCTATCTCGCCAAGAAATTTGGGTGCAAAAGAACTGTATTCTTTGGTCGTTAAGAATATGTGGGCTATGTCTCTTGGTAGATTTGTTAAAGCAAATTCAGGATTATATCCAGTAGCCATAGGACGTAAAATATTGGCGCCAAGAAACCAACCAGCAATATTCGCATTCTCAGTTTGTGGGCGTCCGCCTTGAGCAATCCATTCTCTTGCCATATCATTTCGCATATAAAATTCTTTGACTTCACCACCTATGCGAACTGGCATATTTGTATATCCTGGTGGTGGTGGCTTATATGTGGGACTTCCTTGAAATATCGGTTCACCTTTGAGAACAATACCGTTATCTGGTACTTTATTCGCCACATCATATAATGCTCGATTTGCTTTATTCCTTGAAATTCTCGCATCTGTAATTGCGACTACTCGGCCTAACAATAATTGTGAATCCATTGTAGGTAAGGACTCCATACCTTCCTTTAGATTCTTAATACCACTTTCACGAAGCGATACAGTCTCACCACCAATTTTATAGGTTATTTCAGGATTGATTTTATCAAGCCATACAGTAGGTTCGTATTCATATTTTAATAACTGTTCATAAGACTGGGGAGTAATGACTTCTTCTTTCACTAATCTCCCAAGTTCTGATCGCATTATTTCAAAATAAGTTTCAGCTCGTATATCAAGTTTGTCGTGAATGTTTTTAGGCACATAATCAAGATAGCGTGCTGCGTCACCACGAATAACACCCGCACCAGGATTATACTCAGGTTTGTAACCTTCAATAGCTATAACACGTCTAGCACGAATTATTCTATCAAGCATTTTTTGTTCCGTCTTTTTTAATCCACCATATATACGATCACTATATCCTTTATATAAATGTGCTGCCCTTGCGGAAGTACCAGCCATCGTGTCTTTATATATCACAGCACGCTTACCAATATCCCCAGCATTATCAAGTAATTGTTTTTTTACATTACCCGCTACATCAACGGTCATAGTTACCATTTTCTCTTTAACTTTTTGAAATGATGTTTTTTTCATTGAAGATGCTTCGATATCAGCGAGATCCATTTGAATCTCCATTCTTTCAGCACCTGGGGTTTTTACGTCTTTTAGATTACTGGGTAATTGTGTAACTGCATCAAAATGCGCTTTTTGATTACTTGGCTTTGCTGCTTCCCTAGGGTCTTTAGGCATAATCGTAAATACTTCTATCTCTGGTAGATTGCCTTCTTTGATTTGCTCACGGGTTTTTGTAATAATTTTTGTTGCGGTATCAGGATGCCCTTCAATAAAATCAACTATTTCTTTGGCTTTTGTTTCAGCAACAAATTTTTCTAGGTTGCGGGGCATTACTTTTACACCCATTACATTGGGTGGTGGTGGTGCTTCAGTCTTAATCGCACCTCTTTGCCATAGACCTACTGGTAAAGCCAATCCAAGAACGTGAAAGAGTGGTTGATTAGCAATCTTACGCCACGCTTCTGATTTCTGTTTTCTTACTTGTCGTGTACCAAAATCAGGATTGACCGCAGTAATCCAATTAGAATACACTTCAGTATAAAAATCAGCTATTCCTTTTGCTGTCCTGGTATAATTTCCAGTAGCCACATCATCCATAATGCTGGCTGTAATATGTGGTCCTATCACCGCCAACGTAGCTAATTCTTTAGTTATATTAACTGGTGCTGTAATAGCAGTTTCTACTACACCTTTGGTTTCCACAGGAGCCAATGCTGTCATTAATGGTTCTGCTATTTCATCATAACTATATTTGTTTTGCTCCCACAGTTCTCTATGCTCTTTCCAATCAATGTCCCCTTTATACAATGATTCTTGTAATTGTTTACCTAATTCATCCTGATGTCGAAATCTTTTATAAGTTTCGCCAAAGCCTTCAAATACAGAAGCTAAAGGCTCCTGTATTTCAGGGTCAAATTGTTCTAGCTTATATTTTTTGATACTAGTTGGAAGACTTCTTGGTATAGGTAATCCGGCAGCAGGACTAACTTGTGGGGGTGGCTGATAAGTACCCGAAATAACGGAAGACGCTGGAACAGGTTGTTGGGTTACAGGCGTTGGTGGTTGCGTTACATCTGTAGCTTCAGGGCTAATTCCTGGTTTAGTTACAGTAGTTAATGGTTCTGCAACTTGTGTATCAAATACACCGGGTACTTGCAGCGGTGGAGATTTATGAAAAGGTGGGACGTTCTCTATAACATCAGGTAATGAATCAATATCAGGTTGTATTTGAGTGAAAAAGGATTCAAATGTTGCGCCTATAGACGCATTATGCTTACCTGATAATTGTCGATATAAAAGTTCTGTTATTTGTGGGTTGTCTTTTAAGGATTGTAAAAACCTATCATAGGTTGATATGCCTGGCACTTCATACTTAACCGACAAATCATATAATAATCGTAAACGCTCACTCAATGTTTTACCTGTTACTTAAAGGCCTCTTTGGTTTGCCGATCTAGATCGTCATCGCTATCAGTATCATCAACACCCATCGGTTGCTTATACATTATATCCCAAGGATCTTCCATCCGGCTTTTTAATCGCGAACTTAGATCAACCCACTCCTTAGTAATATCCTGTCCAGCTATAATATCTTCTGTTGGAATGGCAGTTTTAGCAACATATCGAAAACCCTCCGAAGTAGGAATAGTCTCAATAGAAACAAACTGCGAAGCAATTTTTTCCTTCTTCTCATTGAGTTTCTCATAACGATATTGTTTTATCTTACGCTCGTATGGTGTGTAAGTCGATAATTCCTTTGCTGTGATTGATTCACCTGTGTCGGTGACATACTGCGCTCCTCTACTACTAACAGATATTATTTCATTCGTACCAGGCTTAATATATAAAGCAGGCGCTCTCGATGTTGGTGGCCTTGGTGGTGCTGGCGTGACTGCTGATACTGTTGATGTTGGTCCAAGAAACTGAAATGGAGTACCCTTTAAGCCACCAGCTTCAGCAGAAACTTTTCCTTCAATAGCTTTAACAGAAATACGATCACCTGGTCGATGTCTTATATTATTGTATGTGAAAGGTTTGTTGCCTGTAAGTTCAAAAGTGTGATATTCTTCTTCAGGTGCTTCAACCTTCTCCGGCTTGGCAACAACCGCACCAGTCATCTGACCCTTGTATTTGTCACTCATAGTCGCTCTCATATCAGGCGTAATGGAATCGCCTCCAGTATTAAGAAAGAGTATATCTCTAGTTATTTCAGCATATAAATCTGGGGCAGATTCTTTGTTCACACTCCTTTGGAACACCGTTAAATGGCTCGCCAACTTCTCATTCTCAGTCTCTCCCACCTTTTGCTGTTGCATCGCACGGTACATACCCATCTGAATACCTTGATTGATGCCTTGGGCAAACCCTATGCCAATCGCACCAACCCCTGGTGCTTTCTGTCGTTTTTTTCTTGCTGCCCTGACAAGAGGACTTTGTGATATATCCTGCCGTGCCATTATATGCTCCTAAACTCTACATCAACTTTAGAATAGTCCACCAGGTAGTAACCTGCATCACTCATCACCGAAGCGTATGGCACTTCTTGTGCCATCACTCCCTGGTAAGTATTGTGGCTATCCCATAAATAATTGAACTGGTAAATGTTGATACCACTGGGTGATTGACCAACAGGTACGATATTCTGCTTCAATCGCCTGTCACTCACTTTAGAACCAAGCACTATTCCTGCTCCCGTACCAACGCCCTGACCAACTCCAACCAACATTTGCTGCCACCAAGGCATCTGTTCTGGCATACCTGCTATTTCAGCCATACCCAACTCTCTTCTCAGTTCCAGTTCTGATCTACCAAAATCCAGTTGCCCCATACCCAGTTCTCTTCGCAATGCCAGTTCCGCCTGTTGCATACCAACCCCGCTTTCAAACTCAGCTTCGCGCTGTGCTTGTGTTGATAAAAACTGATACATCTGCTTTTCCATTCCCTCTTCCTGCAAACCTATCTGTTCAAGGGACATATCAGTACCGATCTCAAATTGTTTAGCACCAGTTAGATGTGCGATACGTCTTTGCTCTATATTGCTGGTAATATCCAGAAGTTGCCGTGTACTGGTTTCCGCAAGACGTTCCTCGAATCCTTCAGGGACCTCTCCGCCAGTAGCAAGGATGGAATCCTCGATCCGGCGCTGAAGCTGACCACGCATCCGTGACGACATCCGCTGTGCCAGCGCCTTTTCCTCTGCGGAGCCTTCTTCTATAAGTTTTTCATATTCAGCAAAACGTGTTTCAAAATCCGCAACCCGCCCGGCACGCTCTTCCTCGGCCTGCCTGATCCGTACATTGGAAGCATACGCTTCCTCGGAAGATGCCCACAGGTTCCCGGCTGAGTCCATCCACTTGTCACCTACCTGCTCTGGTGCATTAGGATCAGTTTCTTCGGGTGTTACATCTTCAGGGGGTGTATATGCCGTAAATTCCTGCCATAAGGCTTCTCCTTGTTCAGCAGATAATTGCTTGTATGTAAAAAAAGTTTGATTCTTTTCAGTTTTTAACCATTCCTGAAAACCTGGAACATTTTCATATGGCTTCCACCAATCAGACGCACTAGGATCGCTGGGTGGTGGTGGTGGTGGCGGTGTTGGTAATGTTACATCAGAAGCCTGTCCACCTGGTACACTCCCTTTCGCATATTGGTATTTACTAAATCCTTCGTCTGGCATATCTTATCCTTTCACAGTAAATGTGTTTTTACTAAATAATTTCCCTGCCCTTATTGCTTCAGCAAACAACCATTCACCGAAATTTTTGACCGCAAAATAATGTTTACCGTTATACAGGCAGACTCCTATATCTCCATCCTGGCCTTCGCCACTGTGGAATAAACCCTGTTTTATCGTAGCAATCTTATTCTGTTTCTGATTGCGTACTTGTGCTAGATCGTTGTAACTGACTTCAGGCATTATGGTGTATGTCCCATCATTGTGTATTCCACGATCACATCGTCCAAAACAAAATCTTGTCCGGCACAGGTAAACTTCAACTCTAGCGTTTTACCTACTAGATTGATAAAGTTGCCCACATTGGTTAATGCTGCTTTCGCAGGGAACTCAGAACTAAATGTCTTGGCTGCTGATCCAGAGCCATCAAGATAACAAATGACTGTTAATGCGTCTGCTGCTTCATCGTCTGTTTTGTAAGTAACATAAATTCTACCAAATCGCTTCTTTACGTCAGGAGCGCCGAAATCAAATTGCTTGGTCTTGATCGTAGCGGTTTCTGTATTATCAGCCCCACTATCATTCATTTTCTTCACTTTTTTACCCGTATTCTCAGCATACAGGCCATTCATATCACTGCCCATTACCAGGTTCGTTTTTTGGATATTCTTGTCAAGTGTCATTTGTGACCAGCTACGATAATCAAAATTGTAAATCCAGAAATTCACATCATTACTATCAGCATCAGGAAGTACTATTAATTCATTCTTCTTCGGAGCATACGCCATTGATGGGCCATCCAGAGTCAATGCCTGCCAGGTAGCTCTTATTGGCATAGTCAATTCAATCACTTCCTGTGGCGTAACAAGTGATACCTGACGCTCATCAGCACAGACAACTCCATATCGCGTAGGCACTGCAAGATGTTTGTTTGCACATCCCACACCACGATGATGTCTTTCCGTGTACCAGTTCATCTCATTCCCGGCTGATACATTATATATATAAATATTGCGCTCTTTTAAGACATATAACCGCCCGTCTAATGATTGCAATCCAATGATTTCATCACCATCGTTCTTCCCAAAATCCTTAAAATGACGTGGATCTATTTCATCCGGCTTATATATTGGTGTATAATACACTCGACTTCTTTCCCGTACCGTCTGCTGATTCTCATCTTCTGTATCTACATTCCCGTAAAACACCCGATTGGCAATAACCGCAGAACAATTCCATCTAATAGGTGGTATTACCTGACCAGCATATCTTCCTGTAAAAGAGTGATAGGTATACCCTTTCATTCCATCATTAGGTATATACCAAGTAGCCATTTTATTAGCGTCCGCAGGACTGCCGTGAGCATATCTGGCTGCTGGGGTGGTATCATATCTAGCCCTATAATCCATAGCATTTTCCACTAAACCAATCAGAGTGGGAAACTTACTGGCAACAGCAGATACAAGAGTATCATTTGTAGACAATTCAGTAGTAATACTAGCACTATCAGTGGTATTGGCTGTTGTAGCAAAAACAACATCACCCACAGCATAATTTGCCCACTGACTGCTGGCAGTATCGTGCCACGCATCCTGATCGCCACCATTAAGAACAAAATTCTGCGGTCTTGCTGGATCTCCTAATGACCAAGAAGGGCAAGCTAACCAGCAACCCAGGTTTCTGTCTTTTGCTGCTATATCTGATGGTATTGTATCTACTGACATATTGCTCTCCTAAGATGCTGACGCAAACATAGCCGTTCCAGGTGGAGTACCTAATCTCTTGGCTCTGTAATCATCAGCCCATCCAGTATTGGCGTCCAAATGCACTATCTGATACCAGTCCACATCCCCTTTGGGATTCCAATAAATATTCATACCTGTAATTCTTTTATCAACTGTGGCTGTATTCCATATAACTTGAATACCGGGACAATATGCGCCAGAACCAGTTATATTCTCTCTGGGACGAACACCAATAGTACCATCTTCAGCTCTACCAAGTGCTGACTCTTGTATATAATCATATACATAGGTTGCCGTATAAAGATCGCCATCACTAAAAGTATCTGCACCAACATCATCAGCTAATACATCTGAACTGCTTGAATAATGGATATACAAACCAACATCAACTGTACTGTCATCTACTTCAGTATTGCGATCCCACGCACTTCTCATAGAAATAACCACTGGCGGTAAAAGTTCTGTGGATGTTCTGTGCCAGGTATTAAGCGCTACGGCGGGGCTAGGAGCTTTGAATCGCTCTGGTTCATTGTATGACATAGAAATTCCACCCAGTTTTACACCCTGTCCAAACCTATCTCTATTGATATATCCATACCATTGACTTGCATTATTGGCGTTTGCAAAGTTCCCGTCTGAAACTCTTAACACTTCATTTTGCACCACCATATCAAGATTCGGATCATTGGTTTTACTGGTCCATACTGTTTCATCAAATATCTCCGCCCAGCTCCCACTTGTACCATCATCTTCATCGTAGCGGTTTAATGTCCTGTCATTATCACCATTTTTCCGATACAGGATAAACCAGTTAGTAGAATTTTCAACAGGAGTGCCAGCCTTATCCCATTCAGTCCTGTAAGTAAACAATCCCTGACCTTTCAAATTATCATTAGTATAAACAGCAGCGTCATCTGCTGCGCCCTTGACTTTTTCAAGACGACCCAATTTCATATTATCAACTTCATCTAATTGCTGAAACTGGTTCTCCCGCATATCAAGTGGTGACGGGAATGTCACCAGTCCGCCACTGAAGTCCGCTATTGATTGTCTCTGTTTAGGTCTTGACATTAGAAATCGTTGTAATCCACGTTAAATGATTGCTCGCCAGACTTCTTATGTCCAAACTCAATGGCACGCTGTTTCAGCCTTTGCCACTGTGCCTGGAAGTATCCCGCCTGGTCAAAGTTCTTCGTCATCTCAGAAATCTTGGACGCTGCATAATAGACAAGAGCATCGTGATATTGCTTGTCCACATCAGGAGTGGTCCCATCACTCGACATTATAGCTGGCCTTGGAACATAATAGATTGTCACCCCCGTGCTTGCAGCGGGAACTGGGTAAAACCCGATCTTGGAA
>Ga0114911_1001017_pt1 | contig 15639 bp, 14 predicted proteins | sample MalvireepMed_904_FD_89688 | JGI IMG/M metagenome (GOLD analysis project Ga0114911, IMG submission 89688) | Marine viral communities from the Global Malaspina Expedition - Malaspina viral metaG DeepMed_904 | ecosystem: Environmental > Aquatic > Marine > Oceanic | place: Mediterranean Sea...
AGCTGGAACGGCCGGGTGGAGATTTCCTGGCCAGCGCCGGCGACACCGATAACGACCGACTCGCCCCAGCCCTTGTGGCAGCATTCCAGAGCCGAACGCATATCATCGACGTTTCCGATACATTCGAACGAATAGTCCACGCCACCGTCAGTAAGATCGACAATCACTTCCTGAATCGGCTTGTCGTAGTCCTTCGGATTGATGCAATCGGTCGCGCCCAGTTGGCGGGCCAGGTCAAACTTGCTCTCGTTGATGTCGATACCGATAATGCGGCTGGCCTTGGCCATGGTGGCACCGATAATGGCAGACAGCCCGATGCCGCCGAGCCCGAAAATCGCCACCGTAGCACCTTCTTCCACTTTGGCAGTGTTCATGACGGCACCCATACCGGTAGTCACGCCACAGCCCAGCAGGCAGACCTCTTCCAGCGGTGCTTCCTTATTGACCTTGGCTAGAGAAATCTCTGGCAGCACGGTGTACTCGGAGAAGGTGGAGCAGCCCATGTAGTGGTGAATGGGCTGACCGTCCTTGTAGAAACGACTGGTGCCGTCCGGCATCAATCCCTTGCCCTGAGTTTCGCGAATTTTTCCGCACAGGTTGGTTTTGCCCGACAGGCAGAATTTGCACTCGCCACACTCAGGCGTGTACAGGGGAATGACGTGATCGCCGATCTCAAGGCTGGTGACGCCTTCACCGATAGCTTCCACAACACCACCGCCTTCGTGGCCAAGAATCGATGGGAAGTTACCCTCCGGATCTTCACCGGAGAGGGTAAACATGTCGGTGTGGCAAACGCCGGTCGCGATTATGCGTACGCGCACTTCCCCCGCTTGCGGGGGCATAACGTCGACTTCTTCAATGGACAGTGGTTTACCCGGGCCCCAGGCAATCGCCGCTTTCGACTTGATCATTTCAGCCATAACTTTCTCCGTTGATGATACAGGGAGGGCGGGGGGCCGCCCGAATGATCGGTCCATTGTATTTATCACCAGAGCATTGATAATGGCCGTATCCAGTAAATTACTTTTACGAAATTGCAATAATAATGATGCGCAAAAGCAGCAAAGGAAAGACCATGTATCGGTGGGAAGGGGTGAACGAATTTGTGGCTGTTGCGGAAACGGAGAGTTTCACCCGTGCCGCGAGCAGACTGGGCGTGTCGACCGCGCAGGTGAGCCGGCAGGTCAGTTCGCTTGAAGCCCGCTTGTCCACCCGATTGTTTTATCGAACCACCCGGCGCGTTTCCACGACCGAGGCCGGACAGGTCTACTATCAGCATTGCCGACAGGTGCTGGACGCTCTGGAACAGGCAGAGCGCTCCATCACCAATATGCAGTTGGTACCACGGGGAAGGTTGAGACTGACGGCGCCGGTGACCTATGGAGAGAAGTCGATAGCGCCCCTGGTCAATGACTTTGTCGTGCGTTTCCCGGAACTCGACGTAGAAATGAACCTCACCAACCAGACACTGGACCTGGTGGCCGAAGGTTACGATCTTGCGGTGCGTCTGGGTAGGCTGGAGGATTCCAGCCTGATGGCCAGACGCCTTGCGTCCCGGACACTGTACGTGTGCGCCTCGCCAGCTTATCTCTCGGCCAACGGTACACCGCACTCACTGTCCGAGTTGGCGGACCACAACTGCCTCCAGGGCAACCTGGATTACTGGCGCTTCCAAGAAGCGGGTAACCCCCGCAATGTGCGGGTGAGTGGCAATATCCGGTGTGACAGCGGTAGAGCTCTGCTGGATGCCGCTCTTAAGGGTATTGGTATCGTCCAGTTGCCAGACTACTACGTTCAGCCGGCACTGGATTCGAAAGCGTTGATACCGCTGCTGACCCATTATCAGGAGGATGATGATGGTATCTGGGCCGTGTATCCCCACAACCGTCATCTGTCGCCAAAGGTGCGAATGCTGCTGGATTTTTTTGCGGAGTCTCTTGGCTCTGCAAACAGTAATCACAACAATTTTTCCAACTCGGGAGGCACCTCAAACAGAACCAGCTCATTCTGAGGGCCTGACTAAAGATTGTTGTCAGGCCCTCAGAGGTTTATAGATCCTTCACAAGACGCAGCGCATCGTAGATGGCGGCGTGGGTGTCGCGGGTATGGACGGCGTCACCAATCCGGAAAAGCTGGAACTTTCCTTCGGGATTACGGGCGACGGATTGCGGCACGCTTGATATCAGCTGATCATGAGAGACTTCGCCTTGGTTAGAGGAGCTCGGCTTGAGATCGAAGTACAGCTCATCGAGCGGGATAACACCATGGTTGATAACCACCTGGTCGACAATTCGTTCTTCAGAAATGAGGCCGTAATCGCTGCCAATGGTAGCCTTGAGCTCAGAGCCAACCTTCTCAACAGCCTCCAGTCGATACGTAACTGTAAAGGTCGTGTCCAGAGCCTGGAGGGTACGCATCTACGGCACCAGGTTCATGGCCATGACGTCAGGCGCAAATGACCTGTCAGGGGGCATGATTTCAACGGCTGCACCTGTTTTAGCGATAAATTCGGCAGCCTGGAGGCCAGAGTGGTCACAGGCATCATCATAGACGATGGTAAGCCCTGGCCAGGGATGGCCAGGGCGTTGATGCGTTAGAGGCACTATCCAGTACCCGATATCACACTAGCGCACACGTCTATTCAAGGCGCCGTCAAAGAACGATGCCATTTCCTCGACCGCTTCCAGTGGTAGCACATGCGATACATATTGGTCGGGTCGCACCACAACAACGGCACCGTTCCGGTCGATCCCCCGAGCCTCGAAGATGTCTATCTCACGGTTGATGGCATAGACCTTTTCGTAGTCAGTTAGATGAAACGGACCGACTTTCGGTTTGAAAATGCCAGGGATATCCGGGCCGAAATCGACCTCCCCATGGGGTTGCTGGAAGATCACCTTGATGTCGAAGAGGCTATCGAGGTCGGTTCCCTCGGGCGTATATTTTACCACCGGAGAGTCCGGTGACTTCAGCATCCATTCAGCCCAGCTCGCGAGACGGGAGCTTTCACCGGGAAGGGCGTTGTCAGCGAATACATAGATACGCCAGCGCCCATCGGCGGTCGCGTGATGCCCCAGATGCACAGGGTTGCCATCGCAGACTCGCATGACCGGAGCCGATTTAAAGCGCTTGCCGATAGGAAAACCGGTCGCCAGCGCCTGGTGCTCCGTGTCACCGGTGATCATCGACTTGGGATATTCGGTCATGAAACCGGCGGGGAACTCGGCAGTTTTGACGTAGAAATACGCCAGTTCCTCGGGATTTTCGAATTCCTCGGCCGGCTTGGCCATCAGGGACGACCACTCGCGATCAAAGTCGATCAGGTTCTGGGCGACCTCGTGCCGTTCGAGGGAATAGGTTTCCAATAGGGATTCTGGGGCGACGCCTGAGAGTACATGGCCCAATTTCCAGGCGATGTTCCAGCCGTCCTGCATGGATACGTTCATGCCCTGACCAGCCTTGGCGCTGTGGGTATGGCAAGCGTCACCCGCGATAAAGACCCGGGGTGTCCGGGTTCCGACTTCCTCGGGGGGCACGTCGTCGAATTTGTCGGTAATACGGTGGCCCACTTCGTAGACGGTGTACCAGGCACAATCCTTCACCTCCAGCGTATAAGGGTGCAGGATCTGGTTGGCTTTGGCGACGGTGGTTTCCAGGGTGGTCTTGCGAATCTGGCGATTGTCGTCGTCAGGAACCTCGCCCAGATCGACATACATACGGAAGAGATGGCCGCCTTCCCGGGGAATAAGGAGAATGCTGCCGCCACTGGCGGACTGGATGGCACACTTGGTGCGGATGTCCGGGAAGTCCGTGGTCGCGATTACGTCCATAACGCCCCACGCGTGTTTGGCGGCCTTGCCTGTGTGCTTACGCCCAATCGCTTCGCGCACACCACTGCGGGCTCCATCGCAGCCAAGGACATACTTGGCCCTTACTGTGCGTTGCTGGCCTTCCTGGTCGCCTGAAACGTGGCGTAAGGATACGGTGACCGGATATTCCTCACCGTCTTGAATCTCCAGGCCCAGAAACTCCAGACCATAGTCCGGCTTAATGCGGGCGGGGGCATTCATTGCAAATTCGGCGAAATAGTCCAGCACACGGGCCTGATTGACGATCAGGTGGGGGAATTCGCTGATTGCACCATTCGGATCGTCAAGCGCCACCTTGGAACGGGTGATATTTTCCGGGTTATTGTTGTCTGGCGCCCAAAAGGCCATTTCGCTGATCCGGTAGGCTTCCGCAGTTATTCGGTCTGCAAAACCGAAAGCCTTGAATGTCTCGACGCTGCGGGCCTGGATGCCGTCGGCCCGGCCGATTTCTAAACGCCCGGGGCGGCTATCAACGATGCGCGTGGTGAGGTTGCTGAACTTTGCCAACTGTGCGGCGGCGATCATCCCGGCGGGGCCGCTGCCGACGATGAGAACATCCACGGCATCCGGTAGAGCCTCGGGGCGATCAATGCCCGTACCGGAAGCCTCCTCGATTCTAGGGTCCCCAGATACGTATCCGTGATGGTGAAACTGCATTGTTACTTCTCCTTTTTATTTTATGGGTCCGGTTGTGTTTGGCCCGTGCCTCCCATAGTGCTTAGGAGTATCTGGTGCAGCTCAAGGGCCTTGGAAATGTTACCCGGTCAATAGCTTTGTTAATGATCCATGTAGGACTGATTCAATTCTGCGGAGTTAGCTTTGTGCAGGAAATGTATAATTCCGGTTTATTATTGTACTTTTCAGTGTGGCCCAGGGTTGTCACAACTAACGATCAATCCAGATTGTTAATCGAAATCAATCGATAATTTGATGGTGGGTAGTTTTGAAACAGAATTTTAGAAGCTCAGACAGCCTGTTTTATTTTAAGCAAAGTTGAACAGTTACTGGGTGTCCCCTAATCGTTGTCAGAAGGGGTAGTAGGGGATTTTATTAAGGTGTTAAGGGGCGTGTTCTCTGTGGGCTTCGGTATGCTTGCGGAATTGCTGTGTCGTCATTCCGGTGTGCTTCTTGAAGAAGCGCGAGAAGTATGCCGGATCGGAGAAACCAAGCTGGTAGCAGATCTCGTTGCTGGAAAGGTTGCTGAAAATGAGAAGTCGCTTGCTCTCCTGAATCATTCTGTCGTGAATCAGCTTCTTCGGGGACCTGTTGGCAATTCTCTGACAAGTCTGGTTCAACCGGCTTTCTGAAATCGCCATTTTCGTAGTGTAGCGAGGCAAGTGCCATTGCTTCTGATAGTGTTCCTCAATCGCTTCGGTGAAACGATGGAACAGTCGCAGATCCTCGTTGTTGACGGTTTTGCTAGCCGACCGTTTGAAAGAGAGCCTGGCTAAGTGAATCAGTAATAGTCGGACCAGACTTTTCAGTGCTAGCTCCGTCGCAGCCTGATTTTCGGACCATTCCACCTGGATATCTTCCAAGATGCGGCCCAGTAACCTCCACAGGGCTTTCTGTTCGTCAGGCAGCCGGTCACGCTCCAGACAGATTGCTTCTGTGAGGCTGGAATTGATGTCGCGACTGACGTTGTCTTGCATCAGTTGCCATATCAGGGACTGATGAATCGTCAGAACGTGGCCGCGGGCGCTGGGATCGGTGCGGAACGAATGGGGAGTGGACGCTGGCGTAAAGAAACAGCTGGGGCCGACTACTTCATAGACTTTGTCATCAATATGAAAATCGATATTACCCTGGTCAATATAGTGGATTTGAACATATTGGGCATGGCGGTGAACCGGCATATCGCGGCCATAGAAAGCGGCCAGATTCTCCAGCACATCATAATGTATGGGTGCATCAAGATAGCGCCTGTCGTAGTCCTGTCCCAGGATGATGTTGGGAATCCATTCGGTATGATTGCCTTCGCTCATGGGCCGAATATAGCAAAAGTTTTATGGGATAGGAGCCCCGTGTATCAACATGGGGTCTGGCTGCAGTTTCACAATCTATAAGATTCAGCTGATCAGCTCACCAACTCCGCGCTCCATGCTTGCCAGTGCAAATGGGTTTTTGTTTTCGCCCCTGATGTCCGGACGGAGGTAGGTAGCTTTCGGCCAAGGATGCGGCGAGGCAGAGAGCAGGCGGGCATTTTTACCGACAGCATAGGTGGAGTCAGGCAGAACGCTTATCTCCAACGAATTCGACTCGTGTCGCGAATAAAGCAATAAGAGATCCTATTCCGCACATACCTACAGTGATTGCCATTGGTGCCGGGGTGCCGTCATGAAGAAAGCTCACAATAAAGCTGGCCAGAGCGCCCAGGCCAAACTGAGTTGCCACCGCCAGCCCTGCGGCGGCCCCCGCGTTTTGAGGATACCGTTCTAATAGGCTGGCCATGCAGTTAGCCCCTAGTACGCCGGTTACACCTACAAATCCGAATAGGGCAATTACAACCAGGGTAAGCCCGCCAACGGAGAAAATTCCGCCGACCATCAACAGCAGGCCTGAAAGGGCCGCACAGGAGGCACCCACTATCAATAGGGGCTGAGGGCCGACTCGTCTGACCAGACGGGCGTTGAGCGAAACAAACAGTATAACGCCGCCAATGTTGAGGCTAAACAGCCAGGCGTAATATTGTGGTTCGACACCAAAGAAACCGATATAAACAAAAGGTGATGCCGTGATGTAGGCAAACATGCCTGCAAATGGCAACGCCATGCACAGTACATAGCCAATTGCAGTTCGGTGTCTGGCGATGCGGAAGTAGGCCGCGAACACCGAAATTATGTCACTTTCTCCCGAACCTTCCCGGTGGGTTTCAGGAATCTTCCAAACAGTAAATGCCAATGTAACAGCGGAGAAGATGATCAGCGCGATGAAAATGGAACGCCAACCCAGCAATAGCAATAAGTAGCCGCCAAATAATGGTGCAATCAGCGTTGCGATCATTGTCACCAGATGCATCAACGAAAGAACTCGTGCAGATTCCGTAATTGGAAAGATATCCCGCACGACCACTCTTCCCAGCACAGACGCAGCTGCGCCCCCGAGTCCCTGAACAAATCGTAGTAATATGAGTTGTTCCGCATTGCTCGCGAAAACGCATCCTAGACTTGCACCCACATAAAGGCTAATTCCTGCGAGTAGCAGCGGACGACGGCCAAATCTGTCAGAGAGCGGGCCGTAGAAGAGCATGCCGATGAAAAGGCCAATCAGAAATGCAGTGATGGTTAACTGAATACTTGATTCCTGGCTACCCAGATCATTCGCAATAGCGGTCAGTCCAGGCAGATACATATCGATTGATAGTGGCCCGAAAGCTTGCAGTGCGGCCAGCAGTGCGATGAGACGGTGTGGACGTTCAATTAACGGCATGGATAATGCCTCGGGCTTTTTTGGTTAGAAATGATTTCGCATCGCAATGGCATGGTTTATCAGGGCGTAGATGTTAACGCTTCGAAGCATTCCGCTGCCGATTGCGCGATGATGCAGTCCTCGGCTTCGCTGGCACCAGAAATGCCCACTGAGCCGAGTTTTGTACCATTTTGGATGAGAGGCTCACCACCTCCGAAAAATGCCAGATCGTCTTGTAAAGGTAAGCCTTGCCGCACTCCGGGTGATAGACCGGGGAAGCGTTCATCCCAGATTTTAGTGGATGTAGAGAAGGCAAGGGCGGCATTTGCTTTGCGATGGGCTATTGCCTGACAGGGAATCGGTGCAGAGTCCATGCGTATGGAAACCAGAGAGTTTGCGGCTGAATCAAGAATCACGAGCGCGATTTCGCACTCTAGCTGAAGGGATTTGTTCACTGCCTCGCGGGCAATCTCAAGAGCGCAATCAAGTGTAATGCTGTCTGTAGATTTTACATAGCCCTGCATGGCGTTAACTCATAAGTAGAATTGTAGTTAACATGTTAACATTATTGTGTGCAGAATGGACGTCTTCATATCAGATTTACTCTCCGAATTGAGCGGCGCTAGAGCAGAATTATCGCTTTTGGATGGTTAGGCGACCGGAGCCTTGCTAACTGTTATTTTCGCCGGTTTGACCCATATGTTTATCTCTCGGGCTAGTAGCGAAGTGCCCTCCAAAGCCTAAGGGTTTGTCTTCTTGAACTCATTCAGCAGTAGCTGAAGCAGTTCCTCCATCTTTTCATCACCGAACTGGTCCTGGAAGTTTTGATAGTTTTTTCCATGTCCTCTTTCATTGCGCTAAAGGCGTTTTCGCCCTCTTCTGCGAGCTATACACGGACACGTCGTTGGTCGGTATCGCACTTCCTTTTAACAACCTAGCCGTCTCGAATCATTCGCTTAAGAACGCCGGTCATACTCGGTTTGAGAATGCATTCCAGTTCCGCGAGTTTGTAGAGCTCGACTTCGTCATGCTGGTTCAGAAGACGAATTACACGCCACTGGTGTTCAGTAAGTCCATGTTTGTTTAACGCGGCTCGGGAAAAGGCCATTGCAGCTTCTTTTGCCTGCAATAGTGTCAGGGTAAGTGAGGGGCGAGTTATCGACATGGTGATGAAAAATTTCTCAGAGGCACTGATGAAGGTCGATGATAGCCGGTATGGACTGGCGGCTAGTATCTGAAGCAACGATTTAACACGGGTAATGAAGCTGATTCCCGAAATCGAAGCGGGGACTGTCTAGGTTAAAAATCACGTGCCAGTGGAGCCGAATCTTCCATTGGGATGATTCAAGCAGTCTGGAATGGGTCGGGAATTCGGTAGAAGCGCAATCGACGGATTCACTGAGTTGAAGTCCGTCAGTATTACTTATTGATCAGCTCGGACCGAGGGGTGAGCGCAGCCCTCTCTGCCGGCCTCCGGCACAGAGTTGCTCTATCGAATTCAAATAAAAGGTTGAGCGCGAGTCCAAAATTGCTTATTGTTACCGCTATATCGTTAATATGTTAACAAATGGCAGTTCGCAGTCAGTGCTCACCAAATTTGAGGAGAAAACAATGGCACGCCCAATCGACGAGGCGGCGACCGGAACCATCTTCGGTGTCGCCCTGAACTATCGCAGCCTGCTGGACAGCAGGCTGGCCGAGTTTCAGGAGCCGCCCTACAAGGCGCCCCCGACCAAACCGGTTCTGTTCATTAAGACTCCGAATACCCGCAACCGGCAACAGGGTGAGGTGGTCTTTCCGGCATCCTGTGACCGGCTTCAGCCCGGCCCTGCGGTTGGTGTGGTCATCGGCAGGAAAGCGAGCCGTGTCACCAAGGATGAGGCGCTGTCTTACGTGGCCGGGCTGACCATCGTCAATGAATTCAGTCTTCCCGAAGACAGTTACTACCGCCCGGCAGTGAAAGCCAAATGCCGTGACGGTTTCTGCCCGATGGGTCCCGAGGTGGTCGAGCTGGCTGACATTAAAGACTGCGATCAACTGGTCCTGAAGCTGCACGTCAACGGTGAGCTTCGCCAAGAGGGCACCACCGCAGACTGGGTTCGGAGTATCCCCGAGCTGCTGGCTGATATTACCGAGTTCATGACCCTGAACGAAGGTGACGTGCTGATAACAGGAACGCCTGACGGACGGGTCGATGTAAAGATCGGAGACCAGGTCGTTGTCGAAGTATCGGGACTTGGCTCCCTGACCAATACCATCGTGGCGGAATAAAGAGGAGGCATGTCATGAAACAAGCACGTATCAGATTTGATGGAAAAGTGCTGGATGTAAAGGTTGACGACCAGGGTGACATTGTCCTGCCCGATGAAAAACGCGTGGCTGCCGAGAGCGTTGAATGGTTGCCGCCGGCTGAAGGCAGCATGTTCGCACTCGGGCTCAATTATGCCGACCATGCCGCTGAGCTCGACTTCAAGGCTCCGGAGGAGCCACTGGTGTTCATCAAGGCGCCGAACACCTATACCGGCCACCGCAAGGTGACCTGGCGCCCGGATAACGTCGACTACATGCACTATGAGTGCGAGCTGGTTGCGGTTATCGGGAAGGAAGCTAAAAACGTCAAACGCGAAGAAGCGCTGGATTACGTACGTGGTTACACAGTCTGCAACGACTATGCGATTCGTGACTACCTCGAAAACTACTATCGCCCCAATCTGCGCGTTAAAAACCGGGATGCGACTACACCGGTAGGCCCGTGGATTGTGGATGCACAAAGCATTTGCAGCCCCAACAACTTGACCATCCGCACGTGGATTAATGGCGAGCTAAAGCAGGAAGGCACTACTGCGGACATGATCTTTGATATTCCGTTTCTGATTGAATACCTCTCGAGCTTCATGACCCTTCAGCCCGGCGACATGATCGCAACAGGCACTCCGAAGGGTTTGGCGGATGTTAAGCCCGGTGATGAGGTGACGGTAGAGGTTGAAGGTGTGGGGCGCCTGACTAACACGATTGTGACGGAATCCGAATTTTTTGCGAATCACGCCTAACGAGGTGAAGACTATGATCAAGCATTGGATCAACGGCGAGCAGGTCGCCAGTAAAGAGACTTTTGAGAATATTAATCCGGCTACGGGTGAGGTTATTTGTGAAGTGGCCAGCGGTGGCCAGGATGAAATCAATCAGGCGGTTGCGGCCGCCAAGGCGGCGTTCCCGGGTTGGGCAAATACGCCAGCGAAAGAGCGTGCCCGTCTTATGCGGCGTCTGGGTGAGCTGATCGATGAAAACGTTCCGCACCTGGCCGAGTTGGAAACCCTGGATACTGGGCTGCCCATTCACCAGACCAAAAACGTGCTGATTCCCCGCGCATCCCACAACTTCAACTTCTTTGCGGAAGTGTGTACGCGCATGGATGGCCACACCTATCCGGTAGATGACCAGATGCTCAACTACACCCTGCATCAGCCGGTGGGAGTGTGTGCCCTGATATCGCCCTGGAACGTTCCATTCATGACGGGGACCTGGAAAACCGCTCCCTGCCTGGCGCTGGGTAACACCGCCGTGCTCAAGATGTCCGAGTTATCTCCGTTGACCGCTAACGAGCTTGGCCGTCTGGCGCTGGAAGCAGGCATTCCCAAGGGCGTTCTCAACGTGGTTCAGGGCTATGGTCACACCGCTGGTGACGCGTTGGTCAAGCACCCAGACGTGCGCGCCATCTCCTTTACCGGTGGCACGGCAACCGGCCAGAAGATTATGTCCAATGCCGGCCTGAAGAAGTATTCCATGGAACTCGGTGGCAAGTCTCCGGTGCTGGTCTTCGACGATGCGGACCTGGATCGCGCCTTGGACGCGGCGCTGTTTACCATCTTTTCCCTCAATGGTGAGCGGTGTACCGCCGGCAGCCGGATCTTTATCCAGGAAAGCGTGTACGACAAGTTTGTTGAAGAGTTTGCTGCACGTGCCAAGCGCCTGATTGTCGGGGACCCACAGGATCCGAACACCCAGGTGGGCTCGATGATCACCCAAGGGCACTACGAGAAAGTTACCGGTTACATCAAGTTGGGCATGGAAGAAGGTGCAAGATTGGTGGCGGGTGGTCTCGAACGTCCAGAAGGGCTCCCGGAGAACGTCAGCAAGGGCCAGTTTATTCAACCGACTGTGTTTGCGGATGTTGATAACCAGATGCGTATCGCACAGGAAGAAATCTTCGGGCCGGTCGTCTGCCTGATGAAGTTCAAGGATGAAGCCGAGGCACTGAAGCTGGCCAATGACAACGATTATGGCCTGGCCTCCTATATTTGGACCCAGGACGTTGGCAAAGCGCACCGCCTGGCCCGAGGTATTGAAGCCGGCATGGTCTTCATCAACAGCCAGAATGTTCGTGACCTGCGCCAGCCCTTCGGCGGCATCAAGGGATCGGGCACCGGGCGTGAAGGCGGCGAATACAGTTTCGAAGTCTTCACAGAGGTGAAAAACGTGTGTATCTCGATGGGCAGTCATCACATCCCGCGCTGGGGCGTTTGACTCAACCCCTGGAAGTGAGTGCCCGCTCCACGACGGCGGGCCCTGTCCAATATTAATGGTGGGCCAGCGAGCCCTGCAGGAGATGTCTTATGGGTGAAATCGCACTGGCGGCGAAAGTCTGCCATGTTCCGTCAATGTATCTTTCCGAAATGCCGGGGCCGCATCACGGTTGCCGGAAGCAGGCCATTGCCGGCCATAAGGAAATTGCCCGAAGGGCCCGTGAGGCCGGTGCCGATACGGCAGTTGTCTTCGATGTGCACTGGCTCGTCAACAGCGGCTACCACCTAAACTGTCGTGATCATTTCAGCGGCGTGTATACCAGCAACGAGCTGCCCCACTTTATTCGCGACATGGAGTATGAATACCAGGGCAGTACCGAACTGGGAAAACTGATTGCCGAGGAAGCCAATGCCGCCGATGTGCGCACCCTGGCCCACGACATTCCCAGCCTGGAACTGGAGTACGGCACCTTGGTCCCTATGCGTTACATGAACATGGATGTACCGAAAGAGGATCACTTCAAGGTGGTCTCGGTGGCGGCCTGGTGTGCTTGGCACAAGCTGGAAGACAGCTTCACCTTCGGGGCCGCGGTACGTCGCGCCATTGAACGCAGCGACAAGAAGGTGCTGGTACTGGCGTCCGGCTCATTGTCGCACCGTTTCTCGGACGACCGGGAAGCCCAGAACAACCTGCACAGTTGGACCCGGGAATTTGATCACCAGGTAGATCTGCGTGTGGTAGAACTGTGGAAAGAAGGCCGGTTCGAGGAGTTCTGCGACATGCTGCCGGACTATGCCCAACATTGTTACGGCGAGGGCGGCATGCACGACACGGCGATGTTGCTGGGTTTGCTGGGAGGGCGTGAATACCGCGGCAAGGTGGAAGTTCTCACCGAACCGTTTGGTAGTTCAGGCACCGGCCAGATGAATGCGATCTTCCCAGTGTGAGGACTAGACGATGCCACATTTTATCGCAGAATATTCCGGCAACCTTGAAGATGATATCGATCTTCCGGGACTTTTCGAGAGCGTACACCGGACACTGGGGGAGACTGGTGTTTTCCCTCTGGGTGGAATTCGAAGCCGCGCCGTGAAGGCTGAGACGTATCGGATCGCGGATGCAGCACACGATTACGGCTTCGTGCATATGACCTTGAAAGTCGGTTCCGGGCGGTCACTGGAAATTCGCCGGCAAGCGGGTGATGCATTGTTCGAAGCCATCAAGGCGCATTTCGCGCCGATTCAGGAAAAGCGTCTACTGGCGATTTCCTTTGAGTTGGCTGAGTTGCACCCGGATCTGAACTACAAGCACAACAACATCCATTCGTTCCTGAAGCAGCAGTCAGAGCAGTAAAAAATAGCTTGTGACTCTACTTGGATAATCGGTTAGAGGGCGACCCCCATGCTTAACAAAGATGTCGTTCAGGAAGCTGCGAGAAGGCTTCATGAAGCTGAGCGATCACGGAAACAGATCAAACAACTGTCACTTCAGAACCCTGAAATGAACATTGAGGATGCCTATACCATCCAGAAAGCCTGGGTGGACCTCAAGATCGCCGAAGGGCGTAAGCTGATCGGCCACAAGATCGGGTTAACATCCCGGGCCATGCAGGTGTCTTCGAATATCACGGAACCGGACTACGGTGCGCTGCTCGACGATATGTTGTTTGAAGAGGGCACGGACATCCCGTTTGAACGCTTTATTGTGCCGCGGGTGGAAGTGGAACTGGCCTTTATCCTGAAAAAGCCGCTTAAAGGGCCAAATTGCAGCATCTTCGATGTCTTAGCAGCGACTGACTATGTTGTTCCGGCACTTGAGATTATTGATGCGCGAATCCAGCGAGTTGACCCCGATACCCAGGTGACCCGAAAGGTATTCGATACCATTTCCGATAATGCGGCGAACGGTGGCATTGTCATGGGTGGATGCCCGATCCTGCCCCACGAAGTGGACCTGAGGCGCGTATCCGCAGTGCTTTACCGCAACGGTGTGATTGAAGAGTCCGGCGTTTCTGCAGCGGTACTGAACCACCCCGCCAAGGGTGTCGCCTGGCTTGCGAACCGGTTGGCTCCTTACGATGTCCAGCTCGAGGCAGGCCAGATAATCCTGGGTGGTTCATTCACTCGTCCCGTGGACGCCAATCCGGGTGATACGTTCCACGTTGATTACGATCAACTGGGATCCATTGCATGTCGCTTTATGTGAATCGAGGCGCCCCATGGACTTAATGACCAATACCTTCAAAGCAAAACTCCGTGAGGACCCGGCCCAGATCGGACTGTGGCTCGGACTTGCTGATGCCTATCCAGCTGAGCTGGCTGCCAACGCGGGGTTTGACTGGTTGCTGATCGATGCCGAGCATGCGCCTAACACAATTCCGTCGATTCTTTCCCAGCTCCAGGCCATCGCTCCGTATACATCGCAGCCAATTGTCCGGCCGCCGGATAGCTCAACGGTGGGCATCAAACAAGTGCTGGACCTCGGTGCACAAACACTACTGGTTCCCATGGTGGACACGGCAGAGCAGGCCGAGGGTATCGTTCGTGCTACACACTATCCGCCCCGTGGTGTCCGTGGGGTTGGCAGTGCGCTTGCCAGGGCTTCGCGCTGGAATTCTATCCCTGACTATCTGAAGCGTGCAGATGAAGAGGTTTGCCTGCTGCTACAGGTGGAATCGGTAGCCGGCCTGAAAAATCTTGAAGCAATCGCCAATGTCTCCGGCGTTGACGGCGTCTTTATCGGACCAGCCGACCTGGCGGCAGCCATGGGACACCTCGGTAACCCGGGGCATCCGGAGGTACAGAACACCATCGAGACCGCGATTCAGGTCATTCGTTCTTGTGGTAAGGCGGCGGGTATCCTCGCAGCTGATGAGACGCTGGCAAGGCGGTATCTGGAGCTGGGCGCAAACTTTGTCGCCGTGGGTGTCGATACCTCCCTTCTCACCAAAGCGCTGAAATCTCTGGCTGTGAAATTCAAGCCGGAACTGTCCGGTAACAATTCCGGTCCGCAGAGCAGCGTTTACTAATTCAGGAAATGTGATACATGAAACTCGTTGACCCACAACTACTCAAGCAACAGGCTTTTGTAAATGGTGAATGGACGGACGCCGAAAGCGGCGATCTAATGGAAGTCCGCAATCCAGCCGATGGCGAATTGATCGTCGAAATTGCTTCGGTGGGCAGAAAGGAAACCGCCAGGGCGATCGATGCAGCAGAAGAGGCGTGGAGCTCCTGGCGAAACACAACCGCAAAGGAACGCTCAAAGATCCTGCGACGTTGGTTCGATATGATCGTTGAGAATCAGGAAGATCTGGCGCAGATTCTCAGTGCCGAACAGGGTAAGCCTCTGGCGGAAAGCCGGGGCGAAATTCTGTATGGCGCCAGTTTTATCGAGTGGTTCGCCGAGGAAGCAAAGCGTACCTACGGAGATGTGATTCCGCATGACAAAGACGGTCGTCGGTTAGTTGTCATCAAACAACCGGTTGGTGTTGTTGCGGCGATCACGCCATGGAACTTTCCTAATGCGATGATCACTCGCAAAGTAGGGCCAGCGCTTGCGGCTGGCTGCACCGTTGTTCTGAAGCCCGCGTCTGAAACACCTCTATCAGCACTAGCGCTAGCTGAACTGGGTGCGCGCGCCGGACTGCCGGCAGGTGTGCTGAATGTAGTGCCGGGCAGGAGCGCCCGAGAGATCGGTGGGGAACTGACCTCCAACCCGAGAGTCCGCAAACTTTCATTCACCGGCTCCACCGGGGTTGGCAAGGTGCTCATGGAACAGTGTGCGAGTACCATCAAGAAGCTCAGCCTCGAACTCGGCGGCAACGCTCCGTTTATTG
>Ga0114911_1001031_pt1 | contig 15521 bp, 11 predicted proteins | sample MalvireepMed_904_FD_89688 | JGI IMG/M metagenome (GOLD analysis project Ga0114911, IMG submission 89688) | Marine viral communities from the Global Malaspina Expedition - Malaspina viral metaG DeepMed_904 | ecosystem: Environmental > Aquatic > Marine > Oceanic | place: Mediterranean Sea...
GGATAGCGCCAGGCGGCTCCTTTCCATGTTTCGCTGGTGAGATATTGCTGCGGCGCCTGCCCGTCGGGGTATATTTCCTCTGGATATTCATACGCCAGTTCGTCGAGACTGAAATCGCAGGCATCGGCCACTTCGCGCGCGGCGGCAATCGCATGCGGCCAGCGTTCGAACAGCCTGATCATGGTCGCGGGCGGCTTGAGATAGCGTTCGCCATTGCTTTCCAGCAAGTGCCCCGCCGCCGCGACGGTGGTCTTGTGGCGGATCGCGGTCATCACGTCCTGCAACGGGCGCCTGTCGGGCGTGGCGTAATACACGTCATTGGTGGCGAGGATGCCAAGGCCATGTGCCCTGGCGAGCGCATCGAGCCGTTCGATCCGCGCGATATCGCTGTCGGTATAGAGGAAGCTTGCGGCAAGGTGGCGAAGGGTGGGAAGCTGGGCCGCGATATGCGGCAGGATATCGGACAGCGTACCTTCCACGCGGACGCGATCCGCTTGCCCGCCTTCGGATGCCTCTGTCCGGGAGCCGGGCGGAAAGGGGACGACATTGCTCGGCACCGTCACGGCGAAGCGCTGGTCGAGATCGCGCGGGGGCAGCAGGATCAGCTGCACATCCCCGGCATGCCCGGCCAGCATCGCGAGACTGATGTCGCAGGCGCCCTTGGCCTGCCATTCCCCGTCGAGCGTGCGCATCCGTCCGGCCGAAATCAGGCGGCACAATTGGCCATAGCCGGCGCGATTCCGCGGATAAGCCAGGAAGGCAAGACCTTCGACCGTTTCTATCCTGCAGCCGATAAGCGGCTTCAGTTTAAGCGTTTTTGCCTCGGTATGAATGCGCACCACGCCCGCCATCGTATTGGCATCGGCAATTCCGATCGCATCGTAACCCAGCGCCCGCGCCTGCAGCACCAGGTCGACCGCATCCGACGCCCCGCGCAGGAAGCTGAAGCAGGACACGAGCCCGAGCTCGACGAAAGGCGAACGCGGCGGCGCCTCGATGCTCGCGGGATCGAGCTCGATCGTTCGCTTGGGGATCTGGAGGTCGTTTTCGGGCATGATGGATAGGCCGCAGGACCGCCGTCATTCCTGCGAAGGCAGGGATCCATCCACCTGCGCCGCTGGGCGAAAGCTAGGCTGGACCCCCGCCTTGACGAGGGTGATGAGAGAAGTTGAGGGCATCATGGCGCGGCTAGTTCCGCGAGCCGTGCGCGCACCTCGGCAAGGTCGGCATCGAACAGGCGCGCCTGTTCCTCCCGCGCGGGCCCATCGAGCCGCAGCAGGTAGGACGGATGCGCGGTGACCCACAGTTCGCTGCCATCCTCGAGCGGGATGGGGCGGCCGCGTGCCTTCGTGATGCTGACCGTCTTGCCCAGCATCCCGCGCGCCGCACTGGCGCCCATGGCCAGCACCAGTTTGGGCTGCACGATCGCGCGTTCGCTTTCGATCCACCAACGGCAGGTGTCGATTTCCTTCGCGCCCGGGTTCTGGTGCAGCCGCCGCTTGCCGCGCTGGACATATTTGAAATGCTTCACCGTATTGGTGACATAGGCGCCGCGCCGGTCGATCCCGGCCTTTTCCAGATGCACGTCGAGCAATTGCCCGGCGGGGCCGACGAAAGGCCGCCCCGCCAAATCCTCCTGGTCGCCCGGCTGTTCGCCCACGATCATGAGCGCGGCATCGTCCGGCCCCTCGCCCATCACCGCATGGTTGTCGAGCTGGCCGATCGGGCATTTGCGGCAGGCATGGATCGCCTTGTCGATCGCCGCCAGCGTATCGGGCCGGTCCTCCAGCCCGTCCGCGAACAGAGACTTGCCCTTGTCGACCATCTGCGCCTCGCGGTTCTGCGCGCCCGCCACCAGTTCGGGAATGAGCGCGGCTTCGGGCATGTTCTTCCAGTATTTCTTGGGCATTTCCTTGAGCATCGCGCCGATCTTCAGCCGCGCGGGATTGAAGATCGAGGCGTAATAGCTGCGCCACAGATCTTCCGTCGGATCCCCTTCGGGCGCATCGGACCGCTCGGCCGGCGGACCTTCGGACATGGTCGTCCCGTCCCAGTGCAGCGAACCGCGCGGGGTCAGGATCGACCAGCGCATGTTCGCAAAGCGCCGCATGAAGAAGCCCGCATTGGCGCGCAGGATATGGTGATCGGGTTCGAACCAGGCGACGTAATGCTCGCCGCCTTCCCCGTCTTCGTTCTCTACCAGCCGGAAGCGGACGAAGGCATGCATCTTGTGGCTGTCGCGGCGGACATTCTTGGCCAGCTCCTCCACCCGGCGCACATCGGGATCGGCCTTGTCCTCCATGATCCGCCCGTTCGCCTGCAACCGCCACAGCAGGCGATAGAGCAGCGCGAACCGCTCGGGGTCGGAATGGAGGATGGCATTGCGCGCCAGCGTCACGAAGCGCTTGCTCGCGCGCACCAGCCGCTCATCGGCGGGCGGGACGGGCATGCCCCGTTCGCTTCCCGCAGTCGGTGCTGCCGCGAACAGGTCGCCATTGCCGCCCGGCTCGACCCAGGCGATACGATCGGGCGGGACGTCGCATTGCACCAGCGTGCGGGCCTGCTCGCGCCAGAACTCGAAATCGTCTGGCTCGGGCAGGTGGACCATATAATGGCTCGCGAGCCGGGCCTGCGGGAGCGCGTTCATGCCGGCCCCTTCAAACCGTCGCCCCTGCGCAGGCAGGGGCCCAGATAAGGTCTGCAACACAAGCCACGTCCGTTGCCTGGATCCCCGCCTTCGCGGGGATGACGGTGAAAGAGAAACAGGAAATTCATGCGGTGAACAGCTCCAACTGCTCGGTCTTGGGCGCCAGCAGGCTGCGCAGGTCGGCACGGTCGGTCAGCATGACGGGCCGCCAGTCGACGGTGCAGATAAAGGGCCGCACCTTGGTCACCGACAGCGTCAGCCGCGCCACATCGTCGAGCCGCAGATTGCGATGGCGGCGGCTGGCGAGGATCTTGCCCACCGCCTTCACCCCCAGCCCGGGAACGCGCAGCAATTGTTCCTTGGTGGCGCGGTTGACATCGACCGGGAACTGTTCGCGGAATTTGAGCGCCCAGGCGAGCTTGGGATCGATGTCGAGCGGCAGGTTGCCGTCGGCCTCGGTCGCCTGCATCACTTCGACCGGCTTGTAGCCGTAGAACCGCATCAGCCAGTCGGACTGGTAGAGCCGGTGTTCGCGGATCAGCGGCGGGCGTTTCAGCGGCAGCACCGCGCTGGCATCGGGGATCGGCGAGAAGGCGCTGTAATAGACGCGGCGCAGGCGGAAATTGTCATACAGCCGGCTCGCCTTGCCGACGATGTCCGCATCGGTCGCGGCATCGGCCCCGACGATCATCTGCGTCGACTGGCCCGCGGGGGCGAAGCGCGGCGCGTGCTTGAAGCGCTTTCTGGCGTCTTTCAGTTCGCTTATGTCGCTCTTGACCCGGCCCATCGCGCCTTCGATCTGCCGCGCATCCTTGTCAGGCGCGAGCCGGGTGAGCCCGCTGTCGGTCGGCAGTTCGACATTGATCGATACACGGTCGGCATAAAGCCCCGCCTGGTGGACGATCTCGGCATCGGCCTCGGGAATGGTCTTGAGATGGATATACCCGCGAAAATCGTGTTCTTCCCGCAGGATACGGGCGACTTCCACTAGCTGTTCCATCGTGTGGTTCGAGTTCTTCACGATGCCCGAGGACAGGAACAGCCCCTCGATATAATTGCGCCGGTAGAAGGACAGCGTGAGGTCGACCACCTCCTGCGGCGTGAACCGCGCCCGCGCGACGTTCGAGCTCTTGCGGTTGACGCAGTAATGGCAGTCGAACACGCAGTGATTGGTCAGCAGGATCTTGAGCAGCGAGATGCAGCGGCCATCGGGTGCATAGGCATGGCAGATGCCCATCCCCTCGGTCGAACCGATTCCCTTACCGCCCATGCTGGTGCGTTTGGCCGTGCCCGAGGACGCGCAGGAAGCGTCGTATTTTGCCGCATCGGCGAGAATCTCGAGCTTCTGAAGGACGGTTTGGGTAGCCATTCGTTCTATATATGTTCCACACAGCCCCCTGCCAATGTCGAATGATGCATCGAGGCGGTTTCAGGCACACAAACCGTGCAGGTACCAGTCGGGAGGGCCGCCCCGGCCATCGCCGATGATGCCCAGGCGGTAGATCCAGTACCGCCGGCCGGCTTCGTCCTCGATCCGGTAATAGTCACGCAACCGCGCGCCGCCGCGTTCGCGCCACCATTCGGGCGCGATGCGTTCGGGCCCTTCAACCCGCGCCACCTCGTGCACTTGCCCGCGCCAGCGAAACCGCTGCGGATAGCCATCGGGCGTCGCATAGAGCACGGCAATGCTTTCGGGACTGTCGAGCAGCTTGAGCGGGCGCGCATGGAAAGCGAGCTGCCCTTGCGAGGATGCCTCGGGTTCGAGCGGCGGCTGCCAGCGCTGCGCGCGCTCGGGAATATGGCTGGCAAAGGGCACGGGGCGGGTAACCGCCTGCGCTCCGAGACGGACGGTCAGCCGGTCGATACAGGCCGCCAGCGACGTGCCGTGGGTTTCCGCCGCGGTCTCGATATCGTCCTGGGCAAGGGCCAGCGGTTCCGCCCAGCTGGCCCGCAGGCGCAGCATCTCGATCCCGAACCCGGCATCCACATCGTCGAGCCGCGCCGCGAACAGCCGGACGATATGCGCCGGATCGCGTGTCGCGGCCGCCAGTTCGAGCCGGCGAACCACCACTTCGCCATCGACGCGCCACAACCCCAGTTCGAGACGCCGGGCACCCTGCCCCCGCCCCTCGAGCTCGCGCGCCATGTCCCCGGCAAGATCGGTGACCACCGTATCGAGCAACTGGCGATGGCGGATCGGTTCGAGCAAGCGCCGCTGGACCAGCGGCACCTGCTGCGGAACCACGGGCAGCAGCGGTTCGGGCACGCGGCCGAGCAGCTGGTCGAGCCGGACCAGCGGGTTGGCGGCAGGCGACTTGCGGTTGCGGAAACGGCGCTGGATCGCATCGCGCCCCAGGGTCGCGATCTCGCCCAGCCGCTTGAGTCCCAGCCGGCGCAACACGGTCACCACATCCTGGTCGAGCCGCAGCGCGGCCACGGGCAGATCGGACAGGGCGCGTTCGATCGCTTCGTCCCCCTCGACGATAGCCCCGTCGCGGCCATGATGCGCCAGCGCCCAGGCGGCTCCGGCGGTTGGCGCAATCGCCGTGCGAACCGCCAGCTTTCGCTGGGCAAAGGCCTGCTGCACATCGGCAAGCAACCGGTTCTCCCCGCCGAAGAGATGCGCCACCGCGGTCACATCGACCAGCAGCCCATCGGGCGGGTCGAGCGCGGACCACGGCCCCCAGCGCTGCGCCCAGATTGCCAGGGTCTCGAGAAAGCCGAGATCGCCCGCGGGATCGCTCGGCGCGGTGGCGATTTCGGGGCAGAGCGTACGCGCATCGGCGAGCATCATGCCCTTGTGCGCGCCGGCAGCGGCGCCCGCACGGTTGACCGCCTCGATCCGCGGGCCGTGCGCGGTATCGGCGATCAGCACCAGCGGCCCCCTGTCCAGCACGCGGCTGTGCTCGTCCGCCATCACGCGCCAGCGGTCGATCGCCAGCGCGGGCAGCCAGATCGACAGGATGCGGCGGGACCGCGATGATCCCGCCTCCTGCGGGCTCACGCCCGGCGCAGCGGATGGCGCAAGCGCAACCCGGCCGCCCAGTTCGCCGCCGCCTCTCCGGTTTCTTCGTCCGGCTTGCGGGCCATCAGCCCGCCCTGCTCCTCGCCCAGCACCCATTCGCCCGGCGCATGTGCGCGCGCGCGGAACAGCTCCGCCCGCCAGCGGGGCGTACCGGGGGCCCGCTGGTTCCAGTGCGGCGCAGGCGAAGGGGCCGAGGCGACTTCCCAGCGCATGCGTGCCGAAGACAGGTCGCGCGCGGCATCGAGCCGCACGAGGAACAAGGGCACCCCGTGCCTTTCGCTCGCCAGCGTCAACCGGCGCGAGGCAGTGAAATCGAGCGCCTTCGGATTGCCAGCAATCTCTCCCAGCACGAAGGCCAGATCGCGGCAGCGCAATCCTTCTTCCAGTGCAAAGAGCGCATCTTCCGCCTTTTCCGCCAGGACATGGATCACCCGCCCCTGCAGGGTTTGTGGCAGGCCGGCGCGATAGGGCCGACCCACCCGCCGCGCGGCCTCGCGCGTCTGGACCCACAGCACGCTGCGCCGGTCCTGCGCTTCGTCCCCGGCTTCGCGCGGCAGGCAGCGGGCATCATCGAGCGCCAGCGCCAACGCGGCGGCGCAGCCCGCACTCTCGCGCGTGGAGGCGAAGACCTCGTTGTGCAGCGCCAGACCCTGATGTGCCGCCAACCCGGGGCGCCACCGCGTGCTGCGCCGTGCGGACAGCGCGGCAACATCGGTAAAGGCCGTGAACGGCAAGGAGACAGGATCGGGTTGGGACATGACGGAACGACTCGTTTGTTCCTTTTATGTTCCATATCGGAGCGATTCGCAATTCGGCGCACCCTGTCATCCCCCAATCACACGATCCGGGACCGAACCGCGCGCTCGTACATTGATCGGGTAAATCCAACTCAAGGAGACACCATGAAACACGCCGCAGGGAACCCCGACGAACTCAAGGAACAGTTCTGGAAGGCACTGGCAGATTCGCCCTTCCTCTTCCTCCAGCTCGACGGCCAGAGCGCTACCGCAGTGCCGATGAGCCCGCAGCTCGACAAGGATGCGAACAGTTCGATCTGGTTCTTCACGCATACCAAGAGCGATTTTGCCAAGCTCGGCCGCGCGACGGCCACTTTCGAGAGCAAGGGCCACGAGGTCTTTGCGCGCTTCGATGGCACGCTGACCCGCGAGACCAGCAAGGAGCGGTTCGACCAGTTCTGGAGCAATTTCGTCGAAGCCTGGTACGAAGGCGGCAAGGACGATCCCAACATCCTGTTCCTGCGCATGGATCTCGGCGATGCCGAAATCTGGAACGGCGACCTGGGCCTGCTCACCACTGCCAAGATGGCGCTGGGCAAGACCGTGGTCGACGAAGCCGAAGAAAAGCACGCGAAGAGCGTCGACCTCTAGAATTTCGCCTCCGGGCAAACAAAGGGCCGCTCCCACATGGGGGCGGCCCTTTTCATGTCCGGCATGCTTGTCGGCTATCCCGTTCGCGCGGCGCAATGGCGCGGTCCCGGTTCCGCCGCTGGCGGCGCTGCGCTCAGCCGCCGAGAATGGCGGGGAACAGCCCGGTGACCAGGATGATCGCCACGGCCAGCGGGCACAGCCACGCCAGCAGGAAACGCCAGATTCCGAACGCCAGGGGCGACAGGCCGGTGGTCGTACGCAGCAAGTTCGTATCCGCCTTCCAGCCGATGAATATCGACGTCAGCAGCGCCCCGACGGGCAGCATGACCTTGCCTGTGAAGCCATCGACCGTGTCGAGGATATCGGTATCCGCGAACAGGTCCCAGAAGCCCAGCGGGCGGACATCGGACCACACGTTGTAGCCCAGCAGACAGGCGATCCCGATCAGGAACGCACCGCCGCCGAAGATCAGGGCCGACTTGGGCCGGCTCCAGCCGCGCTCGCCGATCCCGTAGGCGGTCGGCACTTCGAGCAGCGAAATCGAGCTGGTGACGGCGGCGACCAGGATCAGCAGGAAGAACAGCAGGCCGAACAGCGCCCCGCCGGGCATCGTCTGGAAGGCGAAGGGCAGCGTCTGGAACACCAGCGTCGGACCGGCAGCGGGATCGAGCCCGACTGCGAAGACGATCGGGAAGATCATCAGACCGGCAAGCAGCGCCACACAGGTATCGGCGATCGCGATGATCGCGGCCGTCGGGCCGAGCGCGCTGCCTTCCTTGATATAGGAGCCGTAAGTGATCAGCCCGGCCACGCCGAGCGAGAGCGAGAACAGCGCCTGGCCAAGCGCCGAGTTCATGACTTCGGGGGTGAGTTTCGACCAGTCGGGGGTGAACAGGAACGCCGCTGCGTCGCCGATGTCGCCTTCGATCGCGCCATAGATCACCAGCCCGACAAGCAGGACGAAGAACACCGGCATAAGGTAGGTGGCGGCCTTCTCGATGCCCGAACTGACGCCGCGCGCAACGATGTAGAGCGTCAGCCCCATGAACAGGAAATGCACTGCCAGGAGCAGACCGGGATTGGCGAACATGTCGCCCAGCCGCTGCTGGATCTGTTCGCGGCTTTCCCCCGCCAGCGCGCCGCGGAACGGATCGCCTGCCATTATGGCCTGCGCGAGGTCGCTGCCCATCACGCCGACGTAATACAGCACCCAGCCGGCAACCACCGAATAGAAAGCCACGATCAGGAAGGCGGCGAGCGCGCCGACCGCACCGAACACCGACCATCCCGGGCTCGCCTGAGACTGCGCCGCCACCCGGCGAATCGAGCCGATCGCATCGGTCTGGCCCACGCGTCCGATGAATATCTCCGACAATACCAGCGGCAGGCCGAGCAGGAACACGCAGGCGATGTAGACGATGACGAATGCGCCGCCCCCGCTCTCGCCCGCCAGCGTCGGAAACCGCCAGATATTGCCCAGCCCGACCGCGGCCCCCACCGCGGCAAGGATGAATGCCGTGCGCGAGGACCAGCCCTCGCCCGTCGAACTCGTGGTGGCGACCATGTTCAGATTGTTCCTCTCAAACCGCGGCGATCCCGGCCGCGCCTCACATGTCCGCCCTTAAACACACAATCTTGCGAGAATCCAAGCTTCGCTTTGCCATCGTTCCCGTGCTTGCTAGTGGGTGCCCATGTCCACCACCTTCCAGCTCGATACCAGCACCAGCAGGGCCAACCCCACTCCCCAGCCGATGAAGCGGCTGACGGTCCCGAAAATCCGCGCGCACAAGGCCGATGGGGAAACCGCCAAGCCGCTGGTGATGCTGACCGCTTACACCGCGCGGCAGGCGCAATTGCTCGATGCGCATTGCGACATGCTGCTGGTCGGGGATTCGCTGGCGCAGGTGATCTACGGCCTGCCCACCACCATCCCCGTCACGCTCGACATGATGGCCACCCACGCCGCGGCGGTCGTGCGCGGCAGCTATCATTCGGTGGTCGTGGTCGACATGCCTTTCGGGTCGTACGAACAGTCGCCCCAGCAGGCCTTCGAAAGCGCGACCTTCCTGCTCAAGCAATCGGGCGCGGCCGCGGTCAAGCTCGAAGGCGGCGCGCAGATGGCGGAAACGGTCAGTTTCCTCAACCAGCGCGGCATCCCGGTGATGGGCCATGTCGGGCTCACCCCGCAGGCGGTCAATGTGCTGGGCGGCTATGCCGCGCGCGGCCGCAGCGACGCCGAGGCGGAGAAGATCGTCGGCGATGCGCGCGCCCTCGACGAGGCGGGCGCCTTTGCCATCGTGCTCGAAGGGGTGCTCGAACCCATCGCCATCGAGGCGACCGGTGCAGTGTCGTGCCCCACCATCGGCATCGGCGCCTCGGCGCAATGCGACGGGCAGGTGCTGGTGACCGAGGACATGCTGGGCATGTTCGAGAGGGTCCCGCGCTTCGTGAAGAAGTATGCCGACATCGCCGGGGTCATCGAGACGACCGTGGCGCAATATGCCGAGGAAGTGCGGGGCCGCAGCTTCCCCACTCCCGACCAGACCTATCAGCCAAAGAGCTGACAACCGGCCGCAGACCATGGAAACAATCCGCAATTACTACACGTTTTCGTTCGGCTTCACCGCAGTCTGCTTCGCGCTGGCCGCATGGTATGGCTGGTCGAGCACGGGATCGATCACCGCCACGCTCGGCATCCTGTGGATCGTCGTCGTGCTGTCGATTCTCGAAGTGTCGCTGAGCTTCGACAATGCGGTGGTCAACGCCACCGTGCTGCGCGACATGGACCCGGTCTGGCAACAGCGGTTTCTGACCATTGGCATCCTGATCGCCGTGTTCGGCATGCGGATCGTGTTCCCGATCGCGATCGTTGCCATCGCGGCGCGCGTCGGGCCGCTCGAGGCGGTTTCGCTATCGCTCAACAATCCGGCGGAATACGAACGGATCGTCTCCGAAGCGCATATCGGCATCGCCGGCTTCGGCGGCGCCTTCCTGGCGATGGTCGGGCTGACCTTCTTCTTCGACAACGACAAGGAAGTGCACTGGATCGCCGCGATCGAGAAGACGATCAACAAATTCTCGAATGTCCCCGCAGTCGAGATCGGGCTGGTTCTCGTACTCGTCTACTGGGTTTCCACCCTGCTCGTTCCGGCCGACAAGATCACCTTCCTCACTGCCGCAGTTCTCGGCCTGGTGACCTTCATCGCCGTCCACGCGATTGCCGCGATCATCGAGGAACGCGAAGCGGCCAAGAAAGCCGCCGGCCAGATCGTGAAATCCGGTCTCGGCGGGTTCCTCTATCTCGAAGTGCTCGACGCAAGCTTCAGCTTCGACGGCGTGATCGGGGCCTTCGCGCTGTCGAACAACATGGTGATCATCGCGCTGGGCCTGTCGGTCGGGGCAATGTTCGTACGTTCGATGACGATCCACCTCGTGCGGACCGGCACGCTGGCGCAGTATCGCTATCTTGAACACGGGGCCTTCTGGGCGATCATCGTGCTGGGCGTGATCATGCTGCTGTCGGCGCGCTATCACATTCCCGAAACGATCACCGGGCTGCTGGGCGCGGTGCTGATCGGTCTCAGCTTCTGGTGGTCGGTGCGCCATAACCGGCGCTTTCCGGCCGATGCGGTGACGACGCCAGCCGACTAGCGATCGGCGCGGCGACCACCAGCTGGAAGAAGTGGTACAGCAGCAGCGCGATCACCAGGAAGCCGGCCTCTTCGGGCGGAAACAGGATCGTCGCCAGCGGCGCACCCACCGCCGCGCTTTTCTGCGCCCCGGCGAACAGGAAGGCGATGCGATCGGCCCGCTGGAGGCGGAGCGCGCCGCCCGCCAGCCATGCGCCCACATTGCCCGCCAGCAGGAAGGCGGCGACCAGCGCGCCGATTACCGCCCAGTCGATGCCCGCGACGCGCGACCAGATGCCCTGCTCCACCGCACCCGAGAATGCGACATAGACCGCCGCCGAAATGGCGAAGCGGTCGATCCAGGCGATCTTCGGCTTGTGCTGCGCGATGAAGCCCGAGGTAAAGCCCTGGACGGCCTGCCCAATGGCGAAGGGCAGGATCAGCAGCAGCATGATCTTGCCGATCACTTCCATCCCCACTGCCCCGCTGCCGCTGCCGCCCAGCGCGAGGAACAGCGGCACCGTGACGAACACGCCCAGAATGTTGAGCAGTGCCGCGCCGACGACCGACAGCGCCACATTGCCCCCAGCAAGCGAGCTGTAAGAGGTTGCCGATTGGACGGTGGAAGGCAGCGTTCCCAGATACAGGAACCCCAGCGCGACCGACGGCGCCAGTAATCCCTGTCCGATCGAGGCGAGCGCCAGCCCGACCAGCGCCATCGCCCCGAACACCCACAACACCAGCGGGACGAGGAAACGCCAGTTCGCGAAACCGGCGACGATATCTCGCCGGGCGATCCGCATGCCGTTGAGCAGGAAGAGAACGAAAATTGCGGCATTTGCCACCATCTGCGCCCAGCCGCGCGCATCACCGGTGGCGGGCAGCAGCGCAGCGACGGCGATCGCCGCCACCAGCATGCGCAGCATCGGGTCGGTCAATACGGTTCTGAAACTCATCGCCCTGCCCTGCCTGCCGGCGAAACGCTTGTCGAGCGGGTCAGCGCGATTGCAGCGAGCGCAGCTTGGCTTCCAATTCGGCGCGGGCGGCGCTCCCGTCATCGGGCATGGCTGCAAGCAGCGCGGAGATCGCCAGCGGGTTCATCGGTTCGAGTTCGTGCGCGGCGAGCGCATAGCTCATTGCCTCCTCCGCGCCGCCCAGCTGCCGCGCCCCGACGCTGCGCGCGGCGAGCACCCACGGCACGCGGCCCATGCCGAGATCGAGCGCGTGATCGAGCAGGCCGACCGCGCGCGGCCAATCGCCTTGCGCGGCGTAGCTATCGGCCAGTGCAGCCGCCGCCTCGCCGTTCATCGGGTTCTGCCTGACATAGTCGGCGAGCATCCTCTGCGCGCGTGGCACATCGTCCTGCGCTCGCGCCAGCCGCAGAGCGAGCGGCCACCCCAGGCGGATCCGGGCGGCGCGACCATAGGCGGCGCGCGCGGCGGGCTTGTCCCCCACGGCAAAGCTTGCATCGCCCAGAACCGCCTGCGCATCGGCCGAGCCGGGAAAGCGGCGCGCCAGTTCGGCTGCGCGCGTCACTGCCGCCTCACCGTCGCCCGCGACGATGGCATGGCGCACCTGATCCCTGAGCTGCAGTGCCCCGGTCGCTTGCGACGTCGGCGCAATCCGTACCGGCGAAAGGCTCGGCAGCGCGGTCAACTGGCCCGATGCAATCGCCGGCTGATCGAGGAACCGCGCAGCGCGGGCGCGGTCGCTCAGCGCCTCGTAAGCGCGGCCGACCAATGTGCGCAGATAGGCCGATGCGGGATCGTCGGCCACGATACCGGCAAACCGGCGGACCAGCTCGCGCTCGCCAGCGCTGCGCGACAGGGCAAAGGCCAGCAGATCGCGGATCCGGCGATTGTCGGGTTGGCGGGAATACAGCCGATCGAGCGTCACGGCGGCGATCGCGTAGTTTTCCTGCTGCAGGTCAATCAGCGCCGACAGCAATTGCGCTGAAGCGACCCCGTCCTTCGCCAGACCCGAGCGTTCCAGCAGATCGCGGGCCAGCGCGACATCGCCGCCCCGCGCGGCAATGACCGCTTGGACGAACAGTCCCCGGGGCGCCGCCGCGGCAGTCCCGTCCCCGCCCCGCAGAACCGCCAGCGCGTCTTGCGCGCGCCCCGCATCGCTCAGCGTTGCGGCGAGATCGAGCCGCAGTTCCCGGTTCTGCGGGTGCAGCTCCAGCGCACGGGCAAACCGCTCCGCACCGGTTGCGAGGCCCCGCGCATCGCGGGCCAGCTGGCCGCGAAAGCGCAGCGCCTCGGCATGCGCGGGATCGATGGCCAGCGCGCGGTCGACCGCCTCGAGTGCCTGCGCCTGTTCTCCCCCGGCATAGCGCAGCCGGCCGATATCGACCCACAGTCCCGCATTGGCGGGATCGGCGCGATAGGACTGGTCGAAAGCCGCGCCGGCAGCCGGCAGGTTCCCCTGCGCCATTTCCAGCCGGCCTAGGCTCCGGAACCCCTCGGCGCGGGTCTCCGCAGAAAACTCGCCCGGCTCGAGCCAGGCGCGCGCCAGCGCGAGGTCGCCTGCGAGCAATGCCCGTTCGCCGTGCATTGCCGCGATGTCGGCCCGCTGCTGCGCAGGCTGGGTTGGCGCAGCAGCGCCCGTGCCGGACGGATCCTCCACCGAGCCATCGCAGGCGGCAAGGCCCGGCGCTGCCAGGACCAGTCCCGCCAGGAGCGCCAGGTCACGCGTGCAGATCATACTGCTTGAGCAGGTCGTACAGCGTCGGCCGGCTGATCCCCAGCAGCTTGGCCGTGTTCGAGATGTTGCCCTCGCTGCGCGCCAGCGCCTGGCGGATCATCCGGCGGTCAGCCTGTTCTCGCGCCGCCTTCAGATTGAGCGCGATATCCGCGCCGTCTGCCGCACTTTGCGTCAGGTCGAGGTCTTCGGCGGTCACGAGCTTGCTGTCGGCCATGATCACCGCGCGCTTCACGCGGTTCTCCAGCTCGCGGACATTCCCCGGCCAGGCCCAGCTGTCGATCGCGGCGAGCGCATCGGGCGCGACCCCCTTGACCTGCGGGTTCATTTCCTTCGCCAGTCGGGTCAGGAAATGCTTCGCCAGCAGCACTGCATCGCCGGGCCGGTCGGACAGCGGAGGCACTTTCACCACGATCTCGGCGAGCCGATAGAACAGGTCTTCGCGGAAAGTGCCCGCGCCGATCATCGCCTCCAAATCCTGGTGCGTTGCGCAGACGATCCGCGTGTCGACCGAAATAGCCTTGCGGCCCCCGACGCGTTCGATCGTGCGTTCCTGCAGGAAGCGCAGCAGTTTGACCTGCAAGGGCAAGGGAATATCGCCCACTTCGTCGAGGAACAGCGTGCCCCCATCGGCCAGTTCGATCTTGCCCGGTGTCGTCTTCACCGCGCCGGTAAAGGCGCCCTTCTCGTGCCCGAACAGCTCGCTTTCGAGCAGGTTTTCCGGGATTGCCGCGCAATTGATCGCGACGAAGGAACCGTCCTTGCGAACGCTGCAATCGTGGACGCCGCGCGCCAGCAGTTCCTTGCCCGTACCGCTCGCGCCGAGCAGCATCACCGACACATTGGTCGGCGCCACGCGTTCGATGGTGCGCGCGACCTTGGCCATTTCGGGCGCGGCCGTGATCATCGAACCGAGCACTGTGCGCTCGTCACCGATCTGTTCGGCCAGACGGCGGTTTTCGCTCTCTATCTGGTGCAGCCGGTAGGCGCGCTGGACGATCAGCCCGAGCGTGTCGATATCGACCGGCTTCTGGTAGAAATCGTAGGCGCCTTCCTCGACCGCGCGCAGCGCGCTTTCGCGCGCGCCGTGGCCCGAGGCGACGATCACCTTCGTATCGGGCTTGATCGCCATGATCGCCTCGAGCACCGCGAACCCTTCGCTGGTCCCGTCGGGATCCGGCGGCAGGCCGAGATCGAGCGTGACCACCGCGGGTTCTTCCGCCCGCACCGCTGCCACGGCGGTTTCTCGCGTGTCCGCCAGGATCACGTCGAAATCCTCATAGGCCCATTTGAGCTGGGCCTGGAGCCCTTCGTCATCCTCGACGATGAGCAGTTTCGGCTTTGTTTCCGCCATTATGCGACCTCGTTGTTGTCTGCGGAATTGCTGCGCCTGATCAGCGAACTGGCCGCCTGTATCGGCAGGCTGATCGTAAAGCGGGTGCCGAGCCCTTCACGCGATTCGACGTCGACCCTGCCGCCCATCGAACGGATCAGTTCGCGCGCTTCGAAGGCACCGATTCCGAACCCGCCGTTCTTCGAAGACACGAACGGCTTGAACAGGCTGTTGCGAATGAATTGCAGCGACATGCCATGGCCGTTGTCGATCACGGTGACCTTGCCCGACATGCCGTCGCTATACACCTCGACCATCACCGAACTGTTGGTATCGCTGGCATCGATCGCATTCTGGACCAGATGGACCAGCGCCTGGTCGAAGGCTTCGGGATTGCCTTCGACGGCGACCGGCTCGGACCGCAGGACGGCGACCGGGTGAAACTGGCTCAGCTGCTCAACGGTGCGCCGCGCAGCGACTGCCAGATCGAAGCGGCGGACCGCTTCAGACGTCCCCCCGCCATAGCGGCCCAGCCGGCTGAGCAGCGCGTTGAGCTTGTCAGCGCTGTTGCGCAGCGTGACGAGCATGTCCTCGCGGAACTCTGGCTTGTCGGCGTGTTTCTCCGCATTGCGCAGCAACAGCGACATCTGGCTGGAGAGGTTCTTGATGTCGTGCATGACGAAGGCCATTCGGTGGTTGAATTCCTCGAACCGGCCCGCCTCGAGCAGGGCGGTCTGGCTGGCCTGTTCGGCCAGATAGCTGGCCAGCTGGCGTCCCACGACCGCGAGGAGGTCGA
>Ga0114911_1001034_pt1 | contig 15503 bp, 11 predicted proteins | sample MalvireepMed_904_FD_89688 | JGI IMG/M metagenome (GOLD analysis project Ga0114911, IMG submission 89688) | Marine viral communities from the Global Malaspina Expedition - Malaspina viral metaG DeepMed_904 | ecosystem: Environmental > Aquatic > Marine > Oceanic | place: Mediterranean Sea...
CATCTACACCATCGCCGTCAACCTGGCCGGCATCCCGGGCATCAGCGTGCCGGCCGGCTTCGTCGGCCAGCGCCCCGCGGGAGGCCGCCCCGCGGGAGGCCGCCCCGCGGGAGGCCGCCCCGCGGAAGGCCGCCCCGTAGGCCTCCAGGTTCTCGGCCCGCATTTCGCCGAGCAGCGCCTGCTCAACGTGGCCCATCGCTTCCAGCAGGCGACCGATTGGCATCGCCGCCAGCCCGCTTTCGGTCAGGAGAACGCATGATGCAGTGGGAAACCGTGATCGGCCTGGAAGTCCACGTCCAGCTCGCCACCCAGTCGAAGATCTTTTCCGGCGCCTCGACCGCCTTCGGCGCCGCGCCCAATACCCAGGCCTGCGCCGTCGACCTGGGGCTGCCGGGGGTGCTGCCGGTACTCAACGAAGGCGCCGTGGCGATGGCGGTCAAGTTCGGGCTGGGCATCGATGCCGAAATTCCCGAAACCTCGGTCTTCGATCGCAAGAACTACTTCTACCCCGACCTGCCCAAGGGCTACCAGACCAGCCAGATGTATCAGCCGATCGTCGGCCCGGGCGAGGTCGAGATTTCCCTCGACGACGGCAGCACCAAGCGCATCCGCGTGCACCACGCCCACCTCGAGGAGGACGCCGGCAAGTCGCTGCACGAAACTTTCTCTAACGGAATGGGCCAGGGCATGACCGGCATCGACTTGAACCGTGCCGGCACGCCGCTGCTCGAGATCGTCTCCGAGCCGGACATGCGCTCGGCCAAGGAGGCGGCGGCCTACCTCAAGGCGATCCACGCCATCGTCACCTACCTGGGCATCTCCGACGGCAACATGGCCGAGGGCTCGATGCGCTGCGACGTCAACGTCTCGGTGCGCCCCAAGGGCCAGGAGACGCTGGGTACCCGCGCCGAGATCAAGAACGTCAACTCGTTCCGCTTCGTCGAGAAGGCGATCGCCTACGAGATCGAGCGCCAGATCGAGCTGATCGAGGACGGCGACAGCGTGGTTCAGGAAACCCGCCTGTACGATCCCGAGGCCGACGAGACGCGCAGCATGCGCACCAAGGAGCAGGCCAACGACTACCGTTACTTCCCCTGCCCCGACCTGCTGCCGGTGGTGCTCGACCAGGCGTATGTCGATCACTTGCGCGCCAGCCTGCCGGAGTTGCCCAGCGAGAAGCGCGCACGGTTCCAGAACGAGCTGGGCCTGTCGGCCTACGATGCCGGCGTGCTCGCCTCAAGCCGCGCCATGGCCGAGTACTTCGAAGTCGTCAAGGACGTCAGCGGCGACGCCAAGCTGGCCGCCAACTGGGTCCAGGGCGAGCTCGCCGGGCGCCTCAACAAGGAGGGCCTGGAAATCGCCGACAGTCCGGTCTCGGCCTCGCAGCTCGGCGGCCTGGTGGCCCGCGTCAAGGACGAGACCATCAACGGCAAGGCGGCCAAGCAGGTGTTCGCCGCGCTGTGGAACGGCGAAGGCGGGGATGACAATAGCGCCGACGCGATCATCGACGCCCGAGGACTCAAGCAGGTCACCGACAGCGGCGCCATCGAGGCGATGATCGATCAGGTAATCGCCGACAGCCCGGTGCAGGTCGCCCAGTACCGCGAGGCCGAGCCCGACAAGCGCGGCAAGATGATCGGCTACTTCGTCGGCCAGGTGATGAAGGCCTCGCGCGGCACCGCCAACCCGCAGCAGGTCAACGCCCTGCTCAAGGAAAAACTCGACAACGCGTGAAGACCATCGCGCCGGCGGGCAAGCTGCCGGCGCGATCGCACAAGGCGCACAAGGAACCCCTCGCGATGTCAGACGATGTCGGCCCACGCCTGCGCTCGCTGCGCACCCTGCGCGGTATCTCCCAGCGCGAGCTGGCCAAGCGCTGCGGCGTCACCCACTCGAGCCTGTCGCTGATCGAACAGGGCAAGGTCAGCCCCTCGGTCAGCTCGTTGAAGAAGATCCTCGACGCCATCCCGATCAGCGTCGGCGATTTCTTCACCCTCGACCTGGAAAGCCGTGATCAGGTCTTCTATTCGGCCGACGAACTCACCGACATCGGCAGCGGCGAGGTGATCTACAAGCTGGTCGGCGCCAATCATCAGACCCGCGGCCTGTCGTTCATGATCGAGACCTACCCGGCGGGCGCCGACACCGGCCGCGAGATGATCACCCACCGCGGCGAGGAAGCCGGCGTGGTGCTCGAAGGCGAAATCGAGATCACCATCGGTATCGACACCCGGGTACTGGGCCCCGGCGAGGCCTATTACTTCAATACCCAGTTGCCCCACCGCTTCCGCAATCCCGGCTCGACGCCCTGCCGGCTGGTCAGTTGCTGCACCCCGGCGCGCACCTTCTAGGCTTCATCTGAAAAGTCGACGAGCGATGGCCAGGCAAGGCAAAAATGGGCGAAAAGGCGGAGTTTACGGGTTGTAAATGAGTACTTTGAGCCTATTTTTAACGCCGCATGGTCGAGCGCAGGCACTTTTCGGACAAAGCCTCGGCGCAATCCGTGGATCGCTGCAATGGGCCGGGGTTACAGCAAGGCGCGGGGGTCGAATCGAGTCGCCGTCGTGAAGTTAGTATAGTCGGGCGTGCCTAAACGCAGGGGCGAGGGCGGGAAAAATGCGCCGGCTGCCCGAACGAGCAGCCCGATGGCGCAGAAAGTAATGCACTGAAGGCACCAGCGGCTCGCCCAGGGCGCGCCGCTGGTACTCCGATCGCGGCGACGATCGGAGCGAGCAGTATACGGAATCGTCGTTTGCGGAATAAGTGGGTACAATCGAAAACTAGTGTTTCCGAAATGGAAACTTTAGACTTCGTCGCGCTTTTCAAGGACCCGTTTTGGCCACCCTCGATGCATTGAAAGTTTTCGTCGAAGTCGTGCAGGCCCGGAGCTTCACGGCGGCGGCACGCCGTCTGGGTATTTCCAAATCGCTGGCTTCCAAGCGGATCGCGGCACTGGAAGAAGAGCTGGGCGTGAGTCTGCTGAACCGTTCGACGCGTTCGCTGCATCTGACCGAGGCCGGCCAGATCTATTTCGAGCATGGCCTGCGCATTCGCGAAGAACTGGCCGCGGCCGAAGCCCAGGTCCAATCGGTGACGTCGCGTCCGCGCGGCCAACTCAAGATCAGCGCCCAGGTCAGCTTCGGCTTCATGTACCTGGCGCCACCGACGACCGCCTTCATGCGCCGCTATCCCGACGTGGCGGTCGAGATACTGCTCGAGGACCAGCGCTTCGAGCCGATCGACGACTCCGTCGACCTGGCCATTCGCATGGGTCCGATGCCGCCATCGAGTCTGGTTTCACGGCCACTGTGCAAGGTGGTCTACGGGCTTTATGCGGCGCCGGAATATCTGGCGCGGGCCGAGCGGCCGATGCATCCGCGCGACCTCGTACAGCACGACAGCATCTTCTACGGCAACTACGATCTTGGCGCCCACTGGCGTTTTTCGCTCAATGGCCAACCGCTCGATATAGAGCCCAATTCGCGGCTTGTCATCAACAATCTGCTGGGGGTCGTGGAGGCAGCCAAGGCGGGGTTCGGACTCGCTTACCTGCCCACCTTCGCGGCACGCGCGGCGGTCGCCGACGGCGAACTGGTGCCGTTGCTGCAGCCCTACTGGAACGAGCATGGCAGCATGCTGGTGCTGTTTCGATCTCGCAAGTACCTGCCCGACAAGACCCGCACCTATCTCGACTTCATCACCGACTGGTTTCGCGAGCACCTGGCGCTTTAGTTCCGAAATGCATGCGCGCGGTGCGCCGTGCAGGTAGCGATGCTCGCTCCATCCGTGGCTGATGGAGGCAGGTCAGGTGCGTATAATGCCCGCCATCAACCCGAGCCACCGGAACGGACCCGATGACCACCGTACGCACACGCATTGCCCCGTCTCCCACCGGCGACCCGCACGTGGGTACCGCCTATATTGCGCTGTTCAACTTATGCTTCGCCCGCCAACACGGGGGCCAGTTCATATTGCGCATCGAGGATACCGACCGCCAGCGCTCGACTCCCGAATCGGAACGAATGATCCTCGATTCATTGCGCTGGCTGGGCCTTGAGTGGGACGAGGGGCCGGATGTCGGCGGCCCGCATGGACCTTACCGTCAGAGCGAGCGGGGCGACATCTATGCCGAGATGGCCCGCCAGCTGCTCGATAGCGGTCACGCCTTCAAGTGTTACCGGACCAGCGAAGAACTCGACGAACTGCGCGCGACGCGCAAGGCGCAAGGGCTGCAACAGGCGCTCAAACCCGCCGACCTGGCTTTGCCAGACGAGCAGCTCAAGCGCCGCGAGGCCGAAGGCTGGCCCCATGTAGTGCGCATGCAGGTGCCCGAATCCGGTACCTGCGTCGTCGAGGACATGCTGCGCGGGCGCATCGAGGTCGATTGGACGCAGGTCGACGCCCAGATCCTGCTCAAGTCCGACGGCATGCCGACCTATCATCTGGCCAATGTCGTCGATGACCATCTGATGGGAATCACCCATGTGCTGCGCGGCGAGGAGTGGATCAACTCGGCGCCCAAGCATCAGCTGCTCTATGACTACTTCGGTTGGGACATGCCCCAGCTCTGTCACATGCCGCTGCTGCGCAACCCGGACAAGTCGAAGCTTTCCAAGCGCAAGAACCCCACCTCGATCAACTATTACCGCCGGATGGGGTTTCTCGCTCAAGCGGTGACCAACTATCTGGGACGGATGGGTTGGTCGATGCCCGACGACCGCGAAAAGTTCACGTTGGACGAGATGATGGCGCACTTCGACATCCAGCGCGTATCGCTGGGTGGGCCGGTGTTCGATCTACACAAGCTGACCTGGCTGAACGGCGTCTACATCCGCGAGGACCTGGACGATACCGCGCTGCTCCAGGCGCTGCGAGAATGGGCCTTCAACGACGAATACATCGGGCAGATACTGCCGCAGGTGCGTCCGCGTATCGAGACGCTAGCGGATGTCATGCCGCTGGCGGGCCATTTTTTTGCCGGGCTGCCGGCGATCGATGAAACCAGCTTTGACGAGATCAAGCTCGAACGGGACGATCTCCTGCGTCTGCTGCAATTGCTGGTCTGGCGTCTCGAAGGCGTTACTCGCTGGAACAAGGAAAGCCTGCTCGCCGAGGTCAAGCGTCTGTGCGAGTATTTCGACCTCAAGATGAAGGTGTTTCTGGCGCCGGTATTCATCGCCGTGACCGGCTCTGCGACGTCGACCTCGGTCATGGACGCCATGGCAATATTGGGATCCGACGTGACCCGCGCGCGGTTGCGTCATGCCATCGAAATGTTGGGCGGTGTTTCCAAGAAGCAGGCCAAGAAACTCGAGAAGGAGTATCGGGCGCTGTAAACCATAAGCTGTAAGCTTTAAGAAGACATCGGCAGGACCCGCGGCACCGGGATTGCCGAGGCGTGCTGGAGTAGCGATATGGGCGGTCTTTCTCTTCCAGCTTCAGGCTTACAGCTGAAAGCTTCGTGCGAAGCACGAGGGGTTGACGAACCCGGCGCATATCAGTATCATACGCCCCGTTCTCGCGAACTAAGCAGTTGGTTCGGGGGCCTTAGCTCAGCTGGGAGAGCGCGACACTGGCAGTGTCGAGGTCAGCGGTTCGATCCCGCTAGGCTCCACCATTTCGCTACGCGAAACGTCCTTATTTGCGTCCCATTCGTCTAGTGGTCCAGGACACCGCCCTTTCACGGCGGTAACAGGGGTTCGAACCCCCTATGGGACGCCACTTCTTTCTTGCTGTCCCCGCCGTTTGGTAGCCCATCAAAAAGAGCTAGTCGCTGGGCATGTCAATATGAGCGCGTTCCTCATGAAGACTGACTTTCAACGCGTCAGGGCTTGACAAGCCCGCCGAGTTTTCCCCACCGCCTGTTGCTCCCTGTTACCTTGTGCACAGCTTGTCGCTCAGCCCCATGGTTGCGCCAATCATTATAAAAATTCTTGTTAAACAACAAGTTATCGATGGTTAAAAAATAGCCGATTTGTAGGCAAGCCGCCTGTCGTGGCAATTGCGCGATCTTTTCTAGAGCTTATGAACAAGCTTATCCACAGAAAGTGTGGAAAAGCGCAAAGGGTGCATAAGTTGCGAAATGGGGGCTGTAGATGAGCGCTCCTGGCGAGCTCGGAAGGGCTTGTTGCTCGCCAGGAGTTCAGGCTCACCAGGAATAAGGGATCTCGGAGTGGGGTTAGTCGTCCTGCTCCAGACGCTTGAGCAACGACGAGGTGTCCCAGCGCCCTCCGCCCATCGCCTGTACATCGCCATAGAACTGATCGACCAGCGCGGTGACCGGAAGACGGGCGCTGAGCTTGCGAGCCTCCTTCAGGCAGATGTCCAGGTCCTTGCGCATCCAGTTGACCGCGAAGCCGTGTTCGTACTCGCCGGCGATCATCGTGCGGTGACGGTTGGCCATCTGCCAGGAGCCGGCTGCGCCTTGAGAGATCACTTCGACGACGCGCTCACGATCGAGGCCGGCGCGTTCGGCGAAGTGCAAGCCTTCGGCGAGCCCCTGCACCACCCCGGCAATGCATATCTGATTGACCATCTTGGTCATCTGCCCCGCACCGGTTTCGCCCATCAACGTCACGGCGCGTCCGTAGTGGGCGAGAACGGGTTGCATGCGTTGAAACGCGGCTTCCTCGCCCCCGCACATGATCGTCAGCGTGCCGTTCGTGGCGCCCTGCTGGCCGCCCGACACCGGTGCATCGATAAACTCGCAGCCGTGCGCGCGGCAGGCCAGGGCGAGTTCCCGGGCCAGATCGGCAGAAGCGGTGGTGTGATCGATCAACACCGCTGTCTCGCTTATGCCGCTCATGACCCCCTCGGGGCCGGTGACGACCTCGCGCACGTCGTCATCGTTGCCGACGCAGACCAGCACCAGATCGGCGCCCTGGGTGGCCTCGCCGGGGGTGGGGTGATGACTGCCACCATACTCGGCGACCCAGGCCTCGGCCATGGCGGCGGTACGGTTGTAGACGCGCACTTCTATGCCGGCGCGGGCCAGGTGGCCGGCCATGGGATAGCCCATGACGCCCAGGCCGATGAAGGCGGCGGTACGAATCTGCTGGCTCATGATCAAGCTCCTCAGGCAGGTGAGCGGTCTCGATGGTCATGGGGCGACAGTTTCTAGCCTAGGCCAGAGCGAGCCGCTCGATGAATTGTTGATGCCGAACGCAAAAGGCCGCCTTGCGGCGGCCTTCGATCACTTGGCGGGGTAGTCGCGTTGCGTGTAGCCGGTGTAGAGCTGGCGCGGGCGACCGATGCGGTAGCCGTTGGTGATCATCTCGTTCCAGTGCGAGATCCAGCCGATGGTCCGCGAGACGGCAAAGATCACCGTGAACATGTTGGTGGGAATGCCCATTGCCTTGAGAATGATTCCGGAATAGAAGTCGACATTGGGATAGAGCTTGCGCTCGATGAAGTACTCGTCCTCCAGGGCGATCTGCTCGAGGCGCTTGGCGATCCTGAGTTGGGCATCGTCTTGGCCCAGTTCGCGCAAGACCTCGTCGCAGCTCTCCTTCATGACCTTGGCGCGGGGGTCGAAGTTGCGATAGACGCGGTGGCCGAAGCCCATCAGCTTGAACGGGTCGTCCTTGTCCTTGGCGCGATCGATGAAGCGCTGGATGTTTTCCTCGGATTCGTCGCCGATCTCGTCGAGCATGTTGAGCACCGCTTCGTTGGCGCCACCGTGTGCCGGGCCCCACAGCGCGGCGATGCCGGCGCTGATGCAGGCGAACGGGTTGGCACCGGTCGAGCCGGCCAGACGCACCGTCGACGTCGAGGCGTTCTGTTCATGGTCGGCATGCAGCATGAAGATGCGATCCATGGCCTTGGCGAATACCGGGTTGGTTTCGTAGGGCTCGCATGGATTGCCGAACATCATGTAGAGGAAGTTTTCGGCGTAGTCGAGATCGTTGCGCGGATAATTGAACGGTTGGCCGATGTTGTACTTGTGGCACATCGCTGCCAGCGTCGGCATCTTGGCGATCAGCCGAATGGCGCTGACGCGGCGTTCTTCTTCCTTGGTGATGTCCAGATTGTCGTGATAGAAGGCCGCTAGACCGCCGACCACGCCGCACAGAATGGCCATCGGATGGGCGTCGCGGCGGAAGCCCTTGTAGAAGTTGGCCAACTGCTCGTGAACCATGGTGTGGTTGCGGATGGTCTTCGAGAAGTCCTCGTACTCCTGATCCGTGGGCAGTTCGCCGAACAGCAGCAGATAGCACATCTCGACGTGATTCGAGTGCTGGGCCAGTTCGCCGATCGGGTAGCCACGATGCAGCAGCACGCCCTCGGCACCGTCGATATAGGTGATGGCGGATTCGGTAGCGGCGGTCGCCACGAAACCGGGATCATAGGTAAAGAGGCCTTCGTCGATGAGACTGCGAACGTCGACGACATCGGGTCCGGCAGTGCCTGAATAGACCGGGAATTCAAGGGGCTTGTCCAGCCCGTCCACTGTCAACTGCGCTTTCCTGTCAGCCATGACGGCCTCCTCTTCAGTATTCTCGGTAAGTAACGTAACTCATTGTCCTGCTTGGCGGGCGGGCAAAAAAGGTTTGCCCACTATAGAAATGTCCAAGCCGATGTCAATTCGCCGATAGTGCCCGCGCGACGGGCCCGAAAGTCTTCACGAGCGCCAAAAGCCGCATGACGGCTGCCGGGACGGCGTTCGTGACCAAGATCACCTGTTACCAAGGGTAACACCAAGGTCGCAATCCAGCGGTAACGATTTGTCATGCCTGTGGCCAGTCCCTATAATCTTAACCCGCGATTGGCGGGAGCAGGCGACAAGCGTGGTTTTGCCGGCCGCCATTGCCTGATCCTCAAACCACCGCCCGTTCCACCGAGCCTGACCGGAGCATGAGCGGGCCAAGAGAGTGTGTAGAGAGCCGTGAATAGCAAAAGACCCGTAAACCTAGACCTTTCGACCATATCCTTTCCACTTCCTGCATTAACCTCGATTACTCATCGCATTACCGGCGTCATTCTGTTCATTGGCCTGATCTTCGGCTTCTGGGCGCTCGATGCCTCGCTGTCGTCCCCCGAAGGATTCGAAGCCGTTCGTAACGCCCTCGAGCAAAACTTCCTGGCCAAGCTGGTGGCCTGGGGATTGTTGTCGGCGCTTGCCGTTCACTTCGTTGCCGGCGTCAATCACCTGTTCATGGACATGGGCTACGGCATCGAGCTGGAGAAAGCCTATCGGAAGGCACAGATCACCATCGTGGCAAGCGCGGTGCTCGTGATACTGGCAGGAGTGTGGGTATGGTAACCAACATCACCAATTTCGGTCGCAGTGGCCTGTCCGACTGGCTCATTCAACGCGTGTCGGCGATCGTCCTCGCCCTGTATACGCTGTTCATGGTCGGTTACCTGCTGCTCCACCCGGGGCTCGACTATGCGACCTGGAGCGGCTTGTTCGCCCAGACCTGGATGCGGATCTTTTCCCTGCTGGCTTTCGTGTCGCTGGCGGCTCATGCCTGGATCGGCCTGTGGATCGTGATCACCGATTATATCAAGCCGACCGGCATCCGCTTTGTCGTCCAAATCGCCATCATTCTCGCCATCTTCATCTTTCTGGTGTGGGGCGTACAAGTTCTCTGGGGAGCCTGATCCATGTCCAACATGCGTAGCCTGACGTTCGACGCAATCATCATCGGTGGCGGCGGCTCCGGCCTGCGTGCCGCGCTCGAACTGGCCAAGTCCGGCAAGAAGACCGCGGTACTCTCGAAGGTCTTTCCGACCCGCTCGCACACCGTTTCCGCACAGGGCGGCATTACCTGCGCCATCGCCTCCGCCGATCCCGACGACGATTGGCGTTGGCACATGTACGACACCGTCAAGGGGTCGGACTATATCGGCGACCAGGAGGCGATCGAATACATGTGCTCCGAGGGCCCCAAGGCGGTCTTCGAGCTCGAGCACATGGGTCTGCCGTTCTCGCGTTTCGACAATGGACGCATCTATCAGCGCCCGTTCGGCGGCCAGTCCAAGGACTTCGGCAAGGGCGGCCAGGCGGCGCGCACGTGCGCGGCGGCCGACCGTACCGGGCATGCGTTGCTGCACACGCTGTATCAGAACAACCTGAAGAACGACACGGTGTTCCTCAACGAGTGGTATGCGGTGGACCTGGTCAAGAACGCCAGCGGCGACGTGGTTGGCTGCATCGCGCTGTGCATCGAGACCGGCGAAGTCGTGCACATCAAGGCCAAGGCCACCGTGCTGGCGACCGGCGGGGCCGGGCGCATCTTCTCGTCGACCACCAACGCCCTGATCAACACCGGCGATGGCATCGGCATGGCGCTGCGCGCGGGCTTTCCGGTCCAGGATATCGAGATGTGGCAGTTCCACCCGACCGGCATCTACGGCGCTGGCGTGCTGGTGACCGAAGGCTGTCGTGGCGAGGGCGGCTACCTGATCAACAAGGATGGCGAGCGCTTCATGGAGCGCTATGCGCCCAACGCCAAGGACCTGGCGGGTCGCGACGTGGTCGCCCGTTCGATGGTCATGGAAATTCTCGAAGGACGTGGCTGCGGCGAGAACGGCGATCACGTGATGCTCAAGCTCGATCATCTCGGCGAGGAGGTGCTGCACAAGCGCCTGCCGGGCATCGTCGAGCTGGCCAAGACCTTCGCCGCGGTGGACCCGGCCAAGGAGCCGATTCCGGTCGTGCCGACCTGCCACTACATGATGGGCGGCCTGCCCACCAACGTGCACGGTCAGGCACTGATGCAGGACGCCGACGGCAACGACCGTATCGTCAACGGTCTGTTCGCCTGCGGCGAAGCGGCCTGCGTCTCGGTGCACGGCGCCAACCGCCTGGGCGGCAACTCGCTGCTCGACCTGGTGGTGTTCGGCCGCGCGGCGGGCATTTTCATCGAGAGCGCGCTCAACGAAGGCGTCGAATACCTGGATGCGGCGCAGTCGGACATCGACAGCGCGCTGGCACGCATGAATCGCTGGAACGAGTCCAGCGGTGGCGAGGCGATACCGGCACTGCGCGCCGAGCTGCAGGAAACCATGCAGACCTCGTTCGGCGTGTTCCGCCAGGAAGGCCACATGCAGGAAGGGGTCAAGAAACTGGCCGACCTGCGCGAACGGATCGCCACCGCGCACCTGGGCGACAAGTCCAACGCCTTCAATACTGCGCGCGTTGAAGCCCTGGAGCTCGACAACCTGCTGGAAGTGGCCGAAGCCACCGCCATTTCCGCGCTGGAGCGCAAGGAAAGCCGCGGCGCCCATTCCCGTTACGACTACCCGGACCGGGACGACGTCAACTGGCTGAAGCATTCCATCTATCACCCGCTCGACAAGAAGCTGGGCAAGCGCGATGTGAATTTCCAGCCGAAGACGCTCGATACCTTCGAGCCGAAAGTCCGCACTTATTGAGGGGGGACCACGATGTCCATGCTTCAGGTATCCGTCTACCGCTACAACCCGGAGACCGACTCCGCGCCGTACATGCAGGAATTCCAGGTGGACACCCAGGGCCGCGATCTGATGGTCCTCAACGTCCTCGAGATCATCAAGCAGCAGGATAGCTCGATGGCCTATCGGCGTAGCTGCCGCGAGGGCGTGTGCGGCTCCGACGGGATGAACATGAACGGCACCAATGGCCTGGCCTGCGTCACGGCGATCTCCGATGTCACCAAGAACGGCAAGCTGGTGTTGCGTCCGCTGCCGGGCCTGCCGGTCATTCGCGATCTGGTCGTCGACATGGGGATTTTCTACAAGCAGTACGAGCGCATTCAGCCGTACCTGCAAAACGAGAATACCGCGCCGGCCATCGAGCGCCTGCAGTCCCCGGAAGAGCGCGACAAGCTCGACGGCCTGTATGAGTGCATTCTGTGCGCCTGCTGCTCGACCGCATGCCCGTCGTTCTGGTGGAACCCGGACAAGTTCGTCGGCCCGGCGGGTCTGCTGCAGGCCTACCGCTTTCTCGCCGACTCGCGCGATACCGCGACCCGCGAGCGGCTATCCGAGCTCGAGGACCCATTCAGCGTGTTCCGCTGCCGCGGCATCATGAATTGCGTCGCGGTGTGCCCCAAGGGGCTCAACCCGACCCGGGCGATCGGCAAGATTCGCGAGCTGCTGTTGGCCAATGCCACTTAAATCGGAACGGGTGACTTGTTATCATTGCTCCCCGTTGCTGCCCGTGAGCGTGTGCCGCGGGCAGAGCCGGCCCAAGCGTCAAGAGCCGGTGCCCTGGGGCACCGGCTCTTGACGGTCACGGTCGCCGAATTGCGTGGGCGCCGCCCCGGCTACCCTGAGTAATGACTAGTGAGCAATGAGTGACGCCGGAGCGTTATCGCATGCGGCGCCGACAACACCCCATCAGCGCAGGGTGACCTAGAGATGCAAGAAGGCATTATGGAGTTGATGTGGCGCACTTCCCATGTGAGCGGCGGCAACGCTCACTATGTTGAAGCGCTCTACGAACAGTACCTCGTCGATCCCAATGCCGTTCCGGATGAGTGGCGTAACTACTTCGACAAGTTACCGCGCCCGGAAGGCAGTCCCTCTCACGATATTCCCCTCAGTCCGATCCGTGACCAGTTTTATCAGCTGGCGCGAAGCCGGCGCGGCGCAGCGCCTGCCGCCGCCGTCGACAGCGGCGAGAACAAGAAGCAGGTCAAGGTCCTGCAGCTGATCAACGCCTATCGCTTTCGCGGTCACCAGAAAGCCGATATCGATCCGCTCGGACTGCGCAATCCGACGCCGGTGCCGGATCTCGAGTTGTCCTTCCACCAGTTGTCGCAAGCCGACATGGATACCGAATTCCAGACCGGATCGCTGTTCCTGGGCAAGGACACGGCGCCGCTCAAGGAAATCGTCGAGGCGCTGGAGAAGACCTACTGCCGCAGCATCGGCTGCGAGTTCATGCACATCGTCGACACCGAAGAGAAGCGCTGGCTGCAGCAGCGTTTCGAGTCGGTACGCTCGCAGCCGAAGTTCAGCGATGACGTGCGCATGCACGTGCTCGAGCGCCTGACTGCCGCCGAAGGACTGGAAAACTACCTGGCCTCCAAGTACCCGGGCACCAAGCGTTTCGGCCTCGAGGGGGGCGAGACGTTCATCCCCATGATGGACGAGATCATCCAGCGCGGCGGTGGCTACGGCACCAAGGAAATGGTCATCGGCATGGCCCACCGCGGGCGCCTCAACCTGCTGGTCAACATCCTCGGCAAGAGCCCCTCGGAGCTGATCGACGAGTTCGATGGCAAGAAGGTCATCGAGAAGGGCTCCGGCGACGTCAAGTATCACCAGGGCTTCAGTTCCAACGTCATGACCCCGGGGGGCGAGGTGCACCTGGCGCTGGCTTTCAACCCCTCGCACCTGGAGATCGTCGCGCCGGTGGTCGAGGGCTCGGTGCGCGCCCGCCAGGACCGTCGCGACGATGTCGAGGGCGACAAGGTGCTGCCGATCAATGTCCATGGCGATGCGGCCATGGCCGGGCAGGGCGTGGTCATGGAAACCTTCCAGATGTCGCAGACCCGCGCCTACAAGACCGGCGGCACGCTGCACATCGTGATCAACAACCAGGTGGGCTTCACGACCTCGCATCCGCAGGACACGCGTTCCACCGAGTACTGCACCGACATCGCCAAGATGGTTCAGGCGCCGATCTTCCATGTCAACGGCGATGACGCCGATGCGGTGATCCACGCCACCCAGGTGGCGCTCGACTACCGTCAGCAGTTCCACAAGGATGTCGTCATCGACCTGGTCTGTTATCGCCGTCGCGGCCACAACGAGGCCGACGAGCCGTCCGGCACCCAGCCGATGATGTATCACAAGATCAAGTCGCATAAGACCTCGCGTGTGCTCTATGCCGAGCGGCTGATCGAGGCGGGGCTGCTCGACGAGGACAAGGCCAAGGCGCTGACCGAGAAGTATCGCGAGGATCTGGCGGCCGGCAGCCATGTGGCCAATGCGCTGGTCAAGCAGCCCAACAAGGAGCTGTTCGTCGACTGGACGCCCTACCTGGGCCACGAGTGGACCGGCGATGCCGACACCTCGATGGACATGAAGCGCATGCAGCAGCTTGCGACACGCATGTGCGAAGTGCCCGACGGTGTGCAGATGCAGCGCCAGGTGGCGAAGATCTACGAGGACCGCCGCAAGATGCTGGCCGGCGGCATGGCGCTCAACTGGGGCTTCGCCGAGACATTGGCCTATGCCACGTTGCTCGACCAGGGTCATCCGGTGCGCTTGACCGGCCAGGACAGCGGCCGCGGTACCTTCTCGCACCGCCATGCGGTAGTGCATAACCAGAAGGATGGCACCACCTACGTGCCGCTCGAGCATATTCGCGACGGGCAGCCGCGTTTCACCATCCGCGATTCCTACCTCTCGGAAGAAGCGGTGGTGGCCTTCGAGTACGGCTATGCGACGACGATGCCCAATGCGCTGGTGATCTGGGAAGCCCAGTTCGGCGACTTCTTCAACGGCGCGCAGGTGGTGGTCGATCAGTTCATCTCGTCGGGCGAGTCGAAATGGGGCCGTCTGTGCGGGTTGACCATGCTGCTGCCGCATGGCTACGAGGGGCAGGGGCCGGAGCACTCGTCCGCTCGCCTCGAACGCTTTCTGCAGCTGTGCGCCGAACACAACATGCAGGTCTGCGTACCCACCACGCCGGCGCAGATCTATCACCTGCTGCGTCGCCAGGTGATCCGTCCGCTGCGCAAGCCGTTGATCGTCATGTCGCCAAAAAGCCTGCTGCGTCACAAGGAAGCGACTTCTACGCTGGAGGAACTGGCCGACGGACGCTTCAACATGGTGCTGGCCGACCAAGGCAAGCTCGAGGCCGACAAGGTCAAGCGCGTGGTGCTGTGTGCCGGCAAGGTCTATTACGACCTGGCCGCCTATCGCAGCGAGAACCAGCGCGAGGACACCGCCGTCGTGCGCATCGAACAGCTCTACCCCTTCCCCAAGGAAGAGCTCTACGAGGCACTCAAGGGTTATGGCAACCTCGAGCAGGTCATCTGGTGCCAGGAAGAGCCGCTCAATCAGGGGGCCTGGTATCAGAGCCAGCACCACATGCGTGTGGTCGCCGACATGGTCAGCGAGGGGCTGGGTCGCGAGCTCAAGTTCGCCGGACGCCCGGCATCCGCCGCGCCGGCCGCCGGCTACATGTCCGTGCACGTTGAACAACAGCGCCAGCTGGTGAACGACGCCTTCAATGCCTGAGGCCTCATCACCGGGACGAGAGAGAACACACTAAGGAACCCAAATGGCTACCGAGATCAAAGCGCCCAGTTTTCCGGAATCCGTTGCCGAAGGCACGGTTGCCGCCTGGCACAAGAAGCCCGGCGACAGTGTCGAGCGTGACGAACTGATCGTCGAAATCGAGACCGACAAGGTCGTCCTCGAGGTGGTGGCGCCGGAAGCCGGCACGCTGTCAGAGATCAAGGTCGAAGAAGGCGAGACATGCGATTCCGAGCAGGTGCTGGGCATGCTCGGCGAGGCTCAGGAAAAGGCGGCCGACGACAAGGCGGATGTCAAGTCAGAGG
>Ga0114911_1001039_pt1 | contig 15451 bp, 14 predicted proteins | sample MalvireepMed_904_FD_89688 | JGI IMG/M metagenome (GOLD analysis project Ga0114911, IMG submission 89688) | Marine viral communities from the Global Malaspina Expedition - Malaspina viral metaG DeepMed_904 | ecosystem: Environmental > Aquatic > Marine > Oceanic | place: Mediterranean Sea...
GTCGGACAGCGTCGGGCAGCGCCGGCCGCGCCGCTCGGCCAGCCGCTTGAGCAGGTGTCGGGCCAGCCCCGGCACGTCCTCGCGGCGTTCGCGCAACGCGGGAATTATCAGCGGCACCACGTTGACGCGATAGAACAGGTCCTCGCGGAATTCGCCGCGCGCGATCAGGCTCTCGAGCGGCCGATGGGTCGCGGCAATCACCCGCACGTCGACCGGTACCAGCCGGGTCGCGCCGACCGCTTCTATCTCGCGATCCTGCAGCACGCGCAGCAACTTGACCTGCATCGCCAGCGGCATGTCGCCGATCTCGTCGAGAAACAGCGTGCCGCCGTGGGCGAGCTGGAACTTGCCCGGCTTGCCGCCCTTGCGCGCACCGGTGAAGGCGCCCTCTTCGTAGCCGAACAGCTCGGCCTCGAGCAACTGCTCGGGGATCGCCGCGCAGTTGAGCTTGATGAACGGCCCGGCGGCGCGCTCCGACAGCCGATGCAGGGCATGGGCGTAAAGCTCCTTGCCGGTGCCCGACTCGCCACGGATCAGCACCGAGGCATCGCCCGGCGCGATCTTGCGGACCTTGGCATTGAGCGTGCGCATCGCTTCGCTCTCGCCGACCACGTCGGTCAGTTGCCAGCGCGCCCCGACGCGGACATCGAGCGCCTGACGGTAGTAGTCGACCTCGGCCTCCAGCGCCTCGACCTGGGCGTTCATCTGGCGCCATTCCCAGGTGTCGTGGTAGATCACTGTACCGATCGCCCCGATCACCCGGCCGCCGGCGCGAATCGGGTAGCGATGGGCAATCATGTGGTGGCCGCGCACCATCTGCAGTTGCGCGAGCTCGGCCTTGCCCGAAGCCAGCACCTCGGGCATGCGGGTGTTTTCGATGATCTCGCTCACCGGGCGACCGATCGCCGCGACCGGATCGATCTCGAGAAAGTCGGCATAGGGGGCGTTGAGGTAGCTGATGCGACCCTCGGCGTCGACCACCACCACCCATTCGGTCATGGCGTCGAGGCCGTGCAGCAGCAGGGCGGCATCCCACTGCTCGGGCTGGTTCCCGGCGAGCGACTGGTTGGCCATGCGAGCCTCGGCGTTATTGTCGGTATCGACTCAGCCTCGTCGCTGCCGGCCGGGGCGGCAAGACGACCTTGGTGGAGCATTGAAAGAAGAATGAGTTGGCACGACACGCGCCTTCGAACCATAGTAAGGGCTACCCTCGCCAGCCGCTTCCAGGCGGCCAACCTACAACGGACGCTGCGATGCTCGACATGGATATTCGTGTGCTGCCGCACGCTTTCGACTGGGCTCGCGGCGACCAAGCCCCGTGGCTGTCTCGACCTAGGGTCCTTCGCCGGCATCTCGGCGTGATAGGCTCGCGCAAGAGCGCCGATGACCGGGCCACGATCGCCGACGTGATGAGAGTCCACTGTTAATGGCCGAGCACGCGACACCCTCTGACAGCATCGCCGCGCTGGTGCTCGCCGCCGGTCAGTCGCGGCGCTTCGGCAGCGACAAGCGCCTCGCCGAACTGCCCGGCCGCGGCACGTTGCTCGTCGCCACCCTGGCCACGCTGCGTCCGCATTTTCGCGACATTCATGTGGTCATCGGTGGCGATGACGATGCCGTCAGGCTGGGCATACCGGACGACATCGTCACGCTCGTCAATCCCGACGCTCGGCGCGGCATGGGCGCCAGCCTGGCCTTCGGCATGTGTGCGCTGCTGCGGGAGAGCCGGGCCCGGGCCGTGGCGGTGATGCTCGGCGACATGCCGTGGGTGCGCGATGCCACCTTCGCGGCGCTGGCCCTGCGGGCCGGCGAAGCGCTGATCGTGCGTCCGACCTTCCAGGGCGAAGGCGGCCATCCGGTCGTCTTCGGGCGGCAATTCTGGCCGGTGCTGTGCCAACTGGACGGCGACGGCGGCGCGCGTCATATCCTGCTCGACAACCCGGCAGCCTGCGTCGAGATCGCCACCGCCGACCCGGGCGTCATCAAGGACGTCGACGAACCCGGCGCGCTCGATCCGGGCTAGCGCACGCTACCCACCGGTGTCAGCCGGCCGGGCCAATTGCGCCGGCGTGGCCTTGGCGCCCATCGCCGTGGCCAGGTCGTGGGCGGTCATGCCCTTGCTCTCGCGGGCATGTCGGTCGGCGCCCTTGGCCAGCAGGCAAGCGACGATCTCGCTATGGTCGAACATCGCCGCGAACATCAGCGCGGTCTTGCCGTCGGGTGATGAGCCGTCGATCTCGGCGCCGCTTTCCAGCAGCAACCGGACCATCGCCAGGTTGCCCTTGAACGCAGCGCCCGCCAGTGGATTCTGACCGTTGTCGTTGCGCAGTTCCGGGTCGGCGCCATGCTCGATCAGCACCCGGGTGGTTTCCACATGACCATGATAGCTGGCCAGCATCAGCAGGCTGTCGCCCTTCTGGTTGCGCATGTTGGGCGGCAGGCCCTGCGCCAGCCAGCGGCGGAAGTTCTCGGTGTCACCTTCCCGTGCGGCATTGAAGATCTGCGTGGCCAGGCGGATCGTCTCTTCGTCCGGCCCGCCATCCGACGCCGAGGATGGCTGTCCCGGTGGCTGCGTCTGGTTAGCCATGGGTCCCTCCCTTGATGTGCATCCCAGGCATGCGATCGTCTTGTCAGCCTGGTGGCTGATCCACCTCAGCCTAGCAGTCCATCGGCCCGGGCCAAGCCCTGTAGCGATCTAGCGCTCCGCCGAGGCCGCCCACAGGTTGACGCCACCTTCCACGGCGTAACGATCGATCTCGGCCAGCTCGTCGTCGCTGAAATCGAGACGCGCGAGCGTCCCCACGCAATCGACGACCTGCTGCGGGCGACTCGCGCCGATCAGCGCCGAGGTGACCTGGGGCTTGCGCAGCACCCAGGCCAGCGCCATCTGCGCCAGATTCTGGCCACGCCGCTCGGCGATCGCATTCAGCGCACGCACCCGCTCGAGGTTGTCCGCCGACAGGTGCGCTTCGCGCAGCGCGCCACCCTGAGCCAGCCGGCTGTCGTCGGGCACGCCGCCCAGGTACTTGCCGGTCAATATGCCCTGGGCCAGCGGCGAGAAGGCGATCGCGCCCATAGCCAGCTCATCGAGGGTGTCGAGCAGGCCGTCGTCCTCGATCCAGCGATTGATCATCGAGTAGCTCGGCTGATGAATCAGGCACGGCGTGCCGAGCTCGCGCAGGATCGCCACCGCCTCGCGGGTGCGCTGGGCGTTGTAGGAGGAGATGCCCACGTAAAGCGCCTTGCCCTGGCGCACCGCGCTGTCCAACGCGCCCATGGTTTCCTCGAGCGGCGTCTCGGGATCGAAGCGGTGCGAGTAGAAGATGTCGACGTAATCGACGCCCAGGCGCTCGAGGCTCTGGTCGAGGCTCGCCGTCAGGTACTTGCGGCTGCCCCAGTCGCCGTAGGGCCCCGGCCACATGGTGTAGCCCGCCTTGGTGGAGATCAGCAACTCGTCACGATGGCCGGCGAAATCCGTCTTGAGGATGCGCCCGAACAGCTCCTCGGCGCTGCCCGGCGGCGGGCCGTAGTTGTTGGCCAGGTCGAAGTGGGTAATGCCATGATCGAACGCGGTGCGGCAGATCTCCCGGGCGTTGTCGCTGTGGGCGTTGTCGCCAAAGTTGTGCCACAGCCCCAGCGACAGCGCGGGCAGCTTCAGGCCACTGCGTCCACAGCGGTTGTAGATCATATGTTCGTAACGGGAATCCGAGGGAGTGTAGCTCATACCGTTGTCCTTTATTTCCAGAGATCATCGTGTAACAGGCTAAGGGTCTGGTACTCACAGCGCCACTACACTGCCTGGCCTGCACACCAGTGCGGCGCACTTCAGCAGCCGAGTTGCTCGGCCAACGCGATGATCGACCCGGCATGCCGGTCGTTGGCCGGCGATCCGGCAATGTCCTTGGGATTGGCAGCACCGAACTCATTCGGACGCTCGATGTACGCCGTCTTGAGACCATAAGAACGTGCGCTGTCGAGATCGTCCTGGTGCGCCGCAACCATCATCACCGCCTCGGCCGGCACATCGAAGACCTGCGCCACACCCAGATAGGTATCGGGATGCGGCTTGTACTGGCGAAACACTTCCGCCGAGAGCAGGCAGTCCCACGCCAGCCCGACGCGCTTGGCCATGTTGGCGAGCAGCCCCAGATTGCCATTGGACAGCGTGCAAATCATGAAGCGCTGCTTGAGCCGCGACAGCCCCTCGACGGCGTCCGGCCACGGCTCCAGGCGATGCCATACGCGGTTGAGGTTGCGCTTCTGAGACTCCGTCAGCGAGGTGATGCCGAACTGCGCCAGCACATCGTCGAGGATGCCCCGATGCAGGTCGTCGATCAGCGTCCAGCCCAGTTCCCCAGACATCACCCGCTGCATCGCCGGCCGATAGCCGGCGCGCCACGCCAATGCGAACTCGCCGCCATCGACGCCCAGGTTTAGCGCCTCGACTTCGCGAGCGATCGAGCCATGCCAGTCGACGACGGTACCGAACACATCGAAAGCGAGAATCTCGACTTCCTGCATTAGCTGTCTCCCTGGGGCTACTGCCCTTCATCATCGGTCGCCTATTGCCACGCGAAGTCCTGGCCTTTCTTACGATATCTCAGTGCGCCTCGTCCCAGTTGGCGCCGGATTCGGCCTCGACGATCAGCGGCACTTTGAGCTCGGCGGCATTTTGCATGCGCTGCTTGACGATGCCGATGAAGTCGTCGACCTGCGATTCCTTGACCTCGAATACCAGCTCGTCGTGGACCTGCATGACCATCCAGGCATCGAAAGCGCTGTCGCCGCCGACCGGCGACAGCCAGCCGTCGACGTCAATCATCGCGCACTTGATGATGTCGGCGGCGGTGCCCTGCATCGGCGCATTGATGGCGGTGCGCTCGGCGGCCTGGCGACGGGCATGCTGGCGCGAGTTGATCTCGGGCAGGTAGAGCCGGCGGCCGAACACCGTCTCGACGAAGCCGTCGTCGGCGGCCTGGGCGCGGATGGTGTCCATGAAGCGCGCGACACCGGGATAACGCTCGAAGTAACGCTCGATATACACCTTGGCCTGCCTGGCCTCGATGTGCAGCTGCCTGGACAGCCCCCAGGCGCTCATCCCGTAGATCAGCCCGAAGTTGATCGCCTTGGCGCTGCGTCGCTGCTCGCCGCTGACCTTGTCCAGCGCCACGCCGAACACCTCGGCGGCGGTGGCGGTATGAATGTCGCGCTCTTGGGCGAAGGCCTCGAGCAGGCCCTCATCCTCGGAGAGGTGCGCCATGATGCGCAGCTCGATCTGCGAGTAGTCGGCGGCGACGATGCGATAGCCCGGCCGGGCGACGAACGCCTGGCGGATCTTGCGCCCCTCCTCGGTACGGATGGGGATGTTCTGCAGATTGGGATCGCTTGAGGACAGCCGCCCGGTGGCGGTCACCGCCTGGTGATAGCTGGTGTGGATGCGCCCGGTGGTCTTGTTGATCAGTTGCGGCAGCTTGTCGGTGTAGGTCGACTTGAGCTTGGTCAACCCGCGGTGGGCCATGATCACCTTGGGCAGCGGGTAATCCAGCGCCAGCTCCTCGAGTACCGACTCGGCGGTGGACGGCGCGCCCTTGGGGGTCTTCTTGCGCACCGGGATCTTCTGCTCGTCGAACAGAATGTCGCAGAGCTGCTTGGGCGAGCCGAGGTTGAATTCGCGCCCGGCGATCTCGAAGGCGTCCTTCTCGATCTCGCGGATGCGCGTCTCGAGCGTCTGGCTCTGGGCATGCAGCAGCGTCACGTCGAGCGCCACGCCGGTGCGCTCCATGCGTGAGAGCACCGCAATCATCGGCCGCTCGAGGCCGTCGAGCACTTCGGCGAGGCGGCCCTGGGCCTCGACACGCGGGCGCAGTTCATGGTGTAGCCGCAGGGTGACGTCGACGTCCTCGCAGGCGTAGGGCACCGCCTGCTCCAGGGCGACCTGGTTGAAGGTCAGCTGCTTGACGCCCTTGCCGGCGACCTCCTCGAAGCTGACGGTCTTCTCGCCGAGGTACTTGAGCGCCAGCGAGTCCATGTCGTGGCGCGTGGCGGTGGAGTTGAGCACGTAGGATTCGAGCATGGTGTCGGTCAGCGTGCCGGCCACGCGAATGCCGTAGCGCGCCAGCACCGAGATGTCGTACTTGAGGTTCTGGCCGATCTTGCCCTTGGCGGGGTCCTCGAGCAGCGGCTTGAGCGCGGCGAGCACGATGTCGCGATCGAGCTGCGCGGGGGCATCGATGTAGTCGTGGCCGACCGGGATATAAGCCGCCTCGCCGGGCTCGAGCGCCAGGCCGATGCCGACGATCCCGGCGTCCATGTAGTTGAGACTGTCGGTCTCGAGATCGAAGCAGAACGCCTCGGCGGCGGCGAGACGCTTGAGCCAGACGTCCAGGTCGGCCTGCTCGAACAGCGTATGATCCTCGCGGGCCGGCTTGGCCAGGGTCACGTCTTCGTCGAGTTCGCCGTCCGACGCAGCGCCGCCCGCAACGTCGTCGACGCCCTCGTCGCGACCGGCCAGCAATTCGCCGAGCCAGGCCTTGAATTCCAATTCGCGATACAGCCGGGTCAGCGCCTCGCGATCGGGGTGGGCGATGTCCAGATCGTCGAGGCCCACCGGCAACGCGCAGTCGGTCTTGATGGTCGCCAGCTGGTAGGACAAAAACGCCTGTTCGCGGCTGGCCTCGAGCTTCTTGTCCAGCGTCTTGGCGCCGCGAACGCTCAGCGTCTTGACCGCCTCGAGGTTGGCGTAGACGCCGTCGAGGCCGCCTTCGATACCCTGCAAAAGGCCCAGCGCGGTCTTCTCGCCGACCCCCGGCACGCCGGGGATGTTGTCGACCTTGTCGCCCATCAGCGCCAGGAAGTCGATGATCCGCGCCGGCGGCAGGCCGAACTTGGCCTCGACGCCGGCGACGTCCAGCGTCTCGCTCTTCATGGTGTTGACCAGCGTGATGTGCGCATTGACCAACTGCGCCATGTCCTTGTCGCCGGTGGAGATCACTGCATCGCGACCGGCCTCGGTGGCGTGGCGCGCCAGGGTGCCGATCACGTCGTCGGCCTCGACCCCCTCGATGCACACAAGCGGCAGGCCGAGGGCGCGGATGCAGGCGTGCAACGGCTCGACCTGGCTCCTCAGATCGTCGGGCATCGGCGGACGCTGGGCCTTGTACTGCTCGAACAGCTCGTCGCGAAAGGTCTTGCCCTTGGCGTCGAAGACCACCGCCATGGGGCTGTCGGGGTATTGCCGGATCAGGCTCTTGATCATGCTGATCACGCCCTTGACCGCGCCGGTCGGCTGGCCGGTGGAAGTGGTCAACGGCGGCAGCGCATGGAAGGCGCGGTACAGGTAGGAGGAGCCGTCGACGAGAACGATGGGCGGCGTGTCGGCCATGGGTGGGGCACCTCAGCGAAAAGCGATCGATGCGCCCATGATACGCAAGCCGCCCCGGGACGTCAGGCAATCGCCGGTATCGGTGCCAGACTCGGACGGGCACCCGCGCGATCGGGCGTCGAACGACCATCGGCGCGTGCGGGTTATCTAAAGTAAGTGCACGCTAGCCGTCGTTACACATACACTGCGGGTATCGTTTATACGCTTTTTCCAAGCTTGGAGGTTGCCATGAAACTCCCCCCGCTGATTACCGCCACGCTACTCGCGCTCGGCCTTTCGGCCGGCCTGGTGCCGGCGGCGCTGGCCCAGCAGGACGCGGACGAATCGGTATCGCCGGATATCACCGTGCGCCAGGAGGAGGACCGTACGATTCGCGAGTACCGCGTCAACGGCCAGCTCTACGCCATCGAGGTCCAGCCCAAGGCCGGGCCGTCGTACTACCTGGTCGACGATAACGGCGACGGCGATTTCCGGCGCAGCGACAACGAGCGGGTGGTGCCGCCGCAGTGGGTGCTGATCTCCTGGTAAGCCGCTTGACGGGCCGGCACCAACACTACCGGCCGGCATCCGATGATTACTCTTGCAGGCACTGCAAGGTCGGCCGTCGACTCGCTACAATGGCCCGCTTGGATACCAGGGCGAGAACACCATGGCCGTATTCACACCGCTCGACGACGCCCAGGTCGCGAGCTTTCTCGAGCGCTTCGACGCCGGCCGGCTCATCGCCTGCGAAGGCGTCGCCAGCGGTACCGAGAATTCCACGTTCTTCGTCACTACCGACCGCCGCGAGTTGGTGCTGACGCTGTTCGAGCAGGGCGAGCACGATGAACTGCCGTTCTTCGTCGACCTGCTCGATTATCTCGACGAATATCGTCTGCCGGTCCCCGGGCCGCTCCACGATCGCCGGGGGGTGGCGCTGCAGAGCCTCGCCGGCAAGCCGGCGCTGCTGTTTCCGCGGCTGCCCGGCAAGCATCCCGAATCGCCCAATCTCGCCCAGTGTCGCGCGCTCGGCGATACCCTGGGGCGCATGCACAAGGTCGGCCAGCACTTCGACGGCCACCGCCCCAACCCGCGCGACCTGAACTGGCTGCTGGCCAGACATCATCAGGTCTACGCGTATCTCACCCCCGCCGACCAGGCGCTGATGAGCGACGAGGTCGACAGCTATCAAAGCGCCTTCGACGATCCCGATCGGTTGCCCACGGGCGCCATCCATGGCGACCTGTTCCGCGACAACACGCTGTTCGACGGCGACCGGCTTGGCGGGATCATCGATTTCTACAATGGCTGCAGCGGCGAGCTGCTGTTCGACCTGGCGATCGTCGTCAACGACTGGGCCAGCGACGCGCACGGCCATCTCGAGCCGGCCCGCCACGACGCGCTGCTCGGCGCCTACCTCCAGCGTCGGCCGCTGAGCGACGCCGAACGGAGATTGTGGCCGATGATGCTGCGCATGACTGCGCTGCGCTACTGGCTGTCGCGGCTGCTGGTGGTCTACGTCGACCCACCGGCCCACGAACTGACGCCCCACGATCCGGAGCGCTTTCGCCGCATCCTCAAGGCCCGCATCGCCGCCGGCGCCTTGCCGTTGCCGGCGTGAATGCGGCCATGCTCGACACCGCAGCGAATGACGCCTGTTGATCACACTAACTAACAGTCCCGCCCGGCGCCGGCATGATGCGCCAGCGCCGGGCCGCACGCCTCAGCCGCCATCCACGGCGGCTCGTTCAGGCCCTTCAGGGAGACCGCACATGACCGCATCCGCCGCACAGGCACGCCGCACCTACAACATCGATCAGTGGGGAAGCGGCTATTTCGACGTCGACGACCACGGCCATGCCGTGGTCCGGCCGCTGGGCAGCGAGACCGAGGGTCCGGCGCTGCCGCTCGACGCATTGGTCGATCAGCTGCGCGAGGCCGGCCTGCGCCTGCCGGTGCTGGTGCGCTTCACCGATATCCTCCACGACCGCGTGGAACAGCTCTGTGCGGCGTTCGATACGGCGATGCGCGAGGAAGCCTTCCAGGGCGGCTATACCGCGGTCTACCCGATCAAGGTCAACCAGCAGCGCCGGGTGGTCGAGGAGATCCTCGCCACCCAGGAGCGCGGCCATGGTCGCGTGGGGCTGGAGGCCGGCAGCAAGCCCGAACTGCTGGCGGTGCTGGCGCTGTCCACCGACGGCGCGTCGCTGATCGTCTGCAACGGCTACAAGGATCGCGAGTACGTGCGCCTGGCGCTGATGGGCGAGAAGCTCGGCCACCGGGTCTATCTGGTGGTGGAGAAGTTCTCGGAGCTCAACCTGATCCTCGAGGAGGCCGAGCGCATCGGCGTGACACCGCGCATCGGGCTGCGCGCCCGGCTGGCCTCGGTGGGCAAGGGCAAGTGGCAGGACTCCGGCGGCGAGAAGTCCAAGTTCGGCCTCACCGCGACGCAGATCCTCGGCGTGGTCGAGCGCCTGCGCGAGGCCGATGCGCTTTCCAGCCTGCAACTGGTGCACTTCCACCTCGGCTCGCAGATCGCCAACATCCGCGACATCCAGCGCGGCCTGCGCGAATGCGCGCGTTTCTACCGAAGCCTGCGCGAGATGGGCGCGCCGGTGGACACCGTCGACGTCGGCGGCGGCCTGGGCGTGGACTACGAAGGAACGCGCTCGCGCAGTTTCTGCTCGATCAACTATTCGATGCGCGAGTACGCCAGCAACGTGGTGTGGGCCTTCAGCCAAGCCTGCGAGGCCGAGGGCATCCCCCATCCACACCTGATTTCCGAATCCGGCCGGGCGCTGACCGCGCACCATGCGGTGCTGATCACCAACGTCATCGACGAGGAGCGCATCGGCGAAACCGCTCCGTCGCGCCGGCGCGCCGAGGACGACCCGCAGGTCGACGAGTTGTGGCGCGTCTACGACCGGCTCGCGACCATGCAGGAGCCGCGCGGCCAGGTCGAGGCGTACCACGACCTGACCCAGGCGATCGCCGAACTGCAGGAGCGCTTCGTGATGGGCATGGCCGATCTCGACGCCCGCGCCGAGGGCGAGGCGGTTTACTTAGCCGCCTGCCAGCGCCTGCGCTCGCGGCTGGACAGCCGCAACCGCGCCCACCGCGACATCGCCGACGAACTGGGCGAGAAGCTCGCCGACAAGCTGTTCGTCAACTTCTCGCTGTTCCAGTCGCTGCCCGACGTGTGGGGCATCAAGCAGGTCTTCCCGGTGCTGCCGCTGACCGGGCTGGATCGCGAGCCGACTCGCCGCGGGGTGATCCAGGACATCACCTGCGACTCCGACGGGCGCATCGACAGCTACGTCGACGGCCAGGGCCTGGAAAGCACCCTGCCGCTGCCCGAGTGGGACGATCATGACGACAAGCTGCTGGGGCTGTTCCTGGTCGGCGCCTATCAGGAGATTCTCGGCGACCTGCACAACCTGTTCGGCGACACCGACTCGGTCGACGCCGCGCTCGACGCCGATGGCCAGTGGCAACTGTCGAGCCTGCAGCATGGCGACCGGGTCGCCGACGTGCTGCGCTACGTCAACTTCGACGCCGAGGTGCTGCGCGCGCGGCTCGATGCCCAGCTTCAGGCCAGCGCCCTCGACGATACCGAGCGGGCGCACTTCATGGACGACCTGGCCGCCGGCCTCGAGGGCTATACCTATCTCGAGTAAGCGCTGAAAATACCGGGAAAACGCCCGGCGTCCTTCTGCCTCAGGGCAATCGCAGTTAGCGTTTTCGCTCGGGGCTGAGCCATCGATAAGCCTGCGAGAAGGCGCTGTAAATACGTCCATGTACGCTACCGACGCCATCCATGGCGTCGAACCTTCTCTTCGGTTTATCCCCGGCGCCCCTCGTCAGGTCCAGCTGCAATAGCCTTGTCTTGTGCCATGCTAGTCGGCGGTGCGGGTGATCGCCTCCACCGCACCGTGGCTGGCCCCGGCGGCCAGCGCCAGGCTGATCTCGGCGCCGCGCGGCAAGGCGCCCACGCCCGCCGGCGTGCCGGTCAGCACCACGTCGCCGGGCATCAGCGTGAAGTGGCGGCTCATCTCGGCCAGCAGTTCAGGAATCGCGAACAACATGTCGGCGCTGTCGCCGGTCTGGCGGCGCTCGTCGTCGATATCCAGCGTGAAATGCAGCGCCTGCCAGTCGGGCTCGCCCTCTAGCGGGGCGAACGGCGTCAGCGGACAGGCACCGTCGAAGGCCTTGGCGATCTCCCACGGATGGCCCTTGTCCTTGAGCCGTGCCTGCACGTCGCGCAGGGTCAGATCCAGCGCCAGCCCCAGGCCGACGACGGCGCGCTGTGCCGCCTGCGGTGTGGCGCGGGTCAGCGGCGTGCCGATCAGCAGCGCCAGTTCGGCCTCGAAGTGCACCTCGCCGCGCGCGAACTGCGCTTCCAGCGGCTCGTCGATATCCACGGCGCTGCTCGCCGGCTTGATGAACAAAAGCGGCGCGCTGGGCACCGGATTGTCGAGCTCGCGGGCGTGCTCGGCGTAATTGCGACCGACGCAGACGATCTTGCCCAACGGCTGGTTGAACGCCTGGCCAGTGGTGAAGCGGGGAACGAACGACATGGCGACTCCACAAAATCCGATGAGGGAGTGCCGAGTCTACCCTAGCCAGCACGCTAGAGCGAAAGAAGTCGCCACTCATGCAATTATCAAGTAATTGATTTTGAATATTTTCTGGTGCCGGCGAGTGGATTCGAACCACCGACCTACGCATTACGAATGCGTTGCTCTGCCAACTGAGCTACGCCGGCTCAGGCAAAATCCTACTCATTAGTCGACATGCCAGGCAAGCCCGTTAGCTGGCACGTGCCAAGTCTGCCGTCAGCCTCTAAACGGCCGACGAAGCCACTCAGGACACAGACGAGTCCCAGCAACAAGCTGCCCGGGGCGATGAGCAGCGCAAGCGACCCGAAGGCAAGGTCAAGCCGCAGGAGGCGCAGAAGGATCAGGACTCCTCGTTGAACCACGATACCGACGAAGAGCGTCTCGACCAGGAGAGTGGCTCAGACGCCATGATGCAACCCGATGGCTACAATGGCGGTTGAGCCCGCGAACCGCAGGCCGGGCCAAGGAGGCGCCTTGTCCCGGCTCCCGGTCAGCTTGCAGGCTATTCGTTTTCCCGGCGCAGCTGCCTGGCAAGGTTGCGCAGATAGTCGGCCGAGACGCTCGACATTCCCGCTTCCTTCATGGCCTTGGCCAGGCGGAGATAAGCCTCGGCATCGTTGAGGGCGAGCCGCGCCTCCTCAGTTTCAAGCTCTGTCGTCACGCTTGCGGTCTCCTTGTGCGGCCCTGTGGAAAGCGCGCTGCCCGGCAACGCGCGTGCAAAAGATGCCATAACTTTGTCTCGCCTCAAATAACCGACGGCGCGCTACATTAGCATGCCCAAGGTCTCGAAGTATGAACGGCTCATGCTTCGACATGAGACGAATCTCCATCGAGCAGATCACAAGCCTGACAAGGCAGTCCTATCCGCGCAACAGCGGATTGATCGCTTCGCTGCAGTGCTCTGGAACGAACCCCGCCAACACAGAGAGCCGCTCGAAATCGAGAATCCTTATCGCGTTGCGCCGCTTGTGAATCAACCCCTCCTCCGCCAGATCGGTCAACGTGCGGCTGACATGCACCTCGGTGAGTCCCAGCATCAGGCTGAACAGGCGCTGCGTCAGGGGCAACGTGAAGCTGCCTCCGTCAGTCGCGTGGATGCGCTCCAGCCGGTAATAGATTTCCAGCGCAAAGTGCGCAATACGCGACTTGGCATCATGGCTCAATACGTTGACCAGGCGTTCAGTGATGACCGCCTGCTGATGAGATGCCGAGGCATGCATGGCCAGTCCCAGCGTGCTGGAACGCTGGCAGGCCCTACGCAAGCTTTGCACGGGAAACGGGCAGACGACTCCGTCCGTGAGCATTTCGACCCCGGTGTAGTGAGTGTTGAACGTCACTTCACGGATGCCGATCAAGTCGCCGGGCAGAAATATCTCGAGAACCTGACGACTACCGCCCTTGCTGCAGTGAAATGAGTAAGCCCAGCCTCGCTGCAAGGTATACAACATCTCGGGGACGTCACCGGCCTTCCATAACTGGCTACGTCGCTCGACCTCTTTGGGCGCATGCTCGAGCTCTTCCAACAGCAGCAGATCTTCCTCGCCAAGTTCGATGTGTTGGCAGAGACTCCTCTTGATACAGCACTCTTGCGTATCCATGGAAACATCCTTGTGTGAGCGCTCACACTATCGCTGCGAACCGTAACGAGCCGGCCTTCCTGGCCGCGCTCCTGGAAGTGTAGGTGAATTACTGTGTCACTCCAGGCGCTCCTAAGTGACAGTCGGCCAACCGAGCCAGTGGCCGGCCAATACCGCAACTGCACCGTCGACCTGCCCACTCTCATGCGGCAAGTATCGGAAAAGCTTAGTGCCGCCCGCGCCACAGGACAACGAGTCGCCCACATTTCAAGTCGCTATCATTCGCCCATAGAAAAGCCCGGCCGAATGGCCGGGCTTTCCGAGTGCTGCGTTTCCTTACCGCTACAACGAGCATCCTGCTCGTACATCCTTGGCGCGTGAGCCATCCATCGCTCGCCCCCTCCTTGGTACGGGCCTTCCTTGCCCGACGCCGCCCACGATCTCAAAGTGAGCGAGCCACGTATTTAACCCACGTTATAAAAACGCAAAATGCCTTCATCCAGGCAAAAAATAGCCCCGTGGGGGATACAGGGCGCGAAGCGATATCGATCATCGGACACTTTGGGACCATTCACGATGGCGCGCCATTCTTGTCGCGATGAGCTTCCTTGGCCTCAGCTCCATACTGCGGGATCGTCCTGATCCCTGATCACACTGCTAGCGTAGTCGCCAGCAACCATGATTCAAGCCGCTCTGTGCACCAGGCTACTTCCAGACATCGGCCTTAGGGCGACCACGCAGCGTGCCGCCCCGGTACTTGTCGGCTTTCTCGAAGAACTCGTCGGTCAGTTGCGGCGCGTCGTCAGGGTCGATCCAGTCACTGCCGGCATCGTCTGGCATTGCTTCGATCTTCTTACGCCGGCTCCTCGTCCAGCAGGGTTTCATAGGGGATATGCAACCCCTTGTGCAGGTTTCGCACCATGCGCAGGCTCAGCCCACGCCGACGGTTCAGCACCTCCGACACACGGCCACTGGGACCGATGAAGCGCTCCAGATCCCGCGGCGTCAGCCCCTGCTGCTCCATGCGAAACCGGATCGCCTCGATGGGATCGGAAGGCCCAACGGGGTAATGCTCATCCTCGTAGCGCTCGACGAGAATCGACAGCACTTCCAGCTCGTCGGCCTCGGCGCTACCTTCTTCGGCATCCCACAGCGCTTGTATCCGCGCGAAGGCGCGATCCAGATCGGCATCACTGCGAATTGGCTGAATGTTCATCTATATGGTCTCCGCATCTACCTGATCATACTGCTTGTGTGTTCCCACGAAGCGTACCCATGCGATCTGCTGCGAGTAGCGGATCGACACGATGACCCGGTACTTGTTGCCGCCGATGTTGAAGACCACGCGACCGCCCTTGAGGATGCTTGCCGTGGCGATCTCCGCTTTCAACGCCTGCGGCGTCGGCCAGTCAGCCTTCGCCATCATGTGATACCACTCTGTCAGCGGCCTCTCGGCGGCGGCATAGCCCTGCTCCCAGAACTCCCGCAACGTGCGTTTCGCGATGACTCTCACAAGATTTTCCCCTTTTGGGAGAATATAGATTCTCCCTTTTTGGGAGTCAACAACCGTCCCGATCCCCGTATAGCGGGTGATAGAACCGTTCGGCCACGAGTATCGGGTGATCGATCACCCGAATGTCGTCGCCAGCGGGCTTGGCGAGCATTAGTATGCCGTCTTGGCGTCTGACGGCGCCCTTGCTGGCTGCAGTGCCGCCAGTCGCGCTGGGGAACGAAGGAAGTTCAGTTGTTGTCGCGAAACTCTCTGGCCAGTTCCGCTAGCCTGAATATTGCACCATTGGCGCGAGTTCGGCCTGCTGAGTGATCAGGCCAGCTCTTCATGCTGGATTCAGCAAGAATCGGTCACGTTTTGATCAATTACCCAGCGTCGAGACACA
>Ga0114911_1001048_pt1 | contig 15373 bp, 9 predicted proteins | sample MalvireepMed_904_FD_89688 | JGI IMG/M metagenome (GOLD analysis project Ga0114911, IMG submission 89688) | Marine viral communities from the Global Malaspina Expedition - Malaspina viral metaG DeepMed_904 | ecosystem: Environmental > Aquatic > Marine > Oceanic | place: Mediterranean Sea...
AGTGTCCGGGTATGGAAACTCCCGCTAGGTTTGTATTCCGCTTGCAGGCGGTCGCTGATCAAAGATCAACATTGGTAGAGTCATTGAGTAACACACTCTGAAAAGCCAACAACGCTTTTCACAGGGCACTACCGAAATGATTGAAAGGCAGATACACAAAATCACCGGGAACATAACTCAGTTTGAATTACATTACCGGCATTTGCGTTAATAACGCGGTCAGTCGCTTTCGCGGAGATAAAACTGGATTAGAGCTTTCGCTCGATAACTAGATATTAGCCAAGTCTTTTTCATAAAACAAGAGCCGATGAAACTTTTTTAGTAACCCCGTGCTTCTTCGATGAACATACTCTCTCTGCCATCAGCCCAAGTCACCATTAAATGCTCCTCAGCTCTGGTGATACCCACGTACGCTAGGCGTCGTTCTTCTTCGATGTGCGCCTCTTCTGCCGAAGGTCCAAGCTCTGTTTGAGGTTTTATCGGGAGAACATTGTGCTCCACATCCATTAACCAAACCTTTGGCCATTGCAAGCCTTTAGCCCCATTCAACGTGCATAGCGTAACGACATCTTTGGACGTGTCACTCTCGTTTTTTTCTTTTTGCCTGGTAAAGCTTAACAACCTGTCTACTCGCTCAATGAACGTACCGCTGTACGACAGTATGATGTCATTGATCATTTTTAAAATGCGTCGTTTTTCTTCAAGCTCTTCATCTAAAGAGCAAATGCGGTTCATGGTCTCATTTAAAAAACGCTTAATAGCATCGGTTTCAACGGCGGTTTGCGCTGTTTGTATTGATTCAAGCATTAGCTCTAACCCGCCTTTAACCGGAGCTTCTATGCTCACGCTCGCTATATGACGAAGCGCTTTTGCCTCTCTGGCTTTTTCGTGCACTTCATTAATTGCTTCGGGGCTTTCTCGAAGAAAAAAGAGTGCGTCATCAAGTTCATTTATTCGGTTGTCACGCGCCAGCACTGCGAGCACAGCGACATATCCCATGATGTTGGGGTTGTCCCACATTGATTTTCCGCCAATGCGCTTTACATCCACTCCCAGTTCAGCCAACTCCAACTGAATGCTATCAAGCACCCTATTGGTCCGTGCAAGGACAGCCCAACCCGATGGGGTTTGCGCTATTTTCTTTGCGATATACCCATGCGTGTTGGTGTAAATCTTAAACGTGTTGATGTTAACGCTTCTCTTACCGTACTTTTCAATACGCTTCACATACTCATTATGAGCGTTCTCCAGCACCCGTCGCTTACGCCCTTCATATTTATCCAGAGCCGGAGCAAACTCACATACTTTTATAAACTCGTCGCGCAGCTCTTCCGGATCAAACCCATCAGCCTCATAAATATCACCTTGAGTAATGCCGTGGAATTCAACACTTCCCCCGGTTGGCTTTACTGAGACCATTTCTTTATCGACGCGCTCAAAATTGTTCCCAATAAGGTTTTCTGCCACTTTCAAAATCTCAGGCCGACAACGAAAGCACTTTCTAAGTAATACACCATCCGCGTTAAAGTCAGCTTGAAATCGCTTCATATTTTCAAAGCCTATGGCCCCGCGCCAGCTGTAAATGCTTTGGTCGTCATCCCCCACCACAGTTACAACTGTCCCTTGTTCCTTATGGGCTAGTATCCACTCGTACTGAGTGGCATCGGTATCTTGAAATTCATCGACGATAATATGCGTGGCACCAAAAGGCTCAATCTCACCGCGCTTTAACGCCAACACCAATTCCACGCTCAACGTGTTTAAATCAATTTTATGTGATTGCTGTAAGGTGCGGTAATATGCCTGGGCAGCCGGGCGCATCGATTCAATTTGACCTTCATGCTTTAAAAAATCCATTGCGAATGAGTTGCGTAGGTAATCAGCAGCTTTCACCTTTCGTTCACCCGAAAAGTTACTCGCCGCTCGCCTTATTAGCATTTCATGGTGCGCCCCGTAGATTAGTTTTTTTCCCTTTGCTATGGCTTGACCATGATCCTTCATTAACTTGGCGAACGTATCAACACGGCATCGCTTCATTGCTTGCGGCGCTACGACTTTGGCTATTCTTTCCATCGTTTCGTTCGTACTTGCTCGCGTAAACGTGACCATGATAAGCCAGTTGTTGTCACTCTCATTTAATATCTTTGCGGCAAGCTGTATGGACATGTGGGTTTTACCCGAGCCGGGAAGCGCCAGCACTAGCTTAGACTTATTAGGGGCATCAACAGCTAATTGTTGATCATCTGTCAAACTCATAAACAAAAACCGATTAAACTTTTATAATTTAGGCGTATAATACACCACTACTGTTTCGTAATATAGGTTTGATGTATGGCCACCAAAACGACGAGCAAAGCATTCGCTAAACGTCTTCGCAGCCGGAGAAAAAGTCTTTTACTGAATCAAAAAGCTTTAGCTAAGAAGATAGGTATCTCAGAAGGTAGGTATGAGCAAATCGAATCAGGTGCCGAGCTTCCTGTGAAACGAGAAATGTATAAATTAACCTTAGAGCTACGAACCTCTGAAAACTGGCTTTTGAACGGCGGAATATGACTTCCACAACTCCTACCTTTGTTTAAGAGGTAGCGCACTTTCCTCAGTATGGTTTAATAGTCCTCAAGTTGATTCATTACTTGGGGATATAACCATGAAAAAACTCCTAATCACGACAGCGGCGTTATCATTCGCTTTAGTTGGCTGTAAAACGACTGAGCCACCAACCTTTGAGCAAGAAACAAATGACATCTATGTTTGGGATGATTCTAAGTCCACAGCTAAAAACTGGGCTGATATTGCGGTTGTTCCAAATGGCGTTAAAGATGCGGAGCGTGCAGAAGATGCCCAAGAGCTGATTTCTGAAGCCGAGCAAAACGCTTGGACGCTTCTTTCTTTTGCTTCAGGTGGCCTGGCACAAGGCTTAGGCATGAGCTCAGTATTTGGCATTATTGACGACGCACAGCGTTGGTGGCCTACTTATGTGTTGTTAGTTGAACCACAACAGTTAACGCCGGAGTCAATTTTAACTAAAATTGATTCTAAATTCGCACCCATGTTTAATAAATCAACACAATTCACTTACCATGGTGTGTCTTACAGGACACATAGTCGGAACTACGCAAATATTTCCTTTTTAGTATCAGGTGAAGGCTGTAATTACACGACTTCATACGAGCAGTCTAATCAGGATGTATTGAATATGCCAACCTCATTTAAAGGTTGCTTTATTGAAGCTATGGTAAAAGTGATGCCTCGCGTAAAGCTTCCCTCCGGCGAGTTAGCTGACGTCATTTCTATAGAGCAGCGAATTGCGTCTAAATACTCGCTGTCATTAGCACAACACTATGATGGTCCCGTAGTGTTCCCTGTTAACTACCAAGTTCAAGTCGATGGGCAGGACACCCAAATACCATTCCCTTTCGTATACTCTAATGATAAAGCATATTTATTTACTAAGAGCGATGCTACTTTAGAGCTTGATATCCGATAGCGCAGAATGGCGGGATTAACCCCCGCCACCGTTATCTGTTGGATCAATACCGAAACTACAAACAGGAGGCCTAGGGTACACCGAGCAATCTAAAGGGTTACTTTTTATTGACTCGGTAGCTTCTGAATTTATATCACTGGCTCCATCTAATCTCTCTTGCGTTCGCTCTGTGGCTGTATCTCGCGAAGGAGCATTATCCATACGCCCTGAACCAGTTAATGACTCCTCGTTATTCCCCGGCACCATGTCCTGCTCAATCATTGTAGATGTCCACTCGCTTAGATCTATTTGGTCGAAATCGAGATTGCCAAGCTCTTCTGGAGTTAGCCCCTCGCATTGACTCATGTCTTTACCAAGCATAGGGGCTGCTTGTTCCATTATAATCCGAGCTAACATCGAACTATAGCAGCAGTGATCTTTTTGTCGCACCACACAAATACCTAACACTTCACTCACGCAGTATTTATCGCTTGTCTCAAAACACTGACGCATTTCCAGTTTTAGCCCAACATCTTCTTCATTTTCATCACACTGTGTTAGGAGCATGGCGGCGAGGTTAACTAATTGATAAACCATATAAGCTATCATTATGTAGCCAAACACATTCATGGCAGCATTCATAGGTCCTGATAAACCGGTTACGGTTTCCGAACCAGCTGCGCCAGCTGTAGAAAATAGCGCATCACCTAAAGCTTTAGGTAGTGCATCATAGATCCATTGGGATACTTGTTGCTGAACTGCCCCGAGAATACCTTCACCAAATGTGTGACTGATAACCTCCCCTGATTGCGTGGTTACCTGACCTGATAAATTACCAACGACACTTTCAGCTGTAGATGTTAATGGCTCACCGCTAAAGTATTCGTACACGCTTGAAGCACCATCTTTAATGGTTGTCCATGCCCCTTCCACTGGCTGATTCAAATATTGTCCGTCAAAAATTTTATTATCCAGCTTCATCATCGCTTGGCTAAAATTAATGTAATCCATAAAGGACACGCCATCAGGAGCCTCGCAACAATTATTGCCCATTCCCGTCACTTCCCAGGAGCAGTATTCATACTCTCCTTCGAATACGCGACAGGTGCTTGGGTCTTCTGGATCCGTGCAAGAGCTATCAGACTTCATATGCTCCATCACGCTGGCCATGCCCATCGCCTCAACAAAGCGGTCGTTTTTCTCCTCGTTATCAGGGCCGCAGTCGCCGCCAGCGCAAGGAATCATCGTGTCACAGGTGTTCTCGGTCGATTCATATTCAAACGATACATCGTCACCGTAATCGCACTCGTACTCAACTTCTTCGTTAAAGCAAATATCTTGGGTTTCGTCATACCAACCTGATACGCATTCCCTCGATATTTCCGAACACTGTTCGTTCTCACTATATTCAGCGCAACTATTAGGAACCTCCATATTCTGAAGTTCATCCCACGTAAAACACTTTTGCTCGCCATTATCATTGACGCAATACTCTTCTCCATCAAACGGGTCGCAACGATAGCCCTCAAGGTTCACTTCCCAAGACGCATTCCCTTCATCGCCTTCGTAAAATGGTCCGATTCCATCTAGGTATTCCTGGGGGAATCCTTTAGTCCCTTCATCAATCGTCTGGTAACCATCAAAACGACACGATGCTCCACCAGCAACATCATTTGGGCTTGGCAAAATATGAGACTGCGAAGTAGTAGTCCCCCCTAATGTTTCCGTGCTACTTGCTGACATTGATTGCGTGACAACGGGCCCTTCTCCCGGAGGTTGGCCATCACCTCCGCCCCCGCCAGGAGAAGAACCTCCACCTGAGCTAGGTGTCGCAAATGGAACCCTTTCAGGCAAATCAATACCTGCCTCAGCAGCGCATCCTGCGGGGTAGTCTTCAAACACCTGACCAGAGCCTTCCCCCGTTACGTCTTCGAAATAGAAGCGAATGCGCATGTGCATTTCACCCAACCCACCGACTTTGTTTCGAACTTTTATATTCAATGTCCCGTCAGCATGCACTTGCAATGCACTTTTTACTTCTTGAGTTATATCAATCAAACCATATTGACCAGTTTCCTGTGTAAACCAATTGCCAGGGCTGGCTCCTCCAAAGCCATCATTACCTCTTTCACACTGACTCCATGAGTGGCTATCAAAGAATTCTGTTTTACTTGTTCTTGCATTAATTCTCGAAAAGGCAGGCGTACCATTAAGCTCAAGTTGAATATGGTCATCAAGGTACGCACTTACCTGTACCTCTTTAACTTTAAAATTAGTATTGGGCTTTATTACCATCGATCGTGTGTCGACATATTCTTCACAGATATTGTGTGCATCGCCACCAGGCCCTCGGTAGTTGTCGCCTTCTTGACCTATTCTCATTTCGTAACAGCCTGGTCCGCAACTCACAAACCCCTGCCCATCAATAAGAGCCGGTACGTTGAGTTTTCTCTTTATTTCGCAAAATCCAAGATTGTCTTTGTTTAGGTCATGACACATTTCCTTAACGATATCTGGGCTATACAGCTCAGTCGTTTCAGTAGATGTAGTAGTCGTACATCCGTTAAGAAAGCTACCACTATCGCTCGTTGCGTTCTCTAGCGAATTAAAAGCAGGCTGAAGAACGGAATCAGGTACCTCTGTATTTATCGCGGCGTTGGCTGAATTCGTAACAGTCTGGTAACCAAGCGCTTCACCAGTGCGAGTCGATGAGCTTTTTAACTTAGTATGCGTTTGTGCTCCGGTTGCATATATTTTTTCGTTATCGCCATGCGCATCTTTTGCTTCAAAGCTCGTGTCTTCATGGTCGATTTGTGCAGAGTAAGTTTCAGAATCTGAAACACCAGACGTATTTCTTGGTATGGAATCAGCATTATCCTTTTTACGAACTCCCAACTCTCCTGTTTCAGGATCACGGTAGACTTCAATCGGACTTTCCTTTGCATACTCAACTTTCGTGTTACCCGTCGATGTTTGTGTGGGCGCTCCGTGTGTTTGGCCAACCGTCAAGGCGCTGTTCGTATAACTCTCTTGCGCCGCCTCCATATCAAAGTCTTCATCAATATGCTCTGACATATCGAGAGGCTCATTATCTTGGTTCGCTTCTAGCATCTGCTGCAGCTTATTGGTTAAATCGCGCGGTGGCCTTGTTGGTTGCGATTCCAGTTCATCTAATAGCGAGTTGGTATCCTGATAGTTTCGATTTGGGTCATCCGTGTTGTATTGTTCTTTTAGCCGGTTAAAGAGTTCATCCTGGTCTTGCTGTAAGATTGGATTGTAAGCAAAGGCGTATGTTGGTTTTGATACAAAAAGAGTACCAACACCAGCTGCAGAAAATGTAAGAACATTCGTATTACAGAAGATAACGGCAGCCAAGGCCGCTGAGGTAATTCTTCTCCATAAGCTCAACATACGCACTCCATTCATTTTATTCTTCTCCCCCACTTGCACCGGTTGTTCTTACGCAGCAATCTCTGTAGTTCCAAATCATGTAAACAAAGTTTTTATCTTTGCCGGGTCGCATACGTCCACCAACAGGCGTACACCACCTTGCTGTGGACATACCCATTGGATGACAGCAATCTTGAAACACTCCTTGGTTATCACCTGCCTGCCCCGCAACATCATTAAAGGACGTAGCTTCGCTGACAATATCGCGGGCGCCTTCCGAACTAGCTTCTGGAATGGGGTAAATCATTGAAAATTTGTATTGGGAGCGCGGTATTGTCGGGAAAAACTCAGGCTCACACATCGCTTGTTCACCAATCGTTTTATGAGCTAACCCTTTACGGTGAAGTGAAGCCAGTACGCGCTGAGTAATAAGTGAGCTTGCCGCAACCGGATCTGGCTGTGGGTTTACGTGCCCAGTGAGGGGGTAGAGAGATCCGTCGCACCCTGCACACGGAAAAGTCTCCTCTATAGCCTCGCCTGCTGTCACCGCCACGCAATCAGCCGCACAATAAGCTTTTGCAAGCGGATTACCAAAGATTATTGCCTCTGGATTCAGTATCAAAGCGAGCAAATCATTGTTCCATGTCGGATCGATCTCGCTGATATAAAGCATATCAAAGTCTTGGTAGCCATCAGTACATGACGGCAACGCTAGAATCTCCATCATGGCCATAAGCGGGTAACTAAAATAATGATATTGGTAGAAAGCCGATGAGGCCTGATCGGTTTCAATACTACCACCAGAGCCATAGCCCGTTGTTTGGTAACCCATTCCATCAAAAGTTTCTTGCAAACGAGTCCCATTTAACGATGGAGAGCACCAGGGGATTGTCGTAACCTCGTTAAGCTTAGTCGGAGCCCACCAACTCAGCGGATATCCCATTTCAGGAACACCTAATGCGTCTGTGCATGTGCATACTGGACCTGGATCCTGAACAGCCCCAGCGGGAGGGTTACCTATTCCGAAAAGGCTTAAATCATCTAAGAAGCAATCCCAACACACCTGGTCAAAGATACGTCCAAATATATTGGCGTTTTCACAAACTGCGCCTGACATAGCGCCATCTGACTCTTGGGCTTTTACTGATCCGCTTACCGATAAGATTATTGCGGTCGCTGCTAACAGCTTGAGGATTGAAGCTAACAGGATGACTCTATTAAATTGCATAAATTATCCGTTCATCAAGTCGTTGTAAGTTTGAATGACATAATCGATACCCATAAGCAGATAGGCATATACCTGCTTCATTTGCTCCGGATAAGTGAATGTCGCCCAAATGCCAACAGCTATAAAAAATAATGCAGGTATTAGTTTCATTGGTTTTTCCTTAAAGCTTAAACTGTTGGATCTTCATCAGCTCTTTATCAAGATCGGTCGAGACTATCGCCGGCGCGCCAGTTAACTGAAACTTGTTAATCATTTCCTTTGGCATAATGAAAATGCGGCGTTTGAAATGATCGTGTAACGCTTGAAGGTGGTCCCAACCTTTTTTACGCTGAATTTGAGTGGCCATGACCATCACCTGCCCTTCGAGCTTACCGCTTTCTAATTGACCAGAGACCCATTCGACCTGTTTGTTATCGCGAGCATCAAAAATAAGCATGGTCACACCGATAGAACGCCCCTTAAGCGGGTTCACCACTTCACCTTTTCGCGCCAGCACTCTATCGTCAGGCGTTTTTATGTCGCTTTGAGCGCGAACGGTCGGGTCAATATAAAAGGTTGTGTCTTCTTGGGCGCGGGGTAGCGTATTGAATTGTTTTTTAACCCAGAACTGCTCTTTTGCATCACGCTTTTTTTGCTCCCAGTCAATTTTGGCCAAGCGCTCTTTGAAGACTTCAAGAATGCTTCTCTCTTCAACCTCTGATGTCGGACCGAAATTACCAAGTGACAGGTTTTCATCGGTTGATTCCGCTTTGTCTTGTACCCAACCTAAGTTAAGTATCCCTGACGCCATCGCATAGGAATCTTCATCACGATATAAAATGGTAGGAACAGAAGTGACACCATATTTTTCAAAGGCTTCAGGGTTCAGTCTTGTCATCGGTGGATTTTCAATGCCCTGCCCTATCCGACGCACCATTTGCATAGTCTCGTTTATTTGTTTGTGCGACTTATGCATACCTTTGAAATACACTTCTGCGTCTTGCTGTTTTGCTCTGATGAAAACCTGACGAAGTGCATCATCGGTCATCGAAAAGCTGGCGAAGATAGCGCGCTCTGTTGCTTGCTCTCGTTGCGTTGTTGGATCCCCACGACCTACAAACGCTTTTGCGTCCTGGGCGTTCAGATTAGTATGCTCCTGAAGCGCTTTTTCTAAGCCACTTTGGGACTGGTTAACGACACCCTTCGCCATTTCCATGTACCCTTGCATTTGTCGCTTTTGCGAAGCGTCGTCGAATCCATCCATCAGGCCTTGTTGCTTAAAGCGCTCTTTCTCTACTTCTATTCGCTCAAGAACCTGCTGCATGTTTTTACGCTCACGCTCAGGCATGGTGCTGTTTTCAAGCGACCCTCGCGGAATCGAGTAGTCACCTTCACCGCGCATAGCGTCGCGCATCTTCTTTACCTGCTCTTCAGGCACCTTAAATGGCATATTCTTAACCCGCTCTTTAGCTCGCTCGATACGCTCAGCGGCTTTCTCTTTACGGGTTAACTCACCACCGTCTTGAGCATGAATGCCGACCCCAACCGTCAGTAAGCAAACGGCTAGAAGCGATTTCTTATAAAATTGCATAGGCTTTTCCAATAATGTCTTTTGTTTTTATCGGTCCCCAATAGCGAGAGTCATACGACGCAGGGGTTTCTCCCAGAACAAACCATTCGTCCTCACCAGTTTTAATCTCACCAGTAAAGTCGCTATGAGTCGTATTTGGATTTTTTTGCTTCAGATAGGTAACCATTAGGTTCATCGACACGTCGTATTCACTACCCGAGCTTGTAAACACACGCTCAGTTTCTTTGTGAATTATCGAGTTTGGTTTTCCGGCTGCGATTTTGATCCACTTTAAGCCGGTCGGGAAATAATCGTTTTCCTGATTCATTTCAAATGCCACGAGGTCGCCTTCCTCGATGCTCTGGTTCCATGTATCAACCAGAAATAGGCGTGCATTCAGACAAGGCAATGATGCACCGTTAAAACCAACGTCATAACGGGCCGCAAAGTAGCTCATAAAAAGAGCCGTGATTAAAAAAACAGATCCAAGACCTGCATAACGAGAAATAAGATGTTTCACAATTAACGCTGATAATTGATGACTCAATGACGCTATTGTTTCAGATTGCTATAGCACTGTGGTTTCTCAGACAGGGGGAATTTAGGCTGTCAAAGAAAAAGACCTCCATCGGAGGCCTTTTATTCGCGTCTAAACAGGATTGCTTACCAGGAGAAGTCGCCTTTGGTTTCGCCTCCTGAATCATCAATCGCAAAGAAAGTGACATCGAGCGATTCATACTGCTGTTTATTAAAGCGTATCTGTGTGCCGTATGGCCCTTGCTCTTCGCCATTCCAAATCCAGCGGTAACCAATGATTCGACCATCGGGGTCAGTACATTGAGTTCTCAGGGTAATGTACGAGCCTGAAGTATTCATTACCGGCTCACACTGCGGATTTTCGTTCGGGACTACCATGATATCTTCCGTGATAACCGTTTTCTGTCCGTACTGAGTTGTAACCTCAACACTCAGCTCATAGCTACCCGGCTCAGTGATTTCTTTTTTAGCAGTAGAGCGTGTCTCTCCCTCGATAACTTTACCGTCGACCATCCATTTGTATTCCTTGGCGTAATCTCTTGGATGGCCAGGAGTCGCACTTGCGCTCATATTGACTACAACAGGTGCTCTGAAGTGTGGGTTAGACGGATACACGTTCATTTGCCCGTCCATATCCTCAGGCGCAACCACGTCGATGTAACCCGTCAATGTTTCTTCGTTACCTCGATTGTCACGTACCGTAACCTTTATCTGTTGCATGCCGGATTTCTCAGCAATAATTAAAGCACTTCTGTTATTGCTGTATTCAATCCGAGCCATTTCTTCATCGACTTCCCATTCGTACTCGAATGATACGTTAGGTGCGAACACATAAGGCTGCTGTACCGCTGCATAGATATTGCTTGGTGCAACCGTGATATTCGAATTTAACGTCATCGTGATATCAGGGAACTCATAACTCCAACCTTTTGTAGAGCGAGTCTGCTCAGCAAGAGTGTCCTCTTTGTAGCCTTTAACCCAAGCTCTAAAGGTGAAGTCAAGATTGTCGCTTTCTTGCAGCTCACCCTCTGCAAAGGTGTATTCAGCATCCATAGCTTTCTCAACACTTCCGTCAGGCATGACCCATTCGCTTTCTATACCCAGAGGGATTGCACCAAACGGATTTTGAGCGTAGCCACCCAGTTTTACCGGCACTCCTGCTTCTGAAAGGCTTGGTACATTTGCCATGATGCGAACTGGCTTCGGCTCTTTCGCTTGAATGTACTTACTGGATTCAGACCAACCTTCATCACCTACGATTTCCGAAGTCGTGTTATACCGGAAACGGGCTTTTAGTTGCACTATATCCTCTTCAAAAGCGAATGATTCCGTTACTCCGCCTTCAACCCATGTTTCGCCTTCGTCAGTTGACCATTCAGCAACACCCTCTGACTCATGGATTAACTCTCCGTAATTGGCAAGTGAAAAGCTTCCTTCCATGCCTTTATAGAGCTGTCTCGGCCCCTCAATATCAAGTCTTGCAACCGCATAAGAAGCGATCTCCAGAGTTGAAGTGACTGTAGTTTGCCCCGTCAACTTGTTATCCACTTTGGCGCGAACAAAAACACTGTCAGGCTCAGACAGGCGGTAACTGGTGTATTGACGCCCATCAAATTCCGGCGCAGGCTCCCATGTCTGCCCATCTTCTGAGGTCTCCCAACGCAAGTTGGTTGAGGCGTCTCGGTCGGCACTACTTTCATACGCAAAGCGAACACTGGCCGCAAACGGTATACGACCTGTTACACGACGAGATTCCAGCTCCCCTTCAATGCCAGTACCTTTTAGCACTTCGATTGCAGCAGGCGCTGACTTTATCTCTTTTTCATACTCAGGGTGCGGCGAAATCAAAGTACCAATCGCATAGACAGTTCGACTTTTCTCAAAAAGTTTCTCCGCTTCCATATCAAAAACGGCCTGGCCCGATTCATCAACTTGTTGAGAGTCGCTTATAGAGACCATTTCCGCACCATCACGATAAGCGAGGTGCACGTTCCACTCACCCATCTTGGCGGCGTCATATTCATAAGTTTCTGATGAACGCTCTAACTGGCCAACATTAACTGTTACCGGCACGGTATCTTCGCTTGATTGTGCGCCAGCCGGTACGTGAATGTATGAGTTCACGTATTTATAAGGCAGCCTAATAACTTCAATGCTTTCCTTTGTCTGTAATGACTGGTCAAGGTTATAGCTGGCATCTAACGTGACAGTGAACCGATCGAATATCTCTCTTTGTGATGCGTCTGACACGTTGATATTGCCGGTCATACGGTAGTTACGTTCAAAAGGCAGCTGATTGAACTCTTTGCTATCCGTTTCCCCGGTATCCTCAAGCGTTTGAGTCACCGTGTAAGCGCCGGGATTTGACGTCACGCTGTACCGCGTCACCATATCGCTGTTATATGGCATTCCGTATACTCGATCGGCCAGCTTATTTCTCGACTCCAGTTTCAGCTCAAGAGGGTCGGCAGGTACAACATTAAAACTCTCAGCTTCAGTATCTAACTTCAGCTTGTTGCCGGTTGTGTTATGCAGCCAAACTTCAAACTCAGCGGTATTTTCACCTAGCGTATCAACACCACCCTCAATAGCACTTGTCCAACCTAGATAGGTCACACTCATACCTTCCGGTGTATTTGTCCACTTGACCGTACAGGCTTTGCTATAAGGTGACGTAATAAGCTGAGCAACCTCCTCCGAAGTTGCCATTGGGCAGCGACCCATTACTTGGTTCGCGTACATTTTGTTTTTTTGGACTTTTTGGTGAGTCTTCTCAGGCACTCCCGCCATTTCAAAGTCAGCAGGCATAAACTTCATTAGGAACTGCTTAGTAGCCTGGTTACCCTGACCGTCTTCTGCAGTTACGACTAACGGATACTCTTGTTTAGACTCAAGTGATGTAATGTTTTCTGTTACATACTGCAGGTTAGGCTTTTCACCTTCGGTTTTCAGCTCAACCTCACCGAGTTTAATGCTGGTAATATGTGTTCCATCGTCCCAACCGCCATGAGCAACAGCACCTAAATCTTCTGTGAAGAATAAGTTAGTACCAAAGTTCAACTGACGACCGGCCATCAAGATTTCAATTGCCGGAGGAAAGCGATCTAGTAGGTTGTCATTCTGTGAAAACAACTCGCCATTTCCGTATCGGTCATTGAGATTGAAATTAGCGTTGTACTTTCCGTCAGGTACTTTATCCAGCTTGTAACGATACACAATCAAGCCGTCGATAAGCTCTGGCTCTTGGCTTTGAACTTCATACTTTGAGTTCCAGCTAATATGCGGAATATCAAAGTAGATACGCTGCTCTCCAATATCCATACGGCTCGACTGTTCAGCGCCCTCAGCCGTTTCCAAAAGTAAATCTGTTCTAGCCGGATACCACCAATCACCTTCTTTGTTGTTATGGGGGCTTCCTACGACAACAACAGCTTCCTCTTTATTAACGGCAATATCCGTTCCATTAACAGAAATCGTTTTGGATTCTTCGATGTCATTTCCGACATGGTAAGCGAACGCTTCTAATTCTGGCGGTCGGTAATCCCACTCCACCCGGAGCGTATCAGACTGGTTGGTATAGTATTGAGTTGCAGAATTTAGAGGCACATCAAACACCTCGAAGCCGGTCGGCTCCTCTTCAATACTGCCAAATTTAGTGCCAGTTGTTAGAAGCACGCAGTTAGTATCACCTTCTTTAACCTTACACGTACTTTCTTCGAACTTAGCAACCTGGTCATAAGGGCGAGGCTCAAACTTTAGAGATAACCCGCGCAACTTATCTTTGGCATCGAAGTTCTTTTGAAGTAACCCCTTTTTATTCTCATACGCCCAGATGCCTTCAGCTTCCACAACCTTAGGAGGTACAGGCTCAGACACATCAAATGCGTATTGCCCATTGTAGATGTTTACCTTCTTACCAACCGAGCCGGAGTAGACATAGATACTGTAGGGGTAGGCTACTGTGCCGGAATCTTGGAATATCCCTCTTTTAAGGTTACTCTGCTCAACGAAGTTATCCCCTTGGTCCTGCCATTGAAACAAACATTTCCAATCTTCTGAGTCCAGACCATTAACGGCCTGGTACTCTCGCAGGACGTAAGAGCATACATTCTCCACAGGCGAGGCCTTTAACGTGTACTCTTTTACCCCTTTAAACAGACCTGACTCAGGAATAATTACTTCCGGCTTAGGGCTTATTGTTTTTACGTTTCCACTTAGGACTAATTTCTCTGCGTTAGCGGTACACGCCACACCTAAAGTGCACATGAATACCGCATTTATTATTTTCTTGTTATGAATCGGTGTCATGATATCCCTCACAATTTAGGTGTGCTTATAGTGCGTTCGCAGCGCTCAGTTGCACGGTTTAATTTAAAGCCCGCATCGCAACTTAAGATTGGATTAACAATTAAGTTTTTGCGGCATTCGGAGCCGGATTCAGAGTAAGAATCTGGGCAGCTTATATTGACTGAACGCTCGTTGTAGTAGCGGCATTGTGTACCATCTAAGGTCCACTCACTTCCTGAAGGGCATTTTGCATAAGCAGTCTTTGAAAGTGTACGCTCACAGTTACCATTATTAGTATTAAGGGAGTAGCTATCAGGGCATCTTCCTACACTTGAGGTAGCACCATCCTGGTAACAGCTGGCAGAACTTAAATGACTATAGTTAGATCTGCAGTAATAATTAACTGAGTCGGTCAAAGTTCTCTCGCATCGACTACCAGATAGGCTCCACCCACTTGAGCAAGAGTATGTAACAGGCTCGGATAATTCTTTCTCACAATTTCCTGTTGATGTATTCAACGAATAACCCGAAGAACAATACCCTTTACTAGGATCTGAGTTATTCTTATAGCACTGAGTTGAATTAAGTGATGATGAACCGCTTGGACAGCCATACGATGCGTTAACTTTCGACTCACACCAATATTTGTGCTGATCTATACTTTTTCCCCAGCTAACTCGCCACTTTGCTTCCGCTGGAGGTGTACCTGAGCGTAAGACTCCACCTGAAACATGATTACAATGCCTATAGTTTGGCTCTTCTCGGCGCTTGCATGAATCACCGTTTAGTAACCAACCCCCGCCGCAATATTGATAGCTGTTTGTTTGCAACGGAGCAACTAGGTAACGCCGTGTCTCAGGTGCGATTCTCTGTATTTGTTCTCTCTCTATCATGCCGCCGGTGCCGCCACCACCAC
>Ga0114911_1001058_pt1 | contig 15250 bp, 16 predicted proteins | sample MalvireepMed_904_FD_89688 | JGI IMG/M metagenome (GOLD analysis project Ga0114911, IMG submission 89688) | Marine viral communities from the Global Malaspina Expedition - Malaspina viral metaG DeepMed_904 | ecosystem: Environmental > Aquatic > Marine > Oceanic | place: Mediterranean Sea...
TAGGCACAGCCACGCGTACCGCGCAACGGCAGAGCGTGCATGCATACGAAAACCCTTACGGAACGCGGTGGTTTCCGTAAGCAGTCAGTCCTCGAGCTTGATAACCACTTCGTTGGGGTGAACGACGTTGAGCTGGCTACGCAGCAATTCGCCGACCATGTCGGGATCGGCATGGTCCGGATGCAGCAGTGCGACGCGGTTCTTCAACGCCTCGCGCTCCGCTTCCAAAGAAGCGAGCTGGGCCTCACGCTGATCGAGCACGCGCAGGTTTTCGCTCCACGCGAGCAGGCCCGAAGGCCCGGCAATGGCAAAACCGCCCATCACCAGCAAAGCCGCCAGCGCAGTGTGCTGGGTGATCTTCGCCTGCTGAATCGGGGATCGAGAGCGAGTGCGCCGCATCATTCGACAGAATCACAGTTAACCGGCTCGCGCAAGCGCATTCTTGCGCGTGGGACCGTTCGTCGCACCGGCGGAACAGCGCGTGGCGCCAGCCCCTGCCCGGCTTGACAACAACCACCCTGGACAGGTATTTAGTTTCCATTGCAACCAAACACAATACCAGAGGATCTCAATGCCCGACCTGTTTGAAAACCCCATCGGCCTCGACGGCTTCGAATTCGTTGAATTCTGCGCCCCCGAAAAAGGCGTCATCGAACCGGTTTTCAAGGCCATGGGGTTTACCCACGTCGCATCGCACCGCTCGAAGGATGTCGATCTCTGGCGGCAGGGGCAGATCAACCTGATCCTGAACTACGAACCGCGCAGCGCGGCATGGTTCTTCGCCCGCGAGCACGGCCCCTCCGCCTGCGGCATGGGCTTCCGCGTCCGCGATGCGAAGAAGGTCTATGACGAACTGCTCCAGCGCGGGGCCGAGCCTGTCGCGGTCGAAACCGGCCCGATGGAACTGCGGATCCCGGCGATCCGCGGCATCGGCGGCGCGATCGTTTACCTGGTCGATCGCTATGCCGATGACCACGGCAACGGCCTGTCGATCTACGATATCGATTTCGAATATCTCGACGGCGTGGAAAAGTTTCCCGTCGGCGCCGGGTTCAACGTGATCGATCACCTCACGCACAACGTCTACAACGGCCGCATGAAATATTGGGCGGACTATTACGAAACGCTCTTCAATTTCCGCGAAATCCGCTTCTTCGACATCAAGGGCGAATACACCGGACTGACCTCGAAAGCGCTGACCGCGCCCGACGGCAAGATCCGCATCCCGCTCAACGAGGAAGGCGAAGGCGGCAAGGGCCAGATCGAGGAATTCCTGCGCGAATTCAATGGCGAAGGCATCCAGCACATCGCACTGATCTGTGACGATCTTCTGCAGTGCTGGGACAATCTCAAGCAGCTTGGCGTGCCGTTCATGACCGCCCCGCCCGCCACCTATTACGAGATGCTTTCCGAGCGTCTGCCGGGCCACGGTGAAGACGAGAACGAACTCCAGATGCGCGGCATCCTGCTCGACGGCACGACCGAAGGCGGCCAGCCGCGCCTGCTGCTGCAGATCTTCGCCGAAGCGCAGGTCGGGCCGGTGTTCTTCGAATTCATCCAGCGCAAGGGCGACGACGGGTTCGGCGAAGGCAACTTCAAGGCGCTGTTCGAAAGCATGGAACGCGACCAGATCAAGCGCGGCGCGCTGACCGTCGGGGAAGCCGAAGCCGCTGCGAAGGAGCCGGCAGAATGAGCGATGTGACCGAACATCCGGTGAAACTGGGCGGCGTCCACCATGCAGCCTATCGCTGCAAGGACGCCAAGGAGACCGTCGAATGGTACGGCAAGGTGCTGGGCATGGAATACACCACCGCCTTCGCCGAGGACCACGTTCCTTCGACCGGTGAGTACGACCCCTACATGCATGTTTTCCTGGATGCCGGTAACGGCAATATCCTGGCGTTCTTCGAACTGCCCAACCAGAAGGACATGGGGCGCGACGAGAACACGCCCGCCTGGGTCCAGCACCTTGCCTTCAAGGTGGCAAACGAGGACGAGCTTCTGGCCGCCAAGGACCACGTCGAAAGCCTTGGCATCGACGTGCTCGGCCCGACGCATCACGGCATCTTCAAGTCGATCTATTTCTTCGATCCCAACGGTCACCGCGTCGAACTGGCCGCCGATATCGGGACCGACGAACAATATGCCGAACTCAAGCGCGTGGCGCCGATGATGCTCGACGAATGGAGCGAGACCAAGACCGCGCCCCGCCATGCGGACTGGCTGCACGAACTTGCCCGGAAGGAACACGGGGTCAGCTGATCCACACCGGCTAGGAACCTCACCCTTTGCGTTGCGTTGCAGCGCAAAGGGAGTTTCGCACTCGTGAATTACATCGATACGCTGCGCGAACAGCTGCAGGACATGGGCGAAGGTTTCGTGGCGAGCCTTCCCAGCATCGCGATTGCGATCTTCATCCTTTTCATTACCTGGATCCTCGCGCGCTTCGCTGCGCGTATTTCGGACATGCTGGTCGGCCGGACCGACCTGCGGGCCAGTCTCAAGACTCTGATCGACACGTTGGTCAAGCTGGGCATCTGGGTCGCGGGGATCTTCATTGCGGCCGTCGTCGTCCTGCCGGGCCTGACCGCCGCCAGCCTGCTCGCCGGGCTCGGGATCGGCGCAGTCGCCATCGGCTTCGCCTTTCAGGACGTGTTCGAGAATTTTCTCGCCGGCGTGCTCATCATGGTCCGCGAGAAGATGCGCATCGGCGATGTCATCGAGTGCGAGGGCATTTCGGGCAAGGTCGAACATATTACCTTGCGCGAAACGCATATTCGCAAGCTCTCGGGCGAACTGACCGTCGTGCCCAATTCGATCCTGTTCAAGAACCCCGTCGAAATCGTTACCGACGAAAGCCAGCGCCGCCACGAGGTGGTGGTCGGCGTTTCCTACGACACGCAGCTCGACCATGCTGCAAGCGTGATCCGGCGCGCGGTCGAAGGGGTCGACCATGTCCTCGCCAGCAAGGGGATCGACATCTTCGCGCAGGAATTCAATTCCAGCTCGGTCGATTTCCTGGTGCGCTGGTGGGCGGGATCTTCCCCGCGCGACGGTTGGGAAAGCAAGGACAAGGTCATCCGCGCAATCAAGGCGGCGCTCGACGATGCAGAGATTGAAATCCCCTTCCCCTATGTGACGCATACCTTCAAGGAAACGGTTCCGGTCAGCCACTTGGGTGACACCAGTCATCCGACGCCTTAAGGTTTCGAATCAGGACCGGATCATCGGTCGCTTGGGAGGAGAAACCGTTGCAGATCCTGCGCACGCCCGCCGAACGCTTTGCCGGCATTCCTGACTATCCGTTTGCCGAGCACTGGTTCGAGGTTGACCTCGGCGATGGCCTTAAGGCTCGCCAGCATTACGTCGACGAGGGGCCGCGCGATGCCCCGCCCGTCCTGCTGTTCCATGGCGAGCCGAGCTGGTCGTTCCTCTATCGCAAGATGATCCCGCCGCTGGTGGAGGCTGGCTTCCGCGTGCTCGCGCCCGATCTGATCGGCTTCGGAAAAAGCGACAAGCCCGACGACATCGCGTTCTACACCTATGCCTGCCATGTCGACTGGCTCAAGCAGTGGCGCGCTGCAGTCGAACCGCGCCCGGCCGCGCTGTTCTGTCAGGATTGGGGGGGACTGCTGGGGCTGCGGATGGTTGCCGACGATCCCGATCTGTTTTCCTGCGTCGTCGCCAGCAACACCTTTCTGCCCGCAGGCGGCACGCCAAGCGAAGCTTTCCTGGCCTGGCGCGAGTTTGCACGAAGTTCGCCCGATTTCAGGATCGGCGCGCTGCTCGACCGCGCCACCGCGACGCCGCGAAGCGAGGCGGAGATCGCTGCCTATGACGCGCCCTTCCCCGATGAGCCTTCGAAAGCGGGCGCCCGCGCCTTCCCGGCCTTGGTCCCTGCGGCTGACGGGATGCCGGGGGTCGAGGAAAACAAGCGAGCCTGGCCCGTGCTCGCCGCTTACGACAAGCCGTTCCTGACCCTATTCGGCGAAGACGATCCCATCACCCGCGGCGCTGAAAAGCATTTGATCGAACGTATTGCGGGCGCTGCGGGGCAGCCGCACCGGACGCTGGGCACCTGCGGGCACTTTTGCCAGGAAGACCAGCCCGATGTCCTCGCGCAAGGCGTCATCGCGATGGCGCGCAAGGCGGGTCACCTCGGTTGAACCATACGGCACGACTGACGGCCGCGCAGGAAACCTCGCTCGCGATCGCCGCGGCGGTGGTGACGGCGAACGCCTATTACATCCATCCGATCATCGCGCTGGTTGCCGACCACTTCGGGGTCAGCCACGCACGGATCGGACTGGTCCCGGCGCTCAACCAACTCGCTCTGGCCGTCGGGATCTTCCTGCTGTTGCCGCTGGGCGACAGGTTTTCCAACCGCCGCCTCACCATCGCGTTTGCCACCGGACAGACGGTATCGCTGGCGGTCATGACGTTCGCACAGGGCTTTACGCTTTTCGTGCTCGGATCGACGCTGCTGGGGTTCTTCACGATCGCACCATACTTGCTGCCCGCATATGCTTCCAAACGCGTGGCTCCCGAACGGTTGGGACAGGTCACTGCCAAGCTGACTGCGGGCGTCATCTTGGGCATTCTCGTCGCCCGGGTGGGCGCGGGCGTCGTCGCAGAGCATTTCGGCTGGCGCGCGGTCTATTGGGCTGCGACCGGGCTGATGCTTGCAGTCACTCTCGCCCTGCCCCGACTGATGGAAGGCGGCGAGCGGCCGGCCAGCGGAAGGCAGTCCTATACCGGGCTCATCCTCTCGGTGTTTCCGCTACTATCGCGCCACCGCGAAATCCTCATCGCCGGCGCCATCCAGGGTTTGAACTTCGCACAATTCATCGCGCTCTGGCTCGGGTTGGCGCTTTATCTCACCTCACCGCCGATGGGGTATGGCACCGACACGGTCGGCTACCTTGCAGGCTTAGCGGCGGTAAGCATCGCCTCCACGCCATGGCTAGGCCGCTGGTCCGATGCGATCGGCCCGCGCACTGCGCGAATGGTCTTCGCCTCGATACAGCTCGTCGGGATTCTCCTGCTGTGGCCGCTGGGCGGGACGCTGTGGGGGCTGCTGGTGCCGCTGTTCATCGCCAATCTCGTCGGACCGGGAATCGACGTCACCGGCCGGATGACCTTCCTCTCGCTCGATCCCGCGATCCGCACCCGGCTGACCACGATCTATGTTGTGATCATGTTCATCGGCGGCGGAATCGGCAGCTATGCCGGGACGCTGGCCTATGACATCCACGGCTGGGCCGGGACCTGCGCGCTGCTGGCGGGATGTTCGCTCGCTCTGACTGCGCTATCCTTCGCAGCGCGGCGGTATGGCCGCTGACGCTCAGACCGCGGAGCTGAACTGCCGAGCGCTCGGCTGCCGATACGCATCGAACGCGGCGGCGATCGTTCGCGCATAGGGGAGCCCCTCCGGACAGATGGTAAGCCATTGCCCGTCGATCGACGCCAACCCTCGTTCGAGAAACGGGCGGAGCATCTCGTTCGCTTCCCGCATGAGGCACGCCCCTAACTGCGCGCGGCCCTGGCACAGCAGCCGTTCGATCACCGCTGCGCGGTAACGGTCGTCGGGATTGCGGACGATGCCGCGACCGGCCGGCAGGTGTCCCTGCGAGCTGAGCATGCGATAGCGGCCACTGTTCTTCTCGTTCTGCGCGAGCAATTGCGGGAAGCTGCTGATTGCCGACGCGCCCAGCCCGATCAGGATGTCGCTGGGATCGTCGGTGAACCCCTGGAAGTTGCGCCGCAACGTCCCGTCCAGCGCCGCACGGGCGAGCGGGTCTCCCCCCGGCTTGGCGAAATGGTCGAAGCCGATCGGCGTGTAGCCATGCGTGGCGAAATAGGCGTATCCCATCTGGGCCATGGCAAAGCGTTCGCGCTGGTCTGGCAGGTTGCTGCCATCGATCACCCGCTGCCGGGGCACGATGTGCGGCACATGGGCATAGCCGAACAGCGCGACCCGGTCGGCGCCGAGCACGCGGGTACGCTGCAAACTGTCTTCCAGGTCATGCATTGTCTGGCCCGGCAGACCGTACATCAGATCGAAGTTGAGCGACGTCACCCCCGCCCCACGCAGCCAGTCGACGGTCTGGACGATGCAATCCTCCGATTGCACGCGGCCAATCGCCTCCTGACACTGGGCCGAGAAGGTCTGTACGCCGAGGCTGGCGCGTTCGATACCGACCTGCCCGATCACATCGGCCCATTCCCGCGTCATGGTCCGCGGGTCGAGCTCGATCGAGAAGTTCGGATTGGACACATGAAGGTTTGCAAGCAGGCTGTCGACCAATCGCTGGAAGTCGCCAGGCTCGATGGCATTCGGGCTGCCCCCACCGAAGGCGACCCGCGCGATCCGGGCAGAATCCGGCAGCAGCGCAGCGACCAGCTCGATCTCGCGGTGGAGGGCGGCCAGATAGGTCTCGAGCCGCTGACGCCGGCCTGATGCAGCCGTGTTGCATCCACAATAGAAGCATATCCTCTCGCAAAACGGGATGTGGACGTAGAGCGAGATATCGCCTCCGGCTCCGCTCAGCGCTTGCCGGTAGAGGCCGGTGTCGATGTCGCCGAATTCGGCGGCGGTGGGATAGCTCGTGTAACGCGGCACGGGCCTGGCGAGCAGATCGGGGTAATATGTCCACATGCGGGCCTGCTTGAAGGGCCGCACCACGCGCGTCATTGCGCCAGATCAAATCTCTTGCGACATGAACCTGCGTGGCACGCCTTCACGGCGCAGGGCTCCTCACGCGCCGGGTTGCGATCGACGGGAATTTCCACCGATCCGCCGTTGCACAGATCGGCGGTGATGGTCCGTGCGGGCTGCGGCAGCGGACCGACCGCCAGTGGCAGCAACACGAGGATGCCCGGTAGCACGGATCCGGTCATCGCTCGTCTTCCTCATCGTCGATCAGGATACGCTGCGCAGCGCCATCGAGATCCTCGAACTGGCCCCGCTTCATGGCCCAGAAGAACGCGGCGAGACCGAGCATCCCGAGACCCAGCGCAATCGGGATCAGGAAGGCGAGGCCGCTCATTGCGCCGCCCTGGCAAGCCTGAGCGAATTGCCCACCACGACGAGCGAGCTGAGCGACATCGCCACCGCTGCGATCAAGGGCGTTACAAGACCGGCCAGCGCCAGCGGCACGGCAAAGACATTGTAGACGATCGCGAAAGTGAAGTTCTGGCGCACGATCCGCATGGTCCGGCGGGCGACCCGTACCGCCAGCACGACGGGACGCAGCGACCGGCCGAGGAAGACAGCATCGGCTGCCTGCTGGCTCACATCGCTGGCGCTGCCCGGCGCTATCGAAGCATGCGCCGCGGCCAGCGCCGGGCCGTCATTGATGCCATCCCCCACCATGAGCGGGTGATGCCCGGCCGATTTGAGTTTTTCGATATGTGCAAGCTTGGCGTCGGGGTGAAGTTCGGCCTTCCACTCGAGCCCCAGGTCGCCGGCGACCGCGCTCACCGGCCCCGCCCTGTCACCCGAGACCACCGCACTTTCAATGCCCGCAGCGGCAAGCTCGTCCAATGTCGTCTGGGCATCGTGCCGAACGGGGTCGTCGAACGCGATATTCGTGACCTCGTCGCCGATGCGCAGTCCGGTAGCGATACGGAACCCGTCGGTATCGGGGCGGGTAAGCGCGACTGCGATACCCCCGAAGACAGCGGAGACACCATTGCCGCCCGTTTCTTGCACACTCGACAAGTCGACGGGTTGCACGCCGCGCCCTTCGAGCGCGCGGGTGATGCTCTTGCTCAGCGGATGGCGGCTGGTGCGGGCAAGTGCCAGGGCGATCGCTGCCTGCCGGTCGGTAAGATGGCCCAAGGCGGGCACCGGCTCGCCCACGGTCAGCGTGCCCGTCTTGTCGAACAGCGCGGTATCGATTTCGGCAAGCCGTTCTAGCGCGCTGCCATCCTTGACCAGCAGGCCGTTTTTGGCGAGCGCCCCTGACGCCACGACCTGCGCTGCCGGTACCGCGAGCCCCATTGCGCACGGGCAGGTGATGATCAGCACCGCAATCGCGATCACCAGCGACTGGTACCAACCCGCCCCGGCGATCATCCACCCGGCAAAGGCCAGCAGCGCGAGCGAGTGCACCGCCGGGGCGTAAAGCCGGGATGCGCGATCCGCAATGCGGACATAGTGGCTGCGTGATTGGCCCGCCTCGTCCATGAGCCGCGCGATCCCCGCGAGCGCCGTATCCGAAGCGGCCTCTGTCACCCGCACGCGCACTGCATTCCCAAGATTGATCGCCCCGGCATAAACCGTATCGCCGACCCGTGCCGCCTGCGGTGCGCTTTCCCCGGTCAGCATGGCATTGTCGAGCGTCGTCTCGCCTTCCTCGATCACGCCATCGGCTGCGAGCGCTTCGCCGGCCGCGACGATCATCAGCATGCCCCGCTCGAGATCCTCCGCAGCGACGGTGCGATGCGCCCCGCTTTCATCGAGGACCATCGCGCTGCGACCCATCCGCGATAGCAGGGCTCCGATTCCTGCGCGCGTCCGGTTGCGCATCGTCGCGTCGAGCGCGCGCCCGGCAAGCAGGAAGAACAGCAGCATAACCGCGCTGTCGAAATAGGCATGGCCCGTGCCCGCGATGGTCTCGTAGAGGCTCAAGCCCGTCGCCAGCAGGACCCCGATGGAGATCGGCACATCCATGTTGGTGCGTCGGTGGCGCAGTGCCATTGCAGCGCTCGCGAAGAAAGGCCGGCCGGCATAGGCCACCACCGGCAAGGCAATCATCGCCGACAGCCAGTGGAACAGGTCGCGCGTAACCCCTTCCGCGCCCGACCATACGCTGACCGAAAGCAGCATGATGTTCATCATGCCGAAGCCGGCCACGGCGAGCGCCCGCATCAACGCCGCCGATTCGCGGTCGTCGCGAGCCATCGGATTGTCGGCCACGGGCTGGGCCTCGAACCCGATGGCGGCGATCGCTTCGACCAGGTCATCCTCACCCAGTCGCGCGTGATGGCGGACGGCGACACGCTTGGCGGAGAAGTTCACCCGCGCCGCGTCGACACCTTCGAGCTTCGCCAGCCCGCGCTCGATCTTCGATATGCACCCGGCACAGCGCATCCCCGGCACGGTGAACCGGCTGTCGCGCAAGGGGATGCTCCCCTGCGTGTCGAGTGTAGGCGGGGCGTTCATTGCACTTCCGCTTCATCCATCCAGCGCTGGTCACCGACGGCGATGGTAACGCGCGCGATCCAGCGGCCCGCGGGCAGGGTTTCGGCCGAGAGATAGCTGCCCGCCCCTGCCTGCTCCAGCAGCAAGGACATGTCCTGCGGCCGGCCGAGCGGTCGCCGCAAATCGGCGGAGACGCGTGCCGCCGCCGGCACACCCTGCGTCGTTACCATCAGCCTGCCGTCCGCGGCGCGAGCCATCTGCGCAGCATAGCCAAGCTTGCGGCCCTCGCGCGCCTCGTCGAGCCAGCCATTGAACTTCTGGCTCGCGACATAGGAGTTCTCGACCACCACGCCGCCGAAACCGCCGATGGCGAGCGAGGCCATGTAGAAATTCACCGCAACCACGACCCCGAAACCGGCGACCATGACCATGGCCATGTCCCGTCCTGTGAATTCACGGCGCATCATTCATCCTCCGGTGCATCGAAGCGCGTTTCCACCACATCCGTTTCGCGTTGCTCGTCGAGCGAGGTGACGCGGAATTCGAATTGCTGCGGTGCGGTGCCGACCGGCACGGCGACATAGGCGCGCACTGCCCGTACGAGATCGGCCGGCACTGTCACCCGCTGCGTGGCTGAGGCCTCGTCGCGGTTGATCGTGTCGGTCCACATGAGAGCGCCGGGCAGGCCCTCGACCGCGATCTCCATGGCGCGCGGGCGGCTTTCCATGTTGCGGATCTTGAGCGTGTAGGAATTGCGCACCGACCCGTCCGACATGAGCATGAAGGGCGGGTTGCGATCGGGGGCGACGGTCAGTTCGGTATGACTGCGCGTACCCAGCGCGAACAGCAGTGCTCCGCCGATCCCAGCCCAGATCATCGTATAGGCGATCGTGCGCGGCCGCAGCAGCGTGCGCCAGGGCGATTTCACGGCTTCGCCGGCTGCCTCGCGCTCGCAATCTTCGAGCGTCGCATAATCGATCAGACCCCGCGGGCGTCCGATATCGTCCATGACCCGGTCGCAGGCATCGATGCACAGCCCGCAAGTGATGCAGCCGATCTGCGGTCCTTCGCGGATATCGATCCCCGTCGGACACACTTGCACGCACTGGGTGCAATCGATGCAGTCGCCGAACCGGTCGGGGTTCTTCGCTGCCTTCTTGACGCTTCCGCGCGGCTCGCCGCGCCAGTCCTTGTAGGTCACCAGCAGCGATTTTTCGTCCATCATCGCCGTCTGGATGCGTGGCCAGGGGCACATATAGATGCACACCTGTTCGCGCATGAAGCCGCCCAGCGTCACCGTAGTCAGTGTCAGCACCGCGACCGTTATGTAGGCAACCGATGCCGCCTCGCCGCGCCAGAAATCCTGGACCAGCGTGGGCGCATCAGCGAAATACATGATCCACGCGCCACCGGTCCAGAACCCGATGAACAGGTAAATGCTCCACTTGAAGGCGCGGCGAGCCACCTTGCCCCAGGTCCACGGTGCCGCGTCGAGCCGGATGCGCGCATTGCGATCGCCGTCGACGAAGCGGTCGACGTGCTGGAAGAGGTCCGTCCACACCGTCTGCGGGCAGGCATAGCCGCACCATGCGCGCCCCACGGCGCTGGTCACGAGAAACAGGCCGATCCCCGCCATGATCAGCAGCCCGGCCACGAAGTAGAATTCGTGCGGCCAGATCTCGATGCTGAACATGTAGAAGCGGCGATTGGCGAGATCTACCAGCACAGCCTGGTCGGGCGCGTAGGGGCCGCGGTCCCAGCGGACCCACGGCGTTACATAGTAGATCCCCAGGGTGACCAGCATCACCAGCCATTTGAACCGGCGGAAAGGCCCGTCGATCCGTTTGTTATGCACTGCCTTGCGCGGCTCGTAGAGCCGTTCGGGCAAGTGCTCTCGCGTGGGTTCGTGCGGTTCGTGGCGACGCGTCGTCGCCGCAGGATCGGCAATCGCACTCGAGACCGGCTGGTTGCTCTTGGCGATGCCGTCCTCGACGACTACCGACCAGTCGCGTTCACCCGGTGGCCTGTTGTCTTCAGGGTTGTTCATCGACCGCTACCTCGGGATCCTCGGCAACTTCCACGAAGTCTTCGCCTCCCCCGAGCGAGTGTACATAGGCCGCCAACATCTTCAGCGTCACTGAATCGAGCCGGCCCTCCCACTTGGGCATCATGCCCATGCGCGGATTGAGGATCTGCTGCTTGATCGCCTCGCGGCTGCTGCCCCGCAGCCAGATCGCATCGTTGAGCGTGGGTGCGCCCTGTGCCCGGTCTCCTTCCCCGCGGATGCCGTGGCAGGCAGCGCAATTGTCGGCATAGATCTGTGCACCCACCGGATTGCTCTCGGCCTTGCCGCTAAAGGCGAGAACGTGATCGGTCAGGGCATTGAGCTGGTCGGTATCGAACGCGCCCGCGAAGGGCGGCATGACGCTGCTGCGGGTCTCGTCGTCGCCAGCCTGGCGAATGCCATGCGCAAGCGTGTATTCGATCGCCTTGAGATCGCCGCCCCACAGCCAGTCGTCGTCATTGAGGTTGGGATAGCCAAGTTCCTGGCTGCCCGCCGCGCCCGAACCATGACACTGCACGCAATTGACGCGGAACGCAGCTGCGCCACCGGCAACCGCCTGCTGCATCAGCGGGCCGTCTTCGGGCAGGCGTTCGATCGGAATGCGGGCCAGCTGCTCGCGCACGGTAGCGCGGGCCTGGTCGGCAGCGCTCATTTCCTCTGCCAGTTCCCCCCGGCTCGACCAGCCCAGCACGCCCTCGGTCGCCCGGTCGATCATCGGCCAGGCTGGATAGGCAATCACATAGCCCACCGCGAAGGCAATCGTCAGATAAAAGGTCCACAGCCACCAGCGCGGCAGCGGCGTATCGAGTTCCTCGATGCCATCCCATTCATGGCCGACGGTGGGCGTGCCGGTCGGTTGGTCGATGCGCTTATTCGCCATCGGCTTTTCCTTCGAAGATCAGGTTTGCAGCGTCGCGGTTGCGTTCTTTCGCGCCGGGTCGGAACGGCCAGGCGCACAGCCCGACGAACAGCGCCAGCATCAGCACCAGCGCATAGCTGTCGGCGAAGTGGCGCAGGGTTTCGTAGATGCTCATCGGCCCTTCTCCTCGGCCAGTTCCTCGAGCGGTGCGGCGCTGTCGAAATCGACGAGCGTGCCAAGCATCTGCAGATAGGCGATGAGCGCATCCATCTCGGTCAGCTTGTCGGGATTGCCATCGAAATCGCGGATCTGCGCCTTGGGATAGCGCGCCGCGAGATCGCCGGGATCGCGATCGGGATCCGCCTGCGCGAGCATATCGGCCTCGGCATTCGCGAGGTCTTCCTCGGTATAGGGCACACCCACCCGCATGAGCGCGACCATGGTCGCTTCGGGATCGCCGATTTCGAGTTCGGTCTCCTTGAGGAAGCCGTATTGCGGCATGACGCTTTCGGGCACCACGCTTTGCGGGTCCTCGAGGTGCTGGACGTGCCATTCGTCGGAATAGCGGCCACCCACGCGCGCGAGGTCGGGTCCGGTGCGCTTGGAGCCCCACTGGAACGGATGGTCGTACATGCTCTCGGCAGCAAGGCTGTAGTGGCCGTAGCGCTCCACCTCGTCACGGAACGGGCGGACCATCTGGCTATGGCACACGTAGCAACCCTCGCGGATGTAGATGTCGCGCCCTGCCTGTTCGAGCGGGGTGTACGGGCGCACGCCCTCGACCTCCTCGATGGTATTGTCGAGATAGAACAATGGCGTGATCTGGACGAGACCGCCGATGGCTACGGTCACGAAAGTGCCGATGGCCAGCAGGGTGATGTTGCGCTCGAGCCGCTTGTGGCCCTTGACGGTTTCTTCGACGACGGGATCGGTCATGGCTTGGGTGATCCTATTCGGCCGGAACGGCGCTGGGCTGGTTGACGATCGGACGATCCGCTTCGGGATCGTAGGCAGCGTCGTTGAGCGGAGCTTCGACACGCTGCTTCCCGGCCAGCGTCATCCAGATGTTGTAGGACATGATGAGGGCACCGCCGAGGTACATCAGGCCGCCCGCGGCGCGCATGACATACATCGGGTGCAGCGCGGCAACGGTGTCGGCGAAGCTGTTCACCAAGTATCCGTCCGGCCCATATTCGCGCCACATTAGGCCCTGGGTGACACCGGCAACCCACATGCTCGCGGCGTAGAAAACGATGCCGATCGTCGCGAGCCAGAAGTGCCAGTTGATCATGCGCAGCGAATACATCCGTTCGCGCTTCCACAGGCGCGGTACGAGGAAATAGACGCAGGCGAAGGTGATCATGCCGTTCCAGCCGAGCGCGCCCGAATGCACGTGGCCGATGGTCCAGTCGGTGTAGTGCGACAGGCTGTTGACGCTCTTGATCGACAGCATCGGTCCTTCGAAGGTGCTCATGCCGTAGAAGGCGAGTGCCATTACCATCATGCGGATGATCGGGTCGGTGCGAACCTTGTCCCAGGCCCCGTTGAGGGTCATCAGCCCGTTGATCATGCCACCCCAGCTCGGCATCCACAGCATGATCGAGAAGACCATGCCCAGCGTCTGCGCCCAGTCGGGCAGCGCGGTGTAGTGCAGGTGGTGCGGGCCCGCCCAGATGTAGAGGAAGATCAGCGACCAGAAGTGGATGATCGACAGCCGGTAGGAATAGACCGGGCGTTCAGCCTGCTTGGGGACGAAGTAATACATCATCGCCAGAAAGCCTGCAGTGAGGAAGAAGCCGACCGCATTGTGGCCGTACCACCACTGCGTCAGCGCATCCTGCACCCCGGCAAACGCGCTGTAGCTCTTGGCGCCCAGCAGGCTCACCGGCATCGCCAGGTTGTTGACGATGTGCAGCATCGCAACCGTCACGATGAAGGCGAGATAGAACCAGTTGGCGACGTAGATATGCGGTTCCTTGCGGCGCGCCAGCGTGCCGACGAAGACCACGAAATAGGCAACCCACACGATCGTCAGCCACAAGTCGACGTACCATTCGGGCTCGGCATATTCCTTCGACTGGGTAATGCCGAGCAGGTAGCCGGTCGCTGCCAGCACGATGAACAGCTGGTAGCCCCAGAAGACGAACCGCGCGAGATTGGGAAAAGCCAGCTGTGTGCGGCAGGTGCGCTGCACGACGTAGAAGCTCGTCGCCAGCAGGGCGTTGCCGCCGAAGGCGAAGATCACCGCGCTGGTATGCAGCGGACGCAGGCGTCCGAAATTGAGATAGGGTTCGAAATTCAGCTGCGGAAAAGCCAGCTGGGCAGCGATGAAAACGCCCGCCAGAAGGCCCGCGAGGCCCCAGAACATGGTGGCGATGACGCCCCAGCGAATGGGATCGTCGTCATACCGCGAAGGTCCGTCAGGAAGCTTGAAGAAGCCCCGCGCCTTGCCCAGCGGGTCGAACCGCGAGGCGCTGACCCAGATCATCACGAAACCAAGAGCCGCAATGATCCAGGCGTGCGCCGCGAAGCCGCTATCCGCCGCCCCGAGTGCTGCCGCCATCGCGACCAGCATGACCAGGAACCACAGGCCCACCCGGCCCAGCGCCGTTTCCGCTTGCATAGAATTCTCCGTCCTTTTGCAGGGGGTTAAGCGGGTATCCCGCGAAGGGCATTGACCCAGATCAAATTCGGAAAAGATTTCACGCGGCCTCGCGCAGGAAACCCGCGCGGTCCCGGAGGCTCTCCAGGGCGTTCAAAATCACGCCTGAACGGCCCACCGTCTCGATCACCCCGTCGTCCCTCAGCTTCGATAGTTGACGGCTGACAGTCTCGATCGTGAGCCCGAGACTGTCCGAGATATCACGGCGGGACATCGGCAATTCGAGAACCAGCCGGCCGTCCTGCTCGACCCCGATCCGCTCGGCCATCCCGACCAGGAACACGGCAATGCGTTCGCCCGCCGTCTTGCGGCCCAGCGCGATCGTCTTCTCGCGGCACCGGCGCAGCGAAAGCGTGGTGTTTTCCAGCAAATGGTGGAGGACCCCCGCTTCGCTCGATGCCAGCCGGAGGAATTCGGCCGAGTCGAAAGCCAGGATGTCGCAGTCCTTGAGCGCGCTGACGGAGTAGGAATAGTTGTCGGGACCGGGGACCGTGAAGACCTCGCCAGCGAACTGGA
>Ga0114911_1001059_pt1 | contig 15244 bp, 18 predicted proteins | sample MalvireepMed_904_FD_89688 | JGI IMG/M metagenome (GOLD analysis project Ga0114911, IMG submission 89688) | Marine viral communities from the Global Malaspina Expedition - Malaspina viral metaG DeepMed_904 | ecosystem: Environmental > Aquatic > Marine > Oceanic | place: Mediterranean Sea...
GAGGTGGGCTACCCCTCTGCTATCGACGATCTTTTGATGCCGTATGTCGAGGATGGGCAGAAGCCCACGCTGACTGTGTACCCGTATGTTCCTATGGAGGTCATTGAGCAGGTGATCCAAGCTCATGGTGGCATGGTTGAGGGTGAACTCCCTCCCGGTCACCGGCTCGATCTCGTAGCCCCCAAAGTATCCACCCGCCGACCTAGCATGAAATGGTTTAGGTACTATCCCCAATAAATAATTAGAGATTTTGTCAATGCATACTAAATACGTTCGGTAGAGTTCTGTATATAGAAGGGGGTCATCATGGCTAAGGCATTTCACGCGGTCGTATCGTTGAGTAGTTTCTGTCCCACTCCGCGCCCTGCGGCGTCTGTTCATTCCTCTGTTAAGGAGGTTGATGGGTTTCGAGTCACTTGGACTCGTTTGGATGGTTGGAAGTGTCGGTGTTCGGAGTCGCCCAGCGTCGGTGACTGTTCGCACGTCAAGCACGCTCGCACTCACTAGGGGGTACAAGATGACTAAGAAGCAGGCTGAACAACAATTTCGATCAGAGGTACTACCCTCCATTGTGGAGCAGGAGAGGAATGGGCGAGACGGACCACGCCGCGCAGAAGCGTGGAATAACTGGACTGACATGCTGTGTAAGGATGGTCAAATCACGGATTGGCAATACATGAACTGGCATCACCCTCGCTGGCTGTAGCCGGAAACACTCAGAATCTCGTATATAGGAGCTAGGAGAATCATGGCAAAGTCAAAGAAGACTCCCTTCACCAAAGAGAACCTTATTTCGGAAGGCGCATACGTTTACTACTCCCCAAGTGGGAGGGCATACGCCCCAGACCGGAAGTTTGTTGCTCGCTTTAAGCACATGCGACGGAATCAGGGTCCGTTCATGACCTTTCTTCGCCGGAACTTTACGGTCGAGGAATACTTTTCTCGGCTCGACGCTGGTGAGAGTCCAGTAGCTATCTTGGAGAGTAAGGGCTACGTCCCCTCGCACATCAAGAAGTGGCTCCGAGAGGCCGGATACCCACAGACCCCCGAGGGCTTCGATGCGTGGCTTGCGGCTCAATCAGCCACCCATGAAAAGGGGCTGATCAGGTCGGGCAACTCGCTGCCCTGGTGATGCTCGCAGCTAGTCAGAGGTAATCAGGAATATTCAGACTCTCGTATATAGGAGCTAGAGGAAGCATGGCAAAGAAGAAGACCGTAAACGATATTATTGTTGAGAAGGTGACTGAGCTTATCGAGAAGACCGGGCTTCTGCCGTGGCAGAAGACTTGGAATAAAGTTCCCGCGCAGAATCTTGAACGGCAGATTCCGTTCTGGGGCATCAATCAATTCCTCTGCGCGTTCAACGACCACAGTAGTCCGTTTTACCTGACCTACAAGCAAATCCAGAAGTTGGAGGTGAAGCGGGCCAAGAAGGAAACCGCAGGTAAGAAGGTTGGACCCCCAATTCGAGTCCGAGAGGGGGAGTCCAAGAACTACACCATCATCTTCTTCTGCACATGGAAGGAGTACGACAAGAAGGACGCAAATGGTAAGGTGATCTATAAGTCTGATGGCACTCCTAAGAAGGTGCTATTTCCGATCATGCGTTACTATCGTGAGTACAATGTGGAGCAGATCGAGGGCATTGACCACCTGATTCCAGAGGTCAAGGTGGACGACACCCCGTCAATCGTACTCGCTGACGCCTTGGTCACTGGGTTCAGCGATGCCCCGAAGCTCAAGTTTGGGGCGAACTTTGACGCGGCATATTCTCCTGCTAGAGACGAAGTTAGACTTCCTCCTCGTAAGCAGTTCGATTCGGAGGAGGAATATTTTGCCACATTGTTCCATGAATTAGCTCATTCGACGGGTCATGAGAACCGACTTGATCGTCCTGGTATCTCGGGCGGGTCGGTGTACGGGGACCATGAGTACAGTGAGGAGGAGTGCATCGCGGAGTTCGCGTCAGCGTTCCTTTGCGCGGACTCAGGCATTGAGTCGAAGACCATCGAGAACTCAGCGGCGTACATCAAGGGCTGGTTACAGACCTTCATTAATAAGCCCCGCATGATTTCGACATGTGCCGCACGCGCCCAGAAGGCGTCCAGGTACATTAAGGGTGAGCTATGAGCCTCTCAGCTAAAATGCGGGAGGAGTTACGTCGGCGGATCGAGTGTGTTTATCAGGCCAAGGTGATTACTTGGGAGAGTAAGGACCGGCTCATTGGTAAGCTTGCTGATTGGGAGGATTGGCAGGAGGATCGTCTTCGTCGGTGGGAGGCTCTTATTCCTGTTGTGAAATCTGAACCCACGCATTGTATGTGCCCTCAGTGTGGTGAGATAGCGGAGATTCGTGTCGGTAAGCTTGGACCCTTTTGGGGATGCCCTAACCATCGGAAGACGGGCTGTCGTGGTTCGATATCTGTCTCTAAGGAGTCCGCTGCGCTGTATGTTGATCCGTTGGGCGAGATAGACAAGTACCACGTCACCTCTGACCAGCTACGGATGCTCCAAGATCGTTGGGTGCCTGAGTATCACCAGTTGTGTGATGCGGCGCATTCGGAGGGGTATGCTTATGACGATGCTGCTCTCGACCAGGCTGTTGCTGCGGCGATTGCCGGTGAGATTACGGAGGAGCAAGCTCGGAAGCTGATGTCTGGGGTGGAGGAGTTCAGTAATGCGATTATGGCGTGGGTAGACGAGGCTGCGAAGCGTGCTCACGACAAGATCATCAATGGGCGTAAGCGAACTGCTCGCTTCTCGGGGTTGGTCCGTGGACGGAAGTAAGATTCGTAATGCTTTGGATCGCCTCGATGTTAGGGACTATGTGTCTACTAATGTCGGGGTGATCCAGGCTGAGATTGATAATGGTGAGGAGCTACGAGTTCTGTGTCCCTTCTGCGATGATCGGAAGGGGAAGATGTACATCAACACCGAGAAGCGGACAGTGTTCTGTCAGCGATGCCGGTATGGTGTGGGTATTGGGTTTCTGAAGTTCATGGCTGATGCCGAGGGCATCCCGAAGCATCAAGTCGTACTTAGGCTCATGCAGTCCGCATTGCATATCGAGGGTAGTGTTGATTCGTTGTTGGACCGGATTCTCAACTCGGGTGATGAACTGGGTGAGGTAGACAATTCTGGGGTGGAGAAGGCGCACTCGATTTGTTTACCCGAGGGGTCGGTTCGATTATTCCGTGGGATTAGAACTGGACTTGCACAACGTGCAGAGCGGTATCTGCGGTCGAGGCTTAGTGCGGAACAATGTCGTAGAGACAAGTTTTACTTGTGGCGTTGCCGGGTGTTGATTCCGACCTATTTTGCAGGTGAGCTTGTGACGTGGGTTGCTCGGGATCTGACTGGTAAGTCCTCTCGGAAATACATGACTCCAACCGGAGTCAGTCAGGGCTTGTGGATATTTGGTTGGGACCGAATTAGGAATTTAGATCGTGTTGTGGTTGTTGAGGGGTGCTTTGATGCTTATGCTGTGGAGCGGGCTGGATACCCGGCATGTGCTTCATTTGGAAAGCATTTGACTAAGGTTCAATGTGATCTATTATCCAGGTTTGAACGTATAACTATCTTGTATGACCAGGACGCTATTTCATCTGCTCGCGAATCTGCGCTTCAATTGGAGCGGTTCGGAGTAGATGTTCGAGTAGGTATTCTGCACCATGGAGATCCTGATTCATATTCCGAGGATGATCTAAGTGATGTGATTCTGACTGCGTGTTCTCCTCGCTCGTCTGAATTCATACGTCAGTATATGGAGGTAATATGAGTGACCTCAAAGTAGGGGACTGGGCTAAAGCTAAACGGTCTGGATTTCGAGGTAAGATTTCTTCAATCCATGAGATTGGTGGGAATACTTGGGTGGTGTTGCGACTGCCGTTTGATGAGGAGACTAACTGTACTGCTAGGTTTGAGGAGTTAGTCCCGTGCGATCCTGTTACGGTCCCGTCTAAGGTGAAGTACAAGGCCCCACCTGATCCAAGGACCGAGGCGTTTCTTCGGCGCGGCTCAACTCAGTCTACGATGATTGTTCGTCGTAAGAAGCCGAAACTCGTTTGGCCTGATGATGTCTCAACGACTAATTCTCGGGATCGTTGGGGGATGTACGGGGAGCCCACGGTTCGTCCGCGTAGGACGGTGGTTCGTGAAAAGCCCAAGAAGCGGGAGTCATTCTCTACGGCAGACCTCATCAATGATGAGATTAAGAAGTCCGCTAAGGAGCGTGCGAACTCCGGTGAGACTCCGAGTAGAAAACCGATTCGTCGGAAGAAGCGGTTGTTGATTCGACCTAAGTTTGATGATTAGGAATTTTTGGGGTGAGCCAATCACCCTTCAAAACGCAATTTGGATGTCTGATTTCTGGGTCGCTACCCCGTACTCTTCTGCGGGGATTGACCGGGTTCGATTCGGAGATACCGAGATAGATGTGTTGGGTGTCGGTGGTGACCTGTATGCCACGGACATTGTTGTGTACCGTGGAGAAGACGTGAGGTCTTTGGATTACGCCTCTCGTCGGACTATTTTACTTAAATGTGATTTACCAAGCGATATTATTCCTGAACCTGTGATGTCTCGAACGGCAGACTTCTTCCATTTGCATGTGGCTGATGGTGGGGAGGGGATATTCTTAAAGGATTTGAATGCCAAGTATGGCTCTTTGCGGGGTGTGTATGCAGTACCTCGATATGATGAAGTGAATGTGTTTGTGACTGGTTGGTCGGATTCTTTGATGAGCATTGCGTGTAGAGGTGGTAATGGGTTATTTGTAGATTTAGGTGAAATTGAAATACCTGATGATGTTCGTGTTGGACCTGAGTTGTTGTGTGCTGTTGGAAAAGTGTGGATCTTTGACCGCACTGAGGTGGGGTCTAAGCGGTGGGTTGAGTGGGTTAATCTCCCGCTTGAGCGGTGTGTGTACTCTGCGTTGTCCGGTGATAAAGATTGGGATGTGGAGGTTGCTGCTTTGCGTGAGGAGAAGATTCGACTGTATAGTGAAGAAACCAAGAAACATCTGGGTGTGTTATGAGTAGGGGCAACGAGGTATTTTGTGACAAACTGAGTCAGTGGTTAGGTGACCGGGACGTGTGTGGTCGGAGGAAGAACATTCCTGGTCTGTATGTGGATTGCGTGGGGTGCGACTGCGCCCCGCTTATTACCATTCCGACATTCGTTGGTTCTCGTCTTGTCTTTAATGACCCCCCGAAAGGTGGGTACAAGACGTGGCGATCTGGCGACCAGTTAGTGGGTGACCCTGATGAGGTTGCTCGCGAGCTTGGTCTTTCGTGTGTCCCGGTTGTAAAGAAGCAGGCATCTCCTAGTCGCCTGTTTAAGTCTACGCCGAAGGTGGTGGATAAGATTGACACGGCAGAGTTGATTACAGAGGAGGCGAAAAAATAGAGATTTTGTCAGTGCATAATGGTTGTGTAGATGTGGTCCTGTATCTGGAGGTACATAGGTTATGGCAGAGCGTAAAGCGGTAAAGACGGTATCTAAGGGGGCTTCTGAGCCCGTACAACAGCAGAACAAGAAGGCGCGGGTTAAGCTTCGTCCCACGAAGGAGTATTCTGTTCGTGAGGCGTTTGGTATCGACTTGGGTTATGAGATTGAAGAGGATGAGAGCGGTAATCCTGTTCTTAATGCGAGCGGGAAGCCGGAAGTAAAGCGTTACAAGTCTGGTAAGCGGAAGGGTGAGCCGATTCCTCTCGATGGAAAGGTTCTCGGATTCACTAAGCCCGGTCCCGAGACTCCACAGGTAAAAGAGGAATATGTCTTTGATCGAGACGCCACTACCAATCTGTTGATTGGTATGGAGTGTGGTGACCGTATTCTGATTACTGGACCTACGGGGTCGGGTAAGACGACTCTGGTTGAGCAGATCGCGGCCCGCTTGAATTTCAATTTTGTGAAGATCAGCTTTGACTCGGGCATCACCCGAGACGATTTGGTGGGTTGTCACCAGTACCGTCCCGGTGAAGGCACGGTGTTTCAAGAGGGGATTCTTCCCTATGCGATGCGGCTTCCTGGGACAATCATCCTGTTCGATGAGTGGGACACGATTGGTAGCGAGTGCTCTTTCGTACTCCAACGAGTCCTCCAGAAGGATGACGGTTGCCTTCAGATTCTTGAGAAGGGTGGGGAGTTGATCCAGCCGCACCCCCAGAACGTGTTTACCGCGACTGCGAATACGATTGGGTTGGGTGATGAGACTGGCTTGTATGCACAAGGTACGAACGTTCAAAATTACGCGCAGTTGAATCGGTATGGGGTTACCATCAAGCTTGAGTATTTACCTTTGGAGTTGGAGAAGGAGATGCTTCGGCGGCGCTTCACCGAGGCTGATGGTACAGCTACTCTTCATGACACGGAGATCAATGCGTTCTGTCGGGCGATTTCAACAGTTCGAGATGGGTATGCGAACGGTACGTTGAGTGTTCCTCTCAGTCCGCGTGACCTGATTAATTGGGCTGAGAAGTATTTGGTGATGGGCGACCACATGGCGGCAGCGAAAATCTGCTTTCTCAATCGAATGCTTCAAGACGATTCGATTGCGGTGCAGGGTATGATTCAGAGGTCGTTTGAGGGTTGAGCTAAGTGGCTGGGGTGGGTTGGTTCCTGCCCCAGCCGTCTAGGAATATAGAGATTTTGTCAACGTATAATTGTGTTGTCTGAGGCAGTTTAGTATAGAGGTGGATATGGTAGCACGACGAGCAAATGTAAGGGCTTTCGAGAGCGGCATGGAGAAGATCGCTCGAATGCTTTCTGAGAAGTGGGGGGTGAAAGTCATCTTTCGCGCCAACGAATGTAAAACAGATGGGAAGACCGTGTGGCTTCCGGTTATTCCTGATGATGCCAGTGGGGAGTTTCTTGCTGCGATCCAGGGGTTTTTGGATCATGAGGTCGGGCATATCGTGTACTCGCAGTTTACTACGCTCAAGAAGATCGGTGGCAGGAAGAAGTTATTCCTGCTGACGGACGCTATTGAAGATGTCCGCATTGAGGAGAAGATGGGTGCCTGGTGGCGCGGGTGTCAGGTCAATATCGACAAGTGCAACGAGTGGGCGCACGCCAAAGTTCAGGCGCGTTGGGCTGAGTTGTCCGAGTTTGGACAGTGGGTTCTTGGCATCAACGTCTACTTGAAGAACCGGGCTCAACCTGAGCGCGGGGCATCTATGCAGCAGGAGGAGGATTGGCTGATTCAGAACTCTCCTGCGTGCTGGGACCGTGTTCTCAAGGTCAAGGATCTGTTGGATAGGTTCCCTCGGGAATTTGATTTCTCCTCTGCTTACGAGAAGAAGGCGACTGATCGTGTGCTGGAGTTGGCTAAAGAGATTCTTGATGAGGCAGAGGAGGAGGAGGAGCCTCCCGAGAAGTTTGCCTGCCCTGCTTGTGGTTCCGAGGATTTGAAGCAGCTATCTAGGTCGCGGGACTCTGTGATCTATAAGTGTAATGACTGTGGTGAGGAGATTGAGCTACTGCTTGAGGATGGTGAGGGTCCACCTGGAGAGGGCACAATTACGCTTCCTCCTGGTGAGGATACCGAGGGTGACTCTGAGGATACCGAGGGTGACTCTGAGGATACCGAGGATGGTGACTCTGGTAAGCCAGATTGGCTAGATGTGGATGATGATGAGCTTGCTGATGACCAGAAGGTCATTGATCGACATGAGATGATCAAGAATCAGGCTCAGACTGAGCTTGAGGATTCTGATACCTACTTGGTGTACACCACTGATGGTGATGTCATTGAGCGGATTCAGGACGGTGATCGAGCACGGTATCATCAGTGGATGACTGAGGTACGTCGGATCGTCGGCCCGATCACTCGGCGGCTCAAGATGACGCTTATGGCAACTAATCAAACTCGGTGGGACCGAGGTAAGACCCGTGGTGCGCTGAACGGACGTGCGATTCATCGGATTGGCCTTGCGGAAGCGGGCGTGATCCAGAATCCGAGGTGCTTTCAACGGAAGGCTGATCAGATTGACTTCAACACCGCTGTGTCCATGACCATTGACCATTCCGGTTCGATGAGTGGGCAGTCGCTCAAGTTGGCTGGGCAGACAGCGATTATTCTTGGTGAGGTGTTGGACTCTTTGGGTATTCCGTTCGAGGTTCTTGGTCATAGCACAGTAGATTTTCGTGCGGGTGATCGTAGATTCAGGAGTGCAGATTATACCGACCAGGAGCTATATGCTCGTTGGGGTGACCTGTGGGTTGGTGTCTATAAGTCGTTTGATGAGAATTGGTCTACGGCAAGGAGTCGATTGATTCGGACAGCGGAGAACTGTAAGTGTAACTCGTTCGATGCAGAGGTAACGAGGCTGGCTCTTCGCCGGAACATCCTAGCTGGTAATTATGATCGTCGGATTCTGTTTGAATTGAAGGACGGTCAACCGTGTCCGAATACCTATAGTCGCAACGGTCATCTTCATCGGAGCTTCTTGAGGAGCACTGTGAAGGAGGCAATGGAGTCTGGTTTCGAGGTAATCGGTGTCGGGATGATGACTGATGCTGTGAAGCAGTATTACCCAAACTATGTGGTGGTCAATGATATGGAGTCGCTGGCCCAAACTTGTATGAATGAGCTTGCACGCCTGTTGATGAAGGGCTATCGACGGGCTGCATAGGAGAAAGCGTATGTATCCGGCACAACGAAAGGCCGAGGTGTCGGCCAAATTAGATGAATTAGGCGTGAGATTTTCTGTTCGTGAAAGTTTAGCTGTCTTGGAAGCCCGACTTGAGGAGGCTCTTGATCTGGATTTGGACGAGGACAGTCTCGACGAACAGGAATATGACGGGTTTGTTGTCGAGCAGCAGGATATTCCTGATGAGGCTGCGGCTGCGTCCTACCAGGACCAGATAGACCAGAGTGAGTGCTTTGGTGTGTCGTTCTATGATGAGGCTGGCGAGTGCCCAGAGCACGGGTGCGTTCTTCGTGATGCGTGTCGTCGGCTGAGTGAGACAAATTCTGCGTCTGGTACAGAGGCACTTGAGGAGGATGCGGTTGAGGTTATTAATGAGCCAGAAGAGGTGGTTCAATCCGCTCCTGTGAAGGGTAGCAGGTTATTCGGGTCACGGAAGCGTACTCGCGCACGGAAGCGTAAGAGGATACGTCGTGGACCGGATCGAAAGAGGCATGTTCATTCCGAGATGGAAATTCCAATGGAAACAAATGGCGGCTCACTTTACTGGACGTTTTATGGTGGGGCTCACAGCAGGCATGACTTTCACATTAAGTCAGAGTATGTGAACGTGACTCGTAAGGGTGATCCCAACAAGAAGGCGTTTCGGCTGTTCCGGTTATTCCCAAAGAAGCGGGCGCTTCACATCTATGTGAATGAGGACTTCTCTAAGGGGTTGAAGGCGAATGGGTTTGAGATCCGAGGGCTCTCTCAGTCACGGCAGCGATTCTTCACTCCGCATGTTGGGTACGTCACTATCAAGTCGGAGTCTCGATTGCGCGATTTTGTTAGTGAGGCAGAATTGTTTTACGGTAGTCTAGAGCAATGAGTACCAAGAAGAATAAAGTCCCTGTCTGGATTTACCGAGATGCCCACGCGATTCTTAAACGGATTAGTGCTCGGGAAGAACGTCCAATCCTTGATGTGTTGACTTCGATCATCCGTAACTTGGATGAGTCTGACGTGAATGTTACTAAACCTAGCCCCCGTAAGGATGTTATTGCTCCTTACGGGGGCGTTTACTTTGCCTAGAGAAAAGTGTCGATCTCTGCCGCCGCGCTCCGATGCCGCTGACCCAGGAACAAAATAAGCTCCTACGGGATTGGCGGCACGCGCAGATAGTTTATGTCGGTCTAAGAGAGCAGTCTCAGTGGACATCCCTGTCTGATGAGGATGTTGATCGTTTGGAGACGGCGGAAGAGGTTTTGAGGTTCCTCACAGGTGTGCTTTGGTCGGAGAACTCAGAATATGCAATCACATAAGTTTGGTCCTTTAGATGTTACTACCTCAGTAGGTGCCGCTGTGGGGGAAGCCTTGAGGCGGCGGCGAGCCCAGGCTGGGCTCTCGCAGGAGGAGCTTGCACTTCGGGCTAATGTTAGTCCGAGGTTTATCCGGCGAGTTGAGGAGGGGATGCCGAATCATGAGGATAAGGTGGTGACTCTACTCCGTTGTTTGGCTGCGTGCCAAACGGTTGGGGGCGCATAATGCCTACATATGAATTCGTGTGTGAAAATGCGGAGTGCCCCTCGAATATCGAATTGCCTGATGGTGGGATGAATGGCTTCGAGGTCGTTTGTTCAATTCAGGAATATCTGTCGCCTATGGACTGCCCTATCTGTGCTGAGTACCTATTCCTGAATAACGCCCCAGAGGGGTACGAGCAGGCTAAGGCAAATCGTGTGTACCGTAGTGCCCCGGCTATTGGTCGTATGAACGATCCCAAGGTTCGGCAGGAATCGTTGATTGAACGCTCCCGCAGACACCATAAGAAGACCCAATCAGACCAGATCGACCGAATCCATAACGAGGATGTTGGTCACGGTAGTGTGTTTTCCCCGAGACACCAGGATAAGTTAGCGAAGGCTAAGGGTCTTAACCTCCCCTTCCCCAGTAAAGACTAGATCATAATCCCCAATCAGTGGGGAGTGGGCTGAATACGTTTAGACCCTCTGCGATCTCTGATCCGTTTGGTGTGCGAGTACCTAGCATACTGTGGAAGTACCCGACGTATTCTCCTGTAGATAGGAATATTCCTCCCCCCGAGGTTCCAAACCAAGTGTCAGAGTCGGTGAAGATTCGTGACCTATCGTGTTGAGTGAACCCTGATACGATTCCTCTGGTCACGATGTTTGGTAGTCCCGCAGGGCATCCGGTCACCCACACCTCTTCCCCCACCCTAAATTCATATCCTGGGACAACGGTTTCGGCGGGCTCTGCCCCCGCTGGAAAATGGCTTAACGGGACTAGAATTACGTCCCGCCCGTTGTCAATTCTTACCAGGGTGCTATACCCCTCCCCCAACATGATATCCGCGCAGTCCTCGTTTTTAGAGTAAGTCTCTATGTAGCACGCCACATCTTTGACTGATTGGTCGCTTAGGATCATGTGTCGAATTACATGTGCTGCGGTGATCATGTGGGGGATTCCGTCCACGCTGATAAGCGTCCCTGATCCAGAGATTTCCCCTCCTTCATTGAATCTGATGGCGATCAGTGACCGGAGTATTTGTTCGGCTAATTCGGCAGACTCGATCTCTGGCGGGGCATCCGGCTGCTCTGGGATGGTGAGGGTCGTTCGTGTGCAACACGAAGTTAGGAATACCAAACAGTATAGAATGAATACTTGTGTTAGTTTGTGCATGTGGTTTGGTAGCGACTCAATCAAGGCAAATCTCTTGGAAGATCAGATCAAGTCCGATGCTGATTCCTTCGGATGCCTCGTCGATGTCGAAAAATCTTAACCCCTCCCCAAAGATGAATAGTTGGTAGCTGGAGAAATACGTTGGTTTGGTGACGACGAAGATTTCCAGGGGATCTCCATCGGTCCAACTCTCATTAGTCGTTGAGTTACATCCCGGCAGAACGCAGGTTATTGCGTGGGGAACGATATCAACGGGGAATGTACTTATGGTTGTCTGCGGGTATTCGTCCCCAATTACGATGATGATTGGGGTCGCGTGGGGTCGCCAAGAAATCCCCAGCAGATTGTCTGGTCGGGCTAGGTCGAGGATGATGTCATAGGTGGGCTCGATGCTCCCGTCAGTACAGTCCTGGTCGTGTATAGCTAATAGGAATGTTGTAATATCGGTAAGGTTTGTATGGAGTAAGTAGCCCCCCTCTGCGTCGTATCCGTGTATGACCAGGGAGAAGTAGTGGTCGGACCCTGTTAGTCCAACAGTGTAATCTGCTATGGAATTGATGAGGTCGGTTACATAGGAGCACATGCTACCGGACACATCGAGCACGAATACAATGTCTGTGGACTCATAGAATGTCTCTGGGTTATCGACGATCCCGTCACAGTCGTTGTCTAGTCCGTCGCACACCTCATCCTCTGGCAAGGTTTGGTCTAAGCACTCGCTCCAGACACCCTCAGTACATTCTGAGTACCCCTCCAGACACTCACCTATCCCTGCGGTGTCCTCTGGCCCCTCGTAGCAGACCATGTATAGGTCTTCGTCTACCTCTCCGTCGCAGTCGTCGTCGTGGTTGTTGCATATTTCGTCTTCCGGCAGGTTTCCTTCGCATTCGCTCCAACTCCCGTCTACGCATGTTTGTATCCCCCACCCGCACGGTGGAGAGGGGCAAGCCTGCATCATCCCGTCGATGCACTCGCAGTTAAGCTCCTCGTCTATTTCCCCGTCGCAGTCGTCATCAAATCCGTTGCAGACCTCTTCTTGGGGCAGGGGGGCAGTACACCCCACCCATAGCCCCCGATCACACATCTCCTCTCCGACACCGCATACCGTGGTGCATAGCTGGGCTAGTCCGTCATCGACGGAACCATTACAGTCGTTGTCTAGGTTGTCGCAGGACTCAACTTGGGGGAAGGTGGCGTCGATGCAGTAGATGTCCCCGTCGATGCAGTAGTTTATTCCTAACGAGCAGATGCCATCGGCACTTACTCCGCATTCTCCGTAGTCGGTGTCAGTGTCGATTATCCCGTTGCAGTTGTTATCAAGTCCGTCACAAACTTCGTTTTCTGGTCCGATGTATCCCTCGCAATCCTCCCACTCCCCATCTACGCACCCCAGGTAGCCCATCTGGCAGATCGAGCTTGGGTCTTCGTTGTTATAGACTAGCCCCATCCCCTCCCATCCTGGGGGGTGGCACTCTAGGGGCTTAACTTCGTCAGGTGTCCCATTGCAGTCGTTATCTAATCCGTCGCATATCTCGTCGGATGGAAATACGACTTGTTCACATTCTCCCCAAGCGTCACCGAGGCAGGTGCTAATGCCGTATTGACATTCTCCGAGATTCTCTTCGATGCGGCAGTTACGCGCCTGATCAATCTCGCATATTGGGGGCGGTGTTTCTGGTAGAGGCTCGGGGGGTACAGATGTGGGCGGGTCTTCTCCACAGGAGAGGAGGGGGAGGAGTAGGATTAGGAATAACCCATAACTCTTCATCTGTACTTCATGATTTTACCCCAGTAATTGAGGATTGTTGCTTAGATAAATCATTAGTATCTGTAGCGTGTTTACGCTGGTGTATAGGGCGATGCTGCAAAGGGCGGCGAGTCTTGCTAGGAGGTGGTCCCTACCAACCCACAGTACCCAGCAGCACGCAGACGTAATTGCTATTTTAAGTAGGGCGAAGCCGGTGATTCCCCCGAGTTCATACGCCGCGTGCATAATCGGGTTGCCTTCCTCGATTTCTCCCCCACCAATCCATAAAGCGGTGAGCCCTAAGTCGAGCATTCCGAGGGACCAAACTATAGCGAGAGCGACGATGTGGGTCGTGTTCTGGTGCGGATCAGACGACTTTGGTTTCTCTGGCGGTGTTTTCTTTTTGAGGGTGTACCTGTACTCAACCTCCCGACGAATCCGGTAGCGTTGCATAGGTGCCCTAGCGTGTACCACGCTAGGCAAATAAGCGTTGTCATCCATGACAAATCTTGCCCAAATGTGTTTCCCTGACGGGTACTTTAGAGCTTCGGGTAAAATACCCGTGCGAGTCAAATCTCAATGACTGTATATAGTTGTGCCTGTATTCTCATATTCGTAAAAAACTAATAACTTGTTGGCACTTGACTTCCCCCTACCTGTAGAGATAATCCTTGAATCAGTCATCCTTTGGACATTCTTGTGGTGTGAATAGTCTGTATGCGTAATCGGCCTAGTCAGGGTAAGCTGACGGAACTCATTAATACTCGTAAACGCTTCGACAAATTCATGGCGGATTTGTGGGAGCACAAGGTTGTAGCCTGTGACACAGAGACGACTGGGCTAGAATTTTTCAGGCATGAGCTATTAGGCTTCTCGTTCTCAATTTCTAGCACTAGGAACGTATATATTCCTATTTTGCATAATACCGGCGAGAAGGTTCTCAACGCGGAGTATGTATTGGGGAGGTTGCGGGAGTGGTTTGCCCAGGATGACATAACAACCGTATGGCATAATGCGAAGTTCGACCTGTTGTTTTTGCGGGCTGCGGGGATTGATGTGGGGGGCACGCTTCATGACACCATGCTGCTGCACTTCATGCTTGATGAGAATGGTAGTCATAAGTTAGAGACTTTAGCTATTCGGCATCTGCCGGAAGCAGATGGGTGGAAGGACGTTATTCCCCATCAGTTGAAGCTGACGGCCCGCCAGAGGAAGGTCAAAATGGCGGACCTTAATTATGGTCATATACCGTTGGATATCTTGGGTGAATATGCCGCTCTTGATGCGCGGTTTACTTACCTATTGTACTCCCGGTTTATTGACCAATTAGAGAGCCATCCCCACTTCTCTGGGCTTTACACATTAGAGATGGATTTGTTGCGGGTTCTTTTTGAGAAAGAGTACCGGGGGGTGTATATAGACGAGCCGTATTTGCATGATCTGTCAGGTACGCTACGCGAGCGTATTGATGAGGTCGAGGATGAGTTCCAGCAGATTGCTGGGCGTCTTGTGAATATGAACTCCCCCAAACAACTAATCGAATTATTCGATGATCATGATATTCCTGTTCTAAAGCGGACTGCCAAGGGGGCACCTTGTTTAGACCGGGGCACTCTTCTTCGTCTTGCTGATGTCCATAAGGCTCCTTTAGCCAAGCTCCTGTTGGAACATCGAAAGGCCCGTAAGATCCTTTCAACATATTCCGAGGCGATACCTCTCAAGTTGGATACGGAGAAGCGGTTACACACCACATACCGGCAGGCGTCCGCTAGATCATCTCGGTTATCGTCGGCTAACCCTAACTTACAGAATATTCCTAGAGGACCAGAGATTCGTAGAGCATTCGTTCCGCCGAGTGATGAGTACGTCATCGTCTGCATAGACTTTTCGCAGATCGAGTTACGCCTCACGGCACACATGTCACAAGACCCAAAGATGCTTAAAAATTATGGGGCGGGGGGTGACATTCACATGATGACTGCAATGGGCTTGACTGGTAAGCCTGCGTCGAAGGTCACGAAAGAGGAGCGTACAAATGGGAAGGTGACGAACTTCTCTGTGTTGTATGGGGCGGGTCCACGGACGTTGGTTGAGACTGCGTTTACGGGATATGGGGTTAAGTGGACTGAGAAGCAGGCCAAGGGCTATATCGACCAGTTCTATAAGCA
>Ga0114911_1001065_pt1 | contig 15192 bp, 12 predicted proteins | sample MalvireepMed_904_FD_89688 | JGI IMG/M metagenome (GOLD analysis project Ga0114911, IMG submission 89688) | Marine viral communities from the Global Malaspina Expedition - Malaspina viral metaG DeepMed_904 | ecosystem: Environmental > Aquatic > Marine > Oceanic | place: Mediterranean Sea...
CCAATCGTTTGAACAACCGCTTTGAAGGCAAGGCACATATTCCCTGTGTCGACTACAAAATCACCAAAAGCAGTTTAACAGACCGTCAGCACTTCGACACGTTCCCGTGAATGATCATTCACGAATCGAAACCGTACGTTCAGATCGTATAAATGAGCGCCGTAAATGCGTTCTTCATCCCGCCCTCTGCGGAAGGAGGGGCGAGGATCGTAAGCGACTACATCCTCGATCAGTGGGCGCAGTTCCGGATACTTGTCCGCTGAAAGCTGACTGATTTGCGCCTCCGCTTCCGGCAGAAACACCACCTCCAGCCGTTCCGTTGGCGGCGAATCGGCCCAGCCAAGGCTTGCCTCGGGTACGGAATCGGAGAAAGGCAGGTAGGGTTTGATATCGAGAATCGGCGTGCCTTCGATCAGGTCATGATCGCTGATGCGCAGGATAAGCTCGCCGTCCCTGCGAATCAGCCCCTCATTGCGGACCACCGACAGACCGAGACTGTTGGGACGAAACGGTGAGCGGCTGGCAAACACACCCATCTTGCGATTGCCGCCCAGGCGGGGAGGGCGCACCACTGGCCGCCATTCAGCGCGTACAGCTTCGTGAAACTGGAAGGTCAGCCACAGGTGGCTGGCGGTCTCCAGCCCCCGGAACGCATCTTCCCGGTCAAACGGTGGCTGGATGATCAGGTCGGCCCGGGCATGACGGGTCAGCCCCGGCTGACGAGGCACCCCGAACTTGTCCTTAAAGCAGGAGCGTGTGACGGCAATCGGCGCAAGGGTAAGGGCTTCGGCCGCTGGCTTTGACGGGTGTCTTGGCATTACAAACGATCATCCTCGATAGTACCGGAGAAAAACATCTCCACCCGGAACACCACAGAAGCCCGGTCTTTGAAACTGTCCTCCCGGGGGAATTCCAGCGCGGGAATCAGCTCTGCGTATAGCCAGTTGCTGTGCAGTCGGTAGCGAAACGTAAGATCTGTGAACGCGGAGGTGGTGCGCCAGGAAGGTTTGCTTTCCCCAAGCACACCCAGCCGGGGCGTTACAATCAAGCGGTTATTCATGCGCTTACGCATGCTGAATATCTGAGCCGCAACAAATTCCTTGTCGTTGTGCACCCACTCCAGTTCTGAAGACGAGCGGAAATACCAGTCGTTGCCAACCGGGCGCCCAACGCCAATCCAGGTTCGCTCGCCCCAGCCGTCCTGATGGAAATAATAGAACCGCTGCTGAGCGTTCAGGATCCACTTGTCGTCCAGGCGCCAGCGTTTCTCCGCCGTTGCCCGCCAGAAGGCATCCGGAGGGAGCCGCAGGCGCACACCCACGTCGTTGGAGAAATTGATGGCATCGCCAATTTGGGTCAGGTACCGGAGCGCACCCGTGGCCTCCGTATCGGAGCGTTCCGGCTCGGTAAGCTGCCGGTCCCGCTGGCGCTCACCGAGAGGAATCAGGTCTTCGCTCTCGCTTTCGATAACCAGGCGCAGTTTGCGACGGGTGGTAGGAATGTCCAGCCGAAATCGCGCCTCCGGCTCAAACTGTGCCGGGTCTCCATATTCCGATTCCGTTGCAAAGCCAACCCGCAAATAGCTCTCATTATTGGGGAGGCTCTGGGCGCTGCCAGAGAGCGTCCGGTCTGCCCACTGGCCAACCGACTGGATCTTCTGCCCGTGAAGGCGCTCCTGCCGCAGGACCCAGTTGCTGAATTTGAGCCAGTAGGAATCCAGCGGATCTGCCCAGTATTCATCTGGCTCAAATGTGTAAAAGCCGATCGGGAGCTGGGCTGGAGACAGAAGCTCCGCCACAGAGCGCTCCCGAACCTCAAACACCGGCTCGATGCTGTGGGTTGGGGAGGAGAGTGTCAGGAACAGTGCAGCCGCAAGAGCTGCAAAACGAGAGCGGAAAAACCAGTCAGCCAAAGTCCACCAGCAACCTTTCATGCAGCTCTCGCACCTGACGCGTTACATCATCCAGAGGGCGGTCATTATCAATCACCTCATCCGCCCGCGCCAGCCGATCTTCACGCGACATCTGAGCCGCAATGATCCGCTCAACCTGTTCTCGGGAGTTGGTGTCACGAGCCATGGTGCGTTCAAGTTGAACGTCCTTGGGCACGTCGATCACGATAATGCGGTCAACCAGCTCGTGCTGGTCGGTCTCAAGGAGGAGAGGGGAAACCAGGAGCACATAGGGAAGCCGGTAGTTTGTCGGATTCAATTGCCGAATCAATTCCTCGCGGATGATCGGATGCAACAGCGACTCTAACCAAACACGCTCCTCAGGCTTCTCAAAAACAATCCCACGAAGCTGCGCCCGATCCAAAGCACCCTCGGGAGTGAGTATCTCCTCCCCAAAATGCTCCGCAATCCTCACAAGCGCGGGCGTCCCCGGCTCAACCACCTCCCGGGCAACATCATCGGCATCCACCCAGTGCACTCCAAGGTCACCGAAAAGGCGAGCCACAGTGGATTTTCCGGAACCAATCCCGCCGGTAAGGCCGACAATGTTCATGAATCAGACTCCTAGAAAACCAAACCAGAACGCCTGAATCTCACTCCCAAACCACAAACAAATCAACCCCGCCGTCGCCAGATAAGGCCCAAACGGAATCGGCACCTCCCGCCCATGCTTCCTGAACACCATCAAACTGATACCCACAACCGCACCAACCACCGAGGAAAGCAAAATCACCGCCGGCAACAACTGCCACCCCAGCCAGGCGCCAAGCGCGGCCAGCAATTTGAAGTCCCCGTGCCCCATGCCTTCCTTGCCGGTGACCAGCTTGAACAGCCAATAAACCGACCAAAGCGAGAGATAACCTGCCACCGCGCCCCAAAAGGCACTGTTGAAGTCCGTAAGCACACCAAAATAATTCAGGATCAGGCCCAACCACATCAGGGGTAAGGTAATGCTGTCTGGCAGAAGCTGGGTATCGAAATCAATAACCGTCAGCCCCACCAGAGACCAAACCATTAGAAGGGCCCAAAGCGCAGACTCATTCGGCCCGATGACAGCAATGGTCACCACCGAGAAAATCGCGGTAACGGCCTCAATAATCGGATAACGGGGCGAGATGGGGGCTTTGCAGGAAGCACATTTGCCCCGAAGAACCAGCCAGCTCACCACTGGAATATTCTCCCACGCCCGAATGCCATGGCCGCAGGAAGGGCAGGTGGAAGCCGGTTTGGAGAGCGTGATCCGTTCTTCCTGCTTGCGTTGTTTCTCCGGCAGTTCCAGGAATTCCTCGCACTGGCAGCGCCAGTCCTGGTGCATCATTTTCGGCAGCCTGAGAATCAAAACATTCAGGAAGCTGCCGATGCAGAGGGATACAAGGATGACAGTGAGATAAAGAAGCCACGGAGTGGCGAGAAAGGTTTCGAGACTCAACATCAAATTGCTCAGTTATCGGCAGTTAAGCCCCTCTCCCCGAGCGGGAGAGGGGTTGGGGAGAGGGGGTTTAACCAACAACCTGACCCATCTGGAAGATTGGCAGATACATGGCGATGATCAAGCCGCCCACCAGAACGCCCAGGACCGCCATGATCATTGGTTCCATCAGGGCTGTGAGGTTATCGACCATATCATCGACTACAGCCTCGTAATGCTCAGCAACCTTAGCGAGCATTTCGTCGAGGTTACCCGATTCTTCGCCGATCGCCGTGAGCTGGACGGCCATCACAGGAAAGACATCCTGTTGGCGCATGGAAGCCTGCAGTTGGGTACCGCTGGAAACGTCGTTTTTGATTCGGTCAATCGCATCACGGTAAACAGCGTTACCGGTTGCACCGGCTACAGAATCAAGGGCGTCTACCAGTGGGACGCCGGCAGCAAAGGTAGTTGAGAGAACTCGACCGAATTTTGCTACTGCGGATTTGTCGAGTATTTCTCCCACAACAGGTAATTTCAGAACGTATTTATCTACCAAGTCTGAAAATTTCTGAGAGCGGCGCTTGGCTTCCTTAAATAGAAAAATCGATCCGACGATGCTCAGCAAAACAATAAACCACCAGCTTTGGAGCCATTCGGATAAGTTAACTACCATCTGTGTGAATACCGGAAGTTCAGCGCCAAAGCCTTGGAACAAACTCTCGAATTGGGGAACGACTTTCACCAGCAATATTGCAGTCACGACGATTGCGACAACGATAACTGCAATTGGATAAGTCATTGCTTTCTTGACTTTTTTCTTGAGAAGTTCGGTCTTTTCAAGATAGGTCGCAATTCGATCCAGCATTTGCTCCAGTGCACCAGCTTTCTCGCCGGAATCAACCAGGTTGCAATAAAGATCATCAAAATACTTCGGGTGTTTTCGCAGTGCTCCTGCAAAGCTGGTGCCCGAGGAAATGTCATTCCGAATGCTCATCACCAGCTCTTGTAGTCCTTTGTTTTCAAGTCCGTCAGCAACAATGTCAAAGCTTTGTACGAGCGGGACACCGGCCTTCATCATAGTCGCCAACTGACGCGTCAGCATAGCGATGTCGAAAGGCGTTACCTTCTTGCTGCCGCCGAAGAGCGGTTTGGGCTTCTTCTTCACCTTGTCGGGGGTGATGCCTTGCTTTCGCAGTTGGGCCTTCACAAGCGCAAGGTTGGAGCCGGTCAGCTCACCCTTGGACTTGTTGCCCTTCCGGTCTTTGCCTTCCCAAACGTACGATTCCAGCTTTTGTGCTTTCTCTGCCATGCTTAATCCTTCGTCACGCGGTTGGCTTCCTCAAGACTTGTCACTCCTTCAATCACCTTCAAAAGGGCGGACTGTCGCAAGTTTCGGAAACCTTCTGCCTGAGCCTGTTTTGCAATTTTGATGGAACTGGCTTCTTCCATAATCATGTTCGCCAGCTCGTCGGTAATCTTGACCACCTCGTAAATACCGACGCGGCCTTTATATCCTCCATTGCATTTATCACAGCCCTTGGGACGGAACAACGTGAAGCCTGTATCAATTTGTTCCTGTGTGAACCCTTCCTCCAAAAGCACGTCTTGGGGAACTTCGAAGGGCTGTTTGCAAGCGCTGCACAGGCGTCGACCCAGGCGCTGGGCAATGATCAGGCTTACAGATGTAGCGATGTTGAACGAGGGTACACCCATGTTCATCATCCGCGTGAGGGTTTCTGCAGCACTGTTCGTGTGTAGGGTAGACAGAACCAGGTGCCCGGTTTGTGCTGCCTTGATAGCGATGTTGGCCGTTTCCAGGTCCCGTATCTCACCAACCATGATCACATCGGGATCCTGGCGCAGGAATGCCCGAAGGGCTTCGGCAAAGCCCAGCCCCACGCGGTTGTTCACGTTTACCTGGTTAATACCTTCAAGGTTGATTTCCGCCGGGTCTTCCGCGGTGGAAATGTTGATATCCGGGGTGTTCAGAATATTCAGGCCGGTGTACAAAGAAACTGTTTTACCGGAGCCGGTAGGGCCGGTCACCAGAATCATACCCTGCGGCTGCTTCAGGGCATCCATGTACATCTCTTTCTGGTCCGCTTCATAGCCAAGCACATCAATACCCAGCTTCGCCTGGCTGGGATCAAGAATCCGCAGAACAATCTTCTCGCCCCAAAGCGTGGGCAGGGTATTCACCCGGAAATCTATGGCCTTGGTCTTCGATAGCTTCATCTTGATACGGCCGTCTTGGGGCACGCGCCTTTCGGAGATGTCGAGCTGAGCCATGATTTTTACGCGGGCGGAAATCTTCGGAGCCAGTTTTATGGAGGGGCGGGAGACTTCTTTCAATATGCCGTCGGTGCGGTATCTCACCCGATAGACCTTTTCATAAGGTTCGAAGTGGATATCCGAGGCGCCGCCGCGAATCGCATCCAGGAGCATCTTGTTCACATATTTGACGATCGGGGCGTCGTCCACTTCACTGGCGACAACAGCGCCTTCATCTTCTTGCTCGCCACCCTCAGTCTCAACGCCCTCAAGATCCGAGTCATCAAGATCACCCATGGTGGTGTCCTGAGATTCCAGATACTTGTCGATGGCTTCCCGAAGTTTAGCGTCGTCCACCAATATTGCATCGGTGCTTAGGCCCGTATTGAATTTGATCTCGTCCAAGGCCTGGATGTTGGTCGGGTCTGAAACAGCAATGAAGAGCCTGTTCCCCCTCTTATACAGAGGTAGGGCGTTATGCTTTCGCACCAGTTTCTCGTCAACCACCTTCTCCGGCATCATCTCTGGCATAAATGCGGAAAGGTCCAGAACCGAAACCCCAAACTCCATTGCCGCCGAAAAAGCCAGCCTGGAACTGTCAGCGAGATTGTTCTGCGTAAGATAGGTGATCAAGGGAATGCGGTTCTGGGATGCCTGCAAAAAAGCGTCTTTTGCGGTTGACTCGTCCAGCAGCCCGTCATCTACGAAACGCCTCGCAAGGCCCGTGAGCGTGATATTGCTTTTATTGGTAGACATAAATTAAGTAAAGAGCGCAGCCTAAGTAACTGAATCGGGGGTTTGTCAATTGCACTGAGTTTAGATGGCCAGCACTCATTTGGAAAGGCGCGGTTTACCGGGGTCAGAAGAAAGCCTTCTTCTGACCCCACTTTCAATTACCACTCCAGACCATCTCGAACAACAGTGACCAAAAACGTCACTCAATGACGCCATCGGGCAGCTGAACCAGCCCAAGTCCCTTTTGTGATCTTGCTCACAAAGCCCCGCAGGACCCTGAAACAAAACGCCTATTTTTCGAAATTTCACGTGCCATTGATATTGGCACAGCGAGTGCATTGATTGCTGCAGGCTCAAAACACCGGTCACGGGGCGCGACTCCACCGGGCCCGGGCCAGATAGAGTTGATTAACGACAAACACAGAGGTCGAATAATGAAGAACATTCAAATCAATCACGCTCAGAAGGGCTTCACCCTTATAGAATTGATGATCGTTGTGGCGATCATTGGTATTCTGGCGGCTATCGCTATTCCGCAGTATCAAGACTACGTCGCTCGGTCTCAAATGAACCGGGTGTATGGTGAAATTTCCGCGCTGAAAACGTCGGCAGAAGAACAGTTGATGCGCGGGCAGACGCTGAGCGGCGCGCTGACTACTATCGGCTTTACTGAGTCTAATCTGATTGACGAGGCTAACTCCGGCGTTACTGGAAGTTCAGGCACTTACACTGTCGAAGCTACTCTAGGTGAAAACGCCAGCGTTGCCATTGATGGCGCTAAGATTCAGTTGATCCGCACCCCTGCTGGAGCTTGGTCTTGCAATGTCAAAGACTCTAGCGCCGGTGGATGGGATGATTCCTTCATTCCGGTCGGTTGTAGTAATACGTAAAGTGTAAACCAGTGTAAAGGGGGCGTTTGCCCCCTTTTTTTTCCGTTTTAGCAAATTCGTGAGTTTCAGTTCGCAAGATTTTGTCAGGACTGGTTTTTCCCATGTTTTGAATGACGCTGCTACTTATAATAAATGTGGTCTTTATTTGGTTTCTAAGCCCTGCGATTCCGGCTGGCATGATCTTTCTTTTGTGGCTTTTGGTATTTTTATCCTCGCCGTGAACAGGTATTGATGCACTCTCTATTTTTCGGAGCTTTTTCATTAACACTTATGTATTTTCTGTCCAGGGCTTCTTACTCCGTCTTCGGTAAAGTTAAATGATTAGGTCGGGAACTGCGAGCGTCTCTTGTCTTGCATTGGCAGTATCATACTGTTTAATGATCACACCTGCTTTCGGGCTGTTGAAAGTTTGGCCCTTGTCATCTGCCTTGACTGGGGGCTTGGCGCTCCTTTGGGTTGGACTTTTTTTTGGGATAATGCTGCTGGCTAGGCGGGAATCCAGCTTTCATTTTAATGCCGCTATTTTTCCTTTTCTTGGACTAGTCATTGTTTTAGCCGTATCTGTTGCCCTGAACAATTACACCTATGAGACGACTTGGCGCTGGTATCTGATTGCGTTCACTGTCTGCCTCATGGCATTGGTAGCTGCAAGCGAGCTTAAGGGCCTTGGCCCAAAACAATTTAACTACCATATCAGCTCTTCTTTATGGCTTGGCTCCTTTGTTTATTGCGTTGCGAGCCTCTTGGAGTACTACGGGTTAGTGGCGCTATTCTCCTCTTGGGATGCGCCGGAGGCTGGGCGCTTATCCGGTATTTGGGGTCAGCCGAATTTAACCACTACAACCTGCTGGTTGGGTTTGCTTGCGGGAGCTGTGGTTTTCTCCCGGAAAAAACAGAAAGGCTGGTGGTACACCAGTATTCTTCTATTTGGCTGGGTGTTGGCCTGCGCAGCGTCGCGCATGTCCTGGCTAATGGTTGCAGGGCTTTCGGCTTTAATTGTGATTAGCCGCTTGCCGCCCTACCGAGCTGAAGAAACTGCCGGTGCCAGCCGCCTGTTGGCGTTGGGGATTGCTCTAGTTATTATGCTTTTGTTTATAGTTCCGCTGTTAAATCAGCCCCTACGGGAAATTTTGGCTGGTTTTGGTTTGCTGGAACAAAGTTCAGCGACATCTCTGATCAACAGAGATGCTTTTCACGACAGCGCAAGGTTAGCCGAGTTTTCCAAAGTCTTCTCTGCGCTAGATACCTTTTCTTGGAGCCAATGGCTATTTGGCGTAGGGCCAGGAAACTATCCGACGTTTTCCTATCGCGCGGACATGGCATTGCCACCAGATGGGTTGGTGGTGGGTACCTGGCTACACTCCCATAATCTTTTCATCATGGTATTTGTAGAGTTCGGTTTAGTGGGACTGGCTGTGCTACTTGTTTTTATTGTGGGTATTGCACTTGCCGCTTTGAAAGCCCCAATGAATACAGCCCGATTCTTTTCTATCGGGGGGATTGGTCTATTATTTATCCACAGCAATCTGGAATTCCCTCTGTGGTACCTTTGGTTTTTAGTGCTGCTTTGCCTTCTCCTGACCAACCTGTTTGAAGTCAGGGAGTTCAAAGGAGATTCAACCTGGCTTAAGCCAGTGGTGGGCTTCTGCGGACTGTTGATGATAGGAGCATTATTAATAAATGTAGGTTATCAGTACATTCGCATTACGGATGTGGCACTGAACTCTCAGCGGGATAGACAGGATTATCAAGCCTTGGCTTTTCTGGCTAATGACGGTTTGATGGGGCCATATTCGGTACTTAGGAAATACCGCGACTTTGCGCCCGAGAGTTCGAATATTGACTGGCAGCTAAAGGAAGTTCGCAGGATGAAAGCGTGGCAGCCGCGAGACCTTGTAGTATTGCGCGAGTTTTCACTGCTGATAATGAAACAGGATATTGGTGGGGCGTGCAATGTGGCAGAGCATTCCGCTTATCGCTACCCGTATTCTGCTCCGATAATGCTCGACCACAGCCTGTTGTCTGGTGTTCTATCACCTGCGCAAATTGCGGAGGTAGCCAATTGCATTGAGCTAGGTTTGGCTCCCAGAGGTGAGACAATTTTGTCTATGAAGAAAAAGAATGAAGCTGAAATTTCTAACAGATTGCCATAAGCAGAAAATACTCTTATCTCAGTGCTTACGGTTTTTTGCCAGTTGCTCGGTTTATAAATTGAGGACAGGTAATGCTTTGCCTCACCTTACCTGACCCGAGTAACCAAATATCCCGGGGCTTCAACAGCCGGCAATAGTTTTGGCTGCATGGATAGCCCCACTCATTCTTTTTGCGCTGAGCCGGTTTTCGGTTAAAAGCATTGATGCTCAAAGGAAAGTAGTGTTGTCCTCTAGAGAAGTGGCGCGGAGTTAGCTGAATGGCTGAAGATCGGAATAGCATGAAACATGAAGCGCAAAGGGGTATTCGAGTGCCGATGATGACGTTCACGGGCTTTCTGCTTCATGTTTTACCGTCACTGCTCTTTGGCTATGTGCTGTTCGTAGACTTCATTCCCTCCGCGTTTGGTTCCTATGCAGATCAGCGGCTTCTTCTTTCCCTATCGCTGATCGTTTTAATTGCTTCCGGGGTGGTCTGGCTTGCATTCAACCGAACATTAATTGCCTCACTTAAGGGGTTGTGGCCGATCCTTCCGTTCTTATTTACTTTGTTTATGGCAGCGCTCCAGCATACTTCAAAACTTTACTATTTGGTTGAGCCAGTTTTTTACACACTTTATTTTCTTGCCTTTGGGCTAATCGGAGGCATCCTACGAGAAGCAAACCTAGCGCGTGAGTCCGCCCAGGCGGTATTACTGATAGCAATTATCACCAGCTTTTTTTATGGGGCGATGACGATAACCGTCTACCTATTTGCTATGACCGATAATTTTTCCCGACTTGACCACATCATTCCTTGGGGCTTCGTCAACATCCGCTACTGGAGCCACGTTGCCACTTGGCTTATACCATTGTTTCCTCTAGGAATACTTCTCGCAACGTGGAAGGATAACCGACTTTGGCAGTTTGGCGTGACTTTCACAGCAGCCATCTGGTGGTGGATTGTTTTCTTGTCGTCCTCCCGGGGCTCCATGGTTGGCCTGGCTTTTGGGTTTCTGCTTGTGTGGGTGCTTTTCGGAAGGGCAGCTTTACCTTGGATGAAACTGTTCGTCAGGTTTTCGGTATACGGATTACTGGTATGGCTGTTGTTGTCAGTGCTCATTCCCAGCCTGGTATTTGACGACTTGTACGTTCGTGGCATCAAGGCTAGTAGTTCGGGACGAATTCCGCTGTGGCAGGAAGCCTGGGCCATGAGCCTTCAGAAATTTCCTTTCGGAATGGGGCCCCAATCGTGGTTGACCCACGACATTCTTACAGAAACCTATCGTTTGTCTCCGAAGTTCGGGCATCCCCACAATATGTATCTTATGTGGGCGGCTGAGTATGGTTGGATTTCGATAAGCGGTCTCGCGGTGCTTGGCGGTTATGGGTTGAAATATCTATGGCGCCGGGCATCTATGGTACGGAAGAGCGAGAATCTTGAAGGTCTCTGGTTGGTCGGCTTTACAGTCTCAGTGACGGCAGCGCTGGTTCATGCGGGCGCGTCAGCGGTCTTCATTGCGCCGGGGTCAATGTTGGTGGGGCTGTTGGTGCTCACTGTTTTTTGGGCATTAGTTACTCCTGCAAGCCCCAAGACCGCCCCTAGGGATGCTGGCAAAGGGTATTCCAGGGCTGCTGGCTACCTTCTTGCGCTAGTACTTCTGGTCGCAGGCGGTTTTTGGTTTCGAGATGTTCTCAGATACCAGTATGCAATGGCTGCTGACCTTGAGTACTATCAGAACGAGCTCTCGTTTGGCCACCTTCCCAGGTTCTGGTTTCACGGTAACTTCCCGCGTCATCCTTCTCAAATGCCTGACAACTAAATTTGGTCTGCATATTGCTTAGTAAGGCACAACACCATTTCCAGAACCAGAAAATCCGGCGCCTTCACCCCATGCACAAGCAAATCACCGGTTTCACCCTCATAGAGCTCATGATCGTGGTCGCAATCATTGGCATACTAGCTGCGGTTGCCATACCGCTCTATCAGAGCAACGTTCTGAAATCTCAAATAAATCGGGCCGTCAGCGAGCTTGCGGCCTACAAGTCTGCGTTTGAGGTCCAGCTCTCTGGTGGAGGAACCGTTAGTAACTCCGAGCTTGGTTATGTTCCGTCGAGCCTGACTACTGGCGGTCCCGCCACTAATATAGGTTTAGCCAATCCTGACGGATCTGGTCACATTCAGGTGACCATGGGCGGCAATGCCCACCCAATACTGGCAGGCATCATATTGCGTTTTGAGCGTGATTCTTCAGGTACGTGGGCGTGTGAAATTGATAAAAGTGCTGCGAGCCAATGGAAGGATGCGTATCGGCCTGCCGGGTGCTCGGTGTTGTGAAAATGGGGTCATCGGAAAAGTGCATCTGACCCCGAGCTCGATTTAGTAGAGGCTCAAACCTCCACCTCCTCAAACAACTCCGGAACCTCAACATCCCACCCAAACCTATCCCGAATCCGCTTCCGCATAACGTCACTAGCCACCATCTCCCCGTGAGTGACGTAAACCTTCTCCGGCTTAATAGAACCCTGCTCAAGCCAAGCCAAAATCTCATTATAATCCCCATGAGCCGAGAGCGAATCCAGATTATGAATCTCGGCCTTAACCGGCCAATGTTCTCCATGAATCTTCACCGATTCCGCACCATTCACCAATGCATCCCCACGAGTACCCGGTGCCTGGAAGCCAGCAAAAACAATGCTGTTTCGAGGATTCGGTAGTAACGTTTTCAGGTGGTGGAGCACCCGACCACCACTGGCCATCCCGCTGGCAGAAATAATCACGCAGGGGTAACGAACGGCATCCAGTTCAATCGATTCTTCTACCTTTCGAACAAACGTAGTTTTCTCATCAATAAGCTCACACTGGGCCGCATTAAGCTTGTGCTCCTTATGGTGCTTGCAGAAAATCTCCGTAGCCTTGATCGCCATGGGGCTGTTCAGGAAAACAGGCAACTTTGGAATATTCCCGTCCCCCATAATCTTGTGAATCACATACAGCAGCATCTGCGCCCGCCCAACGGCAAAAGCCGGTAAAAGCACGATGCCACCGCGCCCGGCCGTTTTCGTAATGATATCGGCCAGCTCCGCTTCCGGATCCGTCTCGCCATGGGCACGATCTCCATAAGTCGATTCACACACCAGCACATCGGCTTTCTGCAGCGGCTCTGGCGGCCGCATGATGACATCGTTCTGCCGCCCAACGTAACCACTGAACACAACGGTTCTGTCCGCGCCCTGGTGATGAACGTGCACGCAGGAAGAGCCCAGAATATGCCCTGCCGGGGTAAACGTTACCTGAAACCCTTTTACCGGCTCGAACGTCTCATGGTAGTGCAGAGACTCAAAATGCTTGAGGGCTTCCCAGGCGTCTTTTTCGGTAAACAGCGGCTCTGGCTTCTCGTGCTTGGAGAACTTCTTGCGGAAGGCGTATTTCGCATCTTCTTCCTGCAGGAAGCCGGCATCGGGTAGCAGTACCTTGCACAGTTCGTGGGTGGCCTTGGTGCAGTAGACCTTGCCTTTGAAACCGTTTTTAACCAGGGCGGGTAAATAGCCGGAATGGTCAATATGGGCGTGGGTAAGCACCACCGCATCAATGGTGGAAGGATCCACCGGAAACTTCGCCCAGTTACGCCGGCGCAGGGTTTTCACGCCCTGGTACATGCCGCAGTCCACCAGTACCCGGTGCTTGTCGTCCGAGAGCAGGTAGCGGGAGCCGGTGACTGTGCCTGTGCCGCCAAGGAAGCGAAGTTTCATAGAGGCGTCCTTCTGGTTCTTTGTTAGGGGAGTGTTACTATTACCCATGATAGTTCATAACGTTCTGATCTGAAGCAGGAAGCGAATCACATGCATTACAGCTCCATCCTCCCGGACGTCATAAAGGTAGCAGACGAGGCCAGCGAGAAGGTTCTGCATATCTATCAGTCAGACTTCAAGGTGAGCTACAAGGCAGATGATTCGCCCATCACGGCTGCAGATACCGCTGCCCATGACATCATCGTCCAAGGTCTGCGCCGTATAAGTCGCGACATCCCCATCCTTTCCGAGGAAGGCAAAGACATTCCCTGGGAAGAGCGCAAGCACTGGCGCCGGTTCTGGCTGGTGGATCCCATCGACGGTACCAAGGACTTTACCCAGCGCACCGGGGAGTTCACGGTCAATATAGCCATGATTGAGGATGGTGAGCCGGTTATGGGGGTGGTCATCGCTCCCGCTTTGAAAGAAGCCTACTGGGGAGTGGTCGGTGAGGGTGCCCATATGCGTGATCGCACCGGCAAAGTTCACAGAATTCGGGTGGCGGAGCCCAAAGAGGTGAAGCGCGTGGTAGCCAGCAAGAACCACCTTAACCCGGAAACCAGAGCGTTTATCGATAAACTCGGTGAGCACGAACTGGTGCAAGCTGGCAGCTCGCTCAAATTCTGCCGCATTGCTGAGGGCCACGCTGACATTTACCCGCGCATGGGGCCAACCTGCGAGTGGGACACTGGCGCAGCGCAGGCGGTGCTGGTGGCTGCCGGTGGCAAGGTTCAAACTTTTGAAGGCAAACCACTGAAATACGGTAAGCAAGATGTGTTAAATCCGTATTTCATCGCTACAGGAAGTTGGTATATTCCCCGTCCATGACATGGTATGCACTCCAGCACAAACCCGCTCAGGGCGATAGAGCCCTAACCCACCTCCAGAATCAGGACATTGCCTGCTTCTACCCAAAAATTACCGTTGAGAAAATCAAGGCGGGCAAGCGCACAAAAAAACTGGAGCCCTTGTTCCCCGGCTATTTGTTCGTGAACTTGGAACAAAGCGATCCCCAATGGGCAAAACTGCGTTCGACCCGCGGTGTTCTTAGGATTGTCAGTTTTGCCAACACGCCTGCAGCTATCAGCGATGAGGTCATCCAGCACATAAAAAACAGCCTGGATTCAGTGGCAGAGCAGGGTGGTATCAAGCCTGGCCAGGCCGTGCAGCTGAACGAAGGGCCATTTGAAGGCATCAATGCCATTTTTCAGGCTTATGATGGCGAGGCACGTGCCATAGTGCTGATCAACTTTATGCAAAAGCAGCAAAGAGTAAAAGTTCCGGTTTCTGCCCTGAAATCCTCTTAGTTTCCGCCAGGGGCTGACGCTTGAAGCTGCTGACAAAGAGCTTTTTGGATGGATGTTTGTCTCGCCAATAGTGTCTCCTGTGCAAAACAGTTGCATCTGCGTCACTTTAACAATTCTTTACCACCGCAACTCCCTGAAAACCCGTGTGTCAGACTTTTTGTCACTTGCTTGTCATAGACATTACCGTAAAATCATCACGCTTCTGAAACAGTTCATTCATCTACCGACAAGGATACAGTTGGGAGTCAGTTGTCCCCTTCCTTTTGCCTGTTTCCTGTCGTTTTTCAGATAATCCAATTTTATGACCTTAAAACACTGGGCCCTGGTCGGTGGGGCGGTAGCGTGTCTGACAAGTGTTGCTTTATCGGCTGCACCTTGGCTCGAGCCGGGAGATTCGCGGGCGCGATTTGCGGCCCAGAAACTGGCAGACCGCGGCCATATGGATCGCACCATCAGCACCTGGCCAATGATGTGGAGTACGGTCCACAGTGGCCTGGAGGACAGTGTCAGTTCTGATCGGGCTTCGGTGGGCTCAGCCGCTGCTTACCTGCGCTTCGAAAAAGAACAGCAGGCCCAGCGGGGTTTCCGAGGCGAATACAGCCTCTATGGCAGTAGCGAGATACCCGGAGTGCGCGGGTTTGATCAGCACCCGCTTGCGAAAGCCGGAACGGCGATTAGCCTCCAGTGGCAAGGCGAAGTATGGGCG
>Ga0114911_1001066_pt1 | contig 15188 bp, 10 predicted proteins | sample MalvireepMed_904_FD_89688 | JGI IMG/M metagenome (GOLD analysis project Ga0114911, IMG submission 89688) | Marine viral communities from the Global Malaspina Expedition - Malaspina viral metaG DeepMed_904 | ecosystem: Environmental > Aquatic > Marine > Oceanic | place: Mediterranean Sea...
TAGATATTTTATAAACCACTTTAATTTACCTGTTATCTCTTGTTCTACTGCATGATAAGATTCATGGGCAAACATTCCAAATTCATAGATCAAGGCTTCTCTATCTCCTTGGCGACTTTGGAATAGATTTTTCATTCGTGGGTAATGGGGTGTGTAATAGATTGTTCCCCATAATGTGATTCCTTCCGGTTTCGAGGGTAATTTCGCAGCTATAGTTCCTACTATAGAATTAGTTACAACCGGAGGATAATATCTATATGCTCCAGTTCCTGATGTAGAACATTGATAAGCTCCAAATTCTTTATGCAATTCATCTCTAAGATGGTTTCTCCAACCTAGAGGGAATTTTGTAATGTATTCATAGTCTTTCATCTAGTCGCCGTAGTTCCCATATTGTCTTTTTTCACCCGAAGGTAACAAACCAGAGGCATTTAAATCTCTAAGAACATCATTAAATCCCATATGATCCGACATAATGGTTCGCATTTCATTATCAATGACCGCGTCCATCGTTTCTAATTCATCTATACGTTCTTCTAATTCGTCTAAAGCTTCTTCTAAAGGAGTGGAATCAAACTTTTCAGAATGCATTTCATCCATCATAGTAATTTTTTCCTTTAGATTATCCACATCTGTTTGAAGAACTGCTACATCTATTGTTGTTGCTTGTTCTTTAATCTCTGTCACCGAAGTATCTAGATTTGTAACTGTACTATCAAGTTGAGCTACATACCAAATAATCCCAAATGCTTGGGCAACTATTACTGCTATAATTCCTATAGGTAATTTTATGTTTGATAAATTCATATTCTAAGCACCTCTGATATAATTACTCCTACTAAAGATAAGACAGCGATGAGGACTGCTAATTGTATTAACAGTCCCCATAAATCTGACTTATTCCGCACCATTGAATAACCTTATTCGTTAGTTAAGGTTGTTGTTGGTGCACCAATAGCTACTTCAACGTTATCTGAAACGTTCCAGTTGGCTGCTGTAACACTTTGATGTATCTTAAATTCCTTAGTAGCAAATCCATCTGCGGCACCAGCGTTACCACCACCACCTATTTCATTAAGTCTAATAGTTAGTGTGCCGACTTTCATCCGATCAAACACACAAGCCCCACCTTCAGTATATAAATTACTTAAAGTTAGCTTATCTATCTTACCATTTTTTGAACTGGTTGGGGCATCAATATGTATTCTATCATATGATCCACCCGAAGTCACCATTGCTTCAGCCTGATGATGACCTCCACCGACTGCCCTCATTCTTGAAGTTCCCGGTGTAGTATTTATTGACTGTCCATCTGAAGCATTTCCAATTACGTTTATCGTATGTGCCGTAATATTATCGAAATACATAAACGTACATTTCGACTTCTCGACCAGTAATTCGCCCACCTCTAGGAAGGTACTAGTACCACCAGATACTACTGTCCCACCAATTAATACTGCTGTAGCCGCAGCCGCAGTACCCCCAGCAGACGTATGTGTTGACGTAGGTATTAAAGACCCATTATAAACTGTACCTACTGATACATTCTCTATTTTAATTTCTCTTACTGGAGTATCTGCTAAGACAATTCTTAACGTATTGTCATCTTTATTTTCCTTTCTCCACGCCATTGTTTGTTCTAGTGTGGAAGAAGGATTCTGAGCAGGGGCTGCATATATGCCTGAGTCTCCGTTAGTGAAGCTTCGATCCGCTAAAACCGTCTCGTTCACAACGACTCCAGTTCCTGCCGTACCACCAATAGCCAATAGACCTATTGCCATTTGTGGACTCAGCCCCATTACTCGTAGGAACGAATATGGAGATATTATAATTTTAAAGGTTGTCTTCCATTTAGCTGACTCTTCATTTAAATAAGCTATTTTAATCAGCAGCCAATTTCTCCATACTGCTACTCTTCTATAAGCTCTAATGGGTGATCTAATAACTACCGTTGGCGTAGCCTTAATAGTAGTCCACCATGCTTTAAAGTTACCTACGTGTATTAACAATCCAAATACAATTAGACCTGACGATGCAGCTATTGTAAAGATCATATTTGCCTGTAAATAGACAATAAAATCAAATAATTTATTTGCTATGCTTAGTGTTATATAAGGGGCAAGTGTAGGAATGGGATTAACATATGAACATATTAACCCAAAGCTGCCCATTAATACTAATAATGACGTATTTACCGCTCCCAAGGCTGTATTTATCCGTTTAACAGGTATACTCAGCTTTGGTACCGAGAAAATACTCTTTAAAAACTTTCGTATCTTTTTCATGGGTTAATCACCCTCCATAACTTTCATTGAAAGTGCGATTATTCCTCCAATTGTTGCTGTTGCTACGGGTTCTAAATCTTTCATTATAGCCATTATAGTAATAATGCCTAGAATCGCCAGTCCTAGTAATACTTGCGGTCTTATTTTTGCCATCCATGGCATATGCATACTCCTTTGCTGTGTCTCTATATTATACTAACATTAAGACTTTTTCTTTATAGAATCTACCATTTTTTTAAAATCCTCATCCCCTTTATAAAGATCATCAAACTTCATTTCTTCCAATTCTGCCAACTTAAATTCTGGCCCAAAAGGAACATCTATTGCTAGTATTCCAGCTTTAGTATCCGAGTCATCTGTTTTACCATCAACATCTTTTGCATTTGTAGCTTTTAGTTTATCCATAAATTCTTTTTGTTCTCTTACCGCATTATCAGATTCCTCGTCATCTTCGTCTGATTCGTGTTCTACATATGCTGGAGTATATTCTTTTGGTGCAGATGGATCAATTATAGCCGTCACACTTTTTTCTAAATGCTGTTCCGTATCTATAGGAGGCAAATCTTCTAAAATTTTCATTCCTAAGGCTTGCCCAGCTCGATGATCGCTGGGATAATGTAACCCAGCACGTAACCGATTCAATCCTATTTTTGAAGCAATATTATTAAAATCATCAGCATGTTCTGGGTAAATTTTAGATAATATTCCTGCTAAAACTGTAGACTGTGTTGCATGTCCACTAGGATATGCTGGAGAATATCCTGCTTTATTTGGAGTAGGTTCTATATCACTAACTTGTGCGGGGCGTGGACGATTAAATTTAAACTTCACATGATGTACAATTTTATTTACGTCTTGAGCAACAGCTTCAATATAATCCTCATCAATACTTAAATCATTTTCTTTTAGATAATCTAAGAAAGGTTTTACTAAATCTTTATCTTGTTCTCGAATTTCTTTATCTACCCTTGAAGCATCTTTTTGATACTGCTTAATTGTTTTAATCTCTGTTTCATTATCTGGAGGTGAAGAAAGTTCATCTAAATATGCTTTAGGTTCTTCTACTAAAACTTTATATTTTCTATGTAAAACATCTGTATGATGTTTTGTTGGTGTCCCCCATTCTTCAGGAGCTTCTAAATTAGAAGCTTCTTTACGTAATTCTTTATCTAATGATTTATCTCTACGAGGGTCTCCCTTTGGAGCACCTCCATGCAAATCAATAGCTGATTTAGCCCCCGGTTTCTTTACTCGATAATGCGGAGTAAGAGCATGACAATTAGGACAAGTTAATTCTAAATTCTCTTTTGAATTATTCCCATGATCTCCATCTATATGATTGAGTTCAAGAGGAACTACAGAACCTTTCCATTCGGAATTCTTACATGAGGCACATTCTCTTGCAAATACACCTTCCCGTATAATTCTACGCTTCAGTTTATCAGATTGCATGGGATGTTTATTGGAAAAATAATCATCTAAATCACGGGCTTTTTCGATATCTTCTCCTTCAATTAATTCATCTTCGTCAGGTTTAGGCTCTTTCTTTGAAGTAAATAAACTACACCAAGTATCTTCTTCGATGCGTCCCGTTACTAAATGACAAGCATTATCATCTTCATTAAAGAAAATACATGATCCACATTGTACATCTTGATCTTTCTCAAAAGAGGTAGCTTCTCTGAAGCCCGCTTGCTCTTGAGTAATTTTACCTACTTCATCTGAAGATTCAGTATCAATAGCCTTTTCATAAGCTAATGCCCCAGTATTTTCAAAATCATTCTTCTTCCAATCCAAAATCTTTGGGCGATAAGCTATTCCGGGTGCGTTAGTGCCTCCCGTTGGATATTTTGTATCTACTTTATTTCGTAGCCTAGAATCTTTTACTCGTTCAGGTTTATTTTGGAAGCGAGGAGAACGTGTTTTTACTTTATGTGATAGTGGTGGTGGTGTTGGGGTAGCACTGCTGGTTTTAGAAATACTAGATAATAAATCTATAGCAAAATCTGTTGGTGTTGCTTTACGCATACTTTTACGTTCTGGAGAGAAATCTGTAAGCCACGAACCGAGTCGCTCTATACCGCTTTTCTTCTTTTTCTTTTTGTTCTTTTCCTGAACTTTTGTTCTGTAATGAGCACTAGAGCCCCCATGAGTCGGAGTAAATATTCCAGAATTAGTTGAGGTAAATACAGTTCCCGCTCCCCCATCTCCACCAATTCCTGCTCCTTCTTTCTGAAAAGATTTAGTTGTTTCTTCTTGCTTTTTTTCTTTTTCTTTATGCCTTTTTAACTCTTCCCTCTCTCTTTTTACAGCCATAATATCTCCTATTGTAGAAGATACTACATCATTTAAAGTTTTCTTTTCCTCATTAGTAAGTACATCATTATAAAGTTCATATTCCTCAAAAAACTTATCCGTATCATGCCCTCTAATTAACTCAAGTAAAAGGGGAAATACTTGTTTTCGTTCTTTTTCTGGCATATATGTGTTCATTTTATTTTCCTAATACTAATTTTCTTGCATCACGCCAAGTAGCTTGATCAGTTACTTCCACATGCCATTCCATTTGTTTACCTGTTCCCGCTTGTTCTGGAGACATCTTTAATCCTAAATGTACATTATGCTGATCTTGAATTCTATCATTCTTATTATATTTTTTCCCATATTTTTCGGCATAATCTCCCCAACTATGTATCATATGATCGTTAACGTTATTAAAATTTCCATTCCGAAAATCTTTTAATAGGGAGATAGCCTCTTTCGTAGACCCCGTATATCCTAATATCCATTTACTAAATGGGTAGAGTCCCTTTGTAGTATACCCCGTCATCCAGTCATCATAGTTTCCATCTTTACGATTCCACCGTTCCCCCCCGTCTACATCTGTAGCATCAGGCATATATTTTTGGGCTACGGCTCGTTCAGATAATATTTCAGTTGGGTATTCCTCAAACATTAGACGTAAATTTCCTATTGTCTTATTTACTTGATGATTGTCCCATTCTTTATTACTCATATTTCGGGGTTTTTCCCACCTCTTCCATTCACCTTGCTTTGGATCATACAAACTACTATGTCTACCCCAATCCGCATCTTGTATTCTACCCGTAGCAAAATTCTCATAATAATTAGTTTTATCAGGACTCACACTACCCGAATGAAATAATTCATGGGCTACTACTAGCCTAGCATTAAATGGGCGTGTCTTTGGCGTATGGTTCCGAAAATACATATTTTTCCATAACGTAGGGGTAAAAGCTAATGTACTTTTTCCTTCTACTCCCCTATGAATTGCTGTTACCCCCTCTAATGTCGTCCTTAAGTCTTGTATTGCACTAGATATTTTTGTTGTATCAAAGGTATAGGGGGAATCCGTAGGAGCAGCTATTTTTCGTCGCCATGCATCTATTTGCTTCGATAATTCCTGTTTTAGAGTTTCAGGACTCTTTCCAATTCTACGGATATCAGTTATACCTTCTACAAAAGCTACCTCCCATTTAGCACTATCCAAAATATCTAAATTTGGATTAGTGTTTATTTTTTCTCCGTCCACAGTTAAATCTCTCATATCTTGTACCAGAAGAGTAGCTAATTTATTATGTAAATCATATATTCTATGACGCATTTCAGTTGCTGATTTTTCTTTGTCTGTATGTATAAATTTTGAAGGGTCTTCTAGCATCTCATTTATCTGCTTTGTTAGACGACGAATTTCGGGGTCTTCAGATATTACTTTCTCATGAAGCTTTTTCCACTCTGGATTGCCAACAAAATTTTCTGTCCATTGAGCTGCTGCTTTGTCTCTTAAATCTTGGGCTCGCAAATCATACTCTTCTTGTGTAAGTTCTAATTTTATATAGATATTTTCGGAACCATATCGGTACATACCTGTAGGTGTTAATAGGCGGTCTCCCTCCATTTTCATTAAAGTCCTTAATTCCTTTGCTGTATCACTAATTAAGGTATTTAAATGATCGGAATGTTTTTTGGAATCTAATTTATCTGAATCGTAAAAAGTTGCTGTTTCATCATCTATCCCCGGATATACATCTTCTTCTGGGTCTATTCCTTCTGGAGGTTTACCCTTGAAATACATTCTACGTTCCGGTGGAATTTTGGCAGCTTCTAATTGTCTGGCAGTTTGAGGTAATTGTGAAGCTGGTAATCTATGTGCTGTGTCTCCAGATTGTTGTGCCCTCATAGGTGAATACTCATCACCTCCAGATAAAGGGAAATCGATAGGTAACTTCGGTTTTTCTGGCGGGTCTTGTTTTAGTAAATATCTAGATTGTAATATTACATGATCTAATAGTTGAGATATATTTCCAGAAGATGAAGATTTATTAAGTCTTTTTAGGCTTTTTTTATATTCTTCCTCATAAATTGCTTGGGATGTCTTAGTCGCTTCTTGTTCCTCTCCAGCTCTATATTTACCTAACGCAAGATCAATTTCTCGTTTTTCATCATAATAAAGTTTCTTAACATCTTTTGGATGAAGTTTATAATTTCTATAATCCCTCAACATTGCATGATGTTGTTTTGCATAATCTGAATCATATGTGGGCCAGTCGGGATTCATTCTTGCAATATGATCAGCCCATGAATCCTCATTTTGTAAGGCTTTTTGTATAGTCTTCTCCATTTCTACTATTTTACCCTCCTTATTTTTTATTACAAGAGTTGACTTAGAATTTTTCTTAAGAACTTGTGTGGGGATTATTAATTCCTTCTCGTCATACTTCCCTCCTCGTACATCGGCTAAAATATCTGCTCGATTTATAGTCATTGTATGTAAATTTCCCATAGTTTGTACCTGCCCTACAGTTAAATCTATAGTCCCCAAACCAGCAAAACTTTCTGCTACCTTTCGAGTAAGAGAAACGGAAACACTTTTCCCTAGACCTGTACCAAGTCCTCCTGCCCCAAATCTTGCTTCTTTATCCTCTTCCTGACGTTTAGAATATTCATTACCCCGATATACTGTAAGGGTTTCACCTAAATCTTTGGTTAAATAACGAGCTCGTCTTTGAATATCTTGTGCAAATTCAATTATGTCTTTTCTAGAATATTCTGTACGTCGTGCCCCTGTAGGTTCTCTTACATATTTATCTGCCCATTCATCATAATTGGAGCCGTAAAACCTTTTACGACTTTCTTCCGAATAATCCGGGTCATTCTGAAATTCACCTGCTAATATATAATTAATCTCCTGTACTGCATCGTCTACGGACTTATCACGACTACCTAAATATACATCAAAAATTGCGTAGTGTGTCTCAGCCGTCATGGGTCTAGGTTGCTTCTCATAAAAACGGCGTGATTTAGGAGAGTATTTCCAAAACTTTTCTAAATCCTTACCTATTTTAGATTGGGATGTGGTACGAACATCTTCATCGGGTAAAGTATCATTTAGTCTATCATTCTCTTCTGCTATTTTCTGATTTTCGAGGGAAGCTTCGGGAACTTTCGGTTGGGCTTTTACTGCCTCCCTAGCCATTACATGCAAATCATCCATACTATACCCATACTTTTCAACTCCCTCGGTAGTCATATTTATAAACTTCTCGAAGTCGGCAATTTCTTCTTCGGTATATCCGCGGGAACGTGAGTATGCTTTCCAGTCCTGTTGCATCAAAGCTGTTTCTTCAGGTGCCATTCTGCGACTTGGTGTTTTCTCGGCATCACTGGTTTTTTTTGCTAAAGCAGCATATTTTTTTTCAAACTCGTCGTGTTGGGTTTCTTTATCTGTTTTAGCTCGTTGAAGGGTTCTTGTATCATAAAAAGTTTTACCTCGTGCCCCAATAAGAATTTTAGCTCCCTTGGGAGGTTTCTTACCTGCTAAATATTCTCTAAATTCTTCTGGTACATTAGTACCTAAAGGTTTAATTTTATCATCTAAAGGTTTAGTAAAATCTGGTACTTCACCTTCTGATTTAGGGGGAACTTGTTTTGTAAAATCAAATAACTTGGAAACATATCCAGATGCATAGGCAGCTTGAGCTACCTTCTCTGCCTTCTTACGAGATGTAAATGGCCCCTTACTTCCCCAATACCACTTGTTTTCTCGTTGACGTACAGGCATTAATCGTCCTCATCATCATCTTCATCACGTTTTTTATTAGAACCCGTGGGAGCATAGCTTATAGAATTATCTTTGCCCGTTGGTGGAGGATTAACATTTGTAGGCCAAGCAACATGCGAAGCTCCAAATACTGCTTTTTGTATTTCTCCTAATTTACCCGTAGATAAATCAGCAACATAGTCTATACCCTTTTCTATGAACCACATCTTAGAACCGTCTGGAGCAACTTCTTTTATAATTGGAGCCGTAAAACCTTGTTCATTTAAAGATTGAACCCATGTTTTAGTTATTTCTAACCCCCAAGCACGATCTTCGGCTTTCTCCTTACGTTTATCTGCCCATTCATCTATATCACGTTCCTCTAAAGGAGTTTTATCATTATAGTCTGGTGTTCTACCTCCAGTACGTCCTTTAAACTTCCTTTCAGAAGCTGGTATTGATTTTTCCATCGCTTGAATTTCTGGGGGAGCTTCTTCACCCCCACCACCTTCTGCACCACCACCTTCTTCACCACCTCCACCTGCCATAGCTTCTTGTTGTTGTTCCATCTGTTCAGCTTGTTGAACTTGTTGTTGAAGTTGCAATGCTTGTCCTTGAGCTTGCATCTGAGTCATCTGAGCCATTTCTCCACTAACCATAAATTCTGCTTCTTCTATTGGAACATTATCTTCTTTTAATTTTAAATCAAATCCTAATTGGGCAAATTGACTTGCAATTCCAATTCGTTGTTGGGCAAAACTAATTCTAGTAGCTTCAGCTTTTTCTTCAGGGGTTGGGAGAAGTAATTCAAAATCCGTTACTCCAAAAGCTTTAAGTAACTTAGGAAAAACTTTTTCGTGGAACAAACGTTGATCAGATTCAACTACTCGACTCATAACAACAAGTTGTTGTGTCTGGGTAGATAGCCCTCCAAACGCTTCTGGAGCACCTTGCCATGCAGGGGTCACACCCCATACAGCACCCACACGTTCTCTAATTTCCTCTTTAACTGGTAAATAATCCATTTCCTGTAAGGTATGGAACAGTCTAACTAAATCTACCCGACCTCTTTGGTTACGGCTAGATACCGCTACCATTGGAATGTAGTTAGGGTCTAAGCGTGTCGCAGCCGCAATATGTTCCCGTTCCTTACGTAAACTTTCGGCATCATCTGTTGTAACCATAAGCATAGATGCGGGCATCTTACGCTCAAAGAAATATCGATATAGATTTTTATCCATACCAATTAATGTTAATGCTTTTTCAAATATAGTTAAAATTGGCGACCAACCATATGTTTCGGACGGAGAAAATTTAGAAACATGAATAATTTCTGTATCTCTTAGATAGAGATGTTGATTTCTATGGAAATATTTATACATTGCAGGAACACGTTTATAACCTTTTTTCGATTTTCCCGGAGTATCTTCCACATCATTTCGATCCATAGGACAAATAAAATGAGAATTTTTTGGTATTCCTGCTTGGTCAAGATCAAACTCTATAAGAGCGGGGTTTAGCCTACGTATTTCTTTTACTTTAGATCGTATCTTTTTGCCGTCGTCGTAATACTCTTTTACTAAATATAAAAATCCATCATCCACGGTATTTATATCCGTATGGAATTGTTTTAAAACAGCTTCTAAACTTTGATCAAATACGTTAGCATCTGTTAAAAATGTTTCAAAATATTCTAATTGAGAACGATCAGCCTTATCCGTTGTTGGATGAATTTCTATACCTCGTCTAAAAACTTCTCCTGTAATATGTCCTATTGCCGTTCTAACTTCTGCAACAGAATACGATATCATTTGTAAATCTTGTACAAGCTGTTGCCTGTATGCCATTTGGTGGCGAACCCATGTATTTACAATATGATCTAAACCAATAGAAGGAGCTTGGCTCTTATCCCCTTGTTGCTTCATTAACTGAACAAAGTTTAATCCTTCATTCATATCAATCATTTTCTGAGCCATTCCGGGCATTTCAGGCATATATTCAGCTAATTTCATAAATTAATCCTTGGGTAAGTTATCGGTCTTTATTAAATTATTAGATGATATTGTATCCATAGCAGCTAATCTAATTACAGCATCCATTGCTTTTTCTTTAATATAATAGTCTTGTGATCTACTACTATGAACACGTAATTGGGCAAGTTCATCTTTCTGTTCGACAACTTTACGCTCTAAATTCATTAGTTTTTCTTGTGCGGTATTATAATTTGTAATCATTTCATCTATTTCTTCACTTGAACGTCCACTAGATTCAGAAACATTATCTAATATTCCCATTCTACCTGCTTCTTTCATTAAAGATATAAAAGCTCCTTCCGTCAAAACCATTACCGCAGCATTTTCATCATCAATATCTTCCTCTGGATTCACCGTTTTTAATGCATCATGCCACGTATCAAGAATTCTCCATGTTCCAGATTCATCTCTATTGGCAACATACTGTTCATCCCGTTCTCTAAGGATATTTCCCATTGTCATAACTATTCTCCTACTTTTACTACTATATTATACTAATTAAATACAAATTTACGCTATATGGCATTTACTCCAGCCACATATTTTACACGTTACACAGCCATTTTCTTCAATAAGAAAGCTGTTTTCGCAACAAGATTCTTCAACTGATTCAAATCCATCGAATACTCCTTGTTTAGCCGATTCGGTTTTAACTAAAACTTCTTTTTCTCTACTGCCTGATCGGTAGACAGTAATACCTTTACAGTTAGATTCCCATGCAGTCATATATGCAAGATATACATCTTCAATAGTTGCATGATTAGGGAAATTAATAGTTTTAGAAATTCCTGAATCACATGAACCTTGAAAAGCTGCTTGCATTAATACATGATTTGTTGGTGAAATATCTCCTGCGGTAGTATAAACTTTCTTTATCCAGTCTGGTATATCCGATCTATTCTTGATAGACCCCCCATTAGAGATATCTTCCATCAATTCTTCGGAATAAAATCCATAAGTTCGAGCATCTTTTTCAAAATATTTATTAATATAATATAAGGTTTCTCCTTCTAGAATATTCATTTTACGCCATGCCAAAGCAAACGTAGGTTCTATACCACTTGAAGTATTTGCAAGCATTGAAATTGTTCCTGTAGGAGCTACCGTTAATCGACAAGCATTCCTATATCTTTCAGGAGCTACTTGCTTACTTCCCTCATATATAAAATAATCACTACTCTCCCATGCAGGAAAAACGCCTCTTTCTTCAGCTAACTTACGAGATTCGTTATCAGCAACATCTTGAATGAAACCCATAAGCATTTCTCCAACTGCTTGTCCTTCTTCTGTATCATAACCAATTCGTAATTGAATAAGAAGGTCAGCAAAACCCATAACTCCAAGTCCAATTTTTCTGGTATCTTTGGTCATATGTTCAATTTCAGGGGTTGCATAATAATTTGCATCAATAACATTATCTAAGAAACGTACTGCAATTTTTATAACTTTACCTAGTTCTGCCCAATCAATATTCTCATTCCAATCTAATGAAGGTTCCTCTGATGTAGCAAAAGTTGACGGAGTAAAGAAATTAGCTACATTAATTGATCCCAAATTACAGGATTCATTACCTAATAGTGGTTGTTCTCCACAAGGATTAGTAGCAATCATACGTCCATATTTAGAAACTACGTGGTTATCTCTATTGATTGCATCAAGGAAAATCATTCCGGGTTCTCCGTTTCGATGTGCCCCATGAACAATTTTATCAAACACTTCACGAGCATCTAAATTACCAACAACCTCATTACTACGTGGATTGATTAGTGGGTAACTTATACCCGCTTTGACGGCTTTCATGAAATCATCGGTTACTCCAACCGAAATATTAAAATTATGTATCGTTCCTTCTATTTTTTTACAATCAATAAATTCAAGAATATCGGGGTGATGAACATCCATAACAGCCATGTTTGCTCCATCACGTTTACCCCCTTGTGTGATCATAGAAGAAACACGAGATAAAGTTTTTAAAACTTCAATTGGCCCACAAGAAACTCCATGCGTGGTTTTAATTCTGTCTCCCTTAGGTCTTAAATTAGATAAAGCAAATCCAGTACCACCACCAAACTTTTGTACCATAGCTGTATTAAAAGCGGTTTTCATTATCCCTTCCATACTATCATCTAAAGGTAATACAAAACATGCGGATAACGTTCCTTGTTCGGTACCTGCATTCATTAAAGTCGGTGAATTTGGAAGAAAATCTAAATTAGACATAATGTTATAAAAATCATTAGATGTTAATTGAACATCAACATCTAATTTACCATACTGTTTTTCGACAGACGCAACAGCATCAGCAACTCTTCTGAACATCTCTGAAGCATTTTCAACAATTTCATTATCAGTATTTTTAAGAAAGTATCTTTTTTGAGCAACGACTTCGGCTTGTGGACTCAAAGAAATTGGTAGTTCTGTAATTGTGGTAGTGGTCATTTAGTTCTCCTATCCTCTGTATCCACAGTATAAACATAATTTACGTTCCGTTACCCAAAAATTTGGCTGACAACGGTCATCGGAACAATCAGGGTTAAGACGTTCTACTATTTCTTCATCTACTCTATTCTGATCGGGCAATGCTTTTTCTAATTTCCTAAAAGCCGCTTGCTTTGAACCATCTGGATCAGACCTACTTTCAGGAGTTTCTCCCGGAGCTACTGCGTCAATCCAATCTGAGGTGCTACCTAATGTTTCATATTTAAAAATCGTAGTTTCCCAAGCCGCTTGAACAGCCATAGCAATAGAAAAGAAAGCATCTCCATGTCCCATTGGAGTCACAGGTGCTTTCAAATCATTATTTACAGAAATAATCTGTTGGGTTTGTCTTTCATCTTTTAAAAGTTTTAGCTTATCGCCATGCACATATTGCTCTAGAATTTGAGCCATTGTGTGCTTACTTTTAACAGTGAAGACCATAGGCCACCAAACTTGTTCTAATCCACGGTCTTCTAATTCTCCCCTTGTATTATCAATATACCCTTTTTCTAACTGAAAGTTTTGTGCAACCTCATTCAAAAACTGGATTTGATCAGAATATGTCCAACCATCTAACCATGTTTGATTTATCTGTTTTAGCTCGTTGCCTACCCTACTAAAAATTACAAGATGCGACGGGTGACGTTTCTTACCTACATCAAACCCAGCAAATAATTGTTCATTTGGTTGCTTTTCGTACTTTTTGTAAGCACTAAATTCGCGTAAATTGGAGTCTTCACAATTAGAAATATCTTCTCTATTGAAATAGGATTCAGTTTGAAAGGATGGTTGTAGGAGAAATTCTGAAGCAAAAGATTTGGGTCTAGCAGATTGCTGAGCTAGTAACCATGATTCATCAAATAGATCAGGCATAAGAACCCGACGAGTTGGTGTAGGATCAAGTGCTGGGAGGACACGAGAAGTAAATCTATCATCTCGTTGTAGTTTAGATAACAAATCATCAGGTAACATAGGAGTACCTAATACTATTACTGGAGCTTCTCGATTTGGAATAAACATTGTTTCCGTCATGAAATGATCTTCAATTTTATTTATCTCCCCCAACTGAAGAGGATTTTCGGGGTCTCTTAAAATATCATCTGCTATCAATGCTCCGTTGACATGCATACCACGTTTAAATGAAAATAATCCTCCATGTAAAATTTCTACAGGTTTATTATTCATTGTATATCGAAATTGAAATTCGGCACGAGTATTCCTTGCAGTCAACATTTCCATAAGAACTGGGTTACGCTGTACCGTTTTATTGATTTCGGAAATATGATAACGAGCCATAGTATCACTATAAGAAAGATATAAAATAGAAGTGTCTCGTGTTGCTTTTAATAATCTCCATACACTAAAGCCATGTCCAAGTAAGGTACTTTTAAAATGGAAACGTGGGAGAATTGCAACATAGTTTTTGTTATCTGCCAAAGCACGTTCTGCATCTTCTGCTATTATTCCAACATGCCATGAATTAAATAATTCAGGACGATCAAAACTTAGTGACCAAATATCAGTAATAAACTCATGAAAACTACCTATTTTAGCTTTTTGATTAACTGTTAATCCTTCTGATAGTCTAGCTAATGCATCTGCAACTGTTATAACTTCGTTAGTTTTTGGAGTAGTCATTAATTCTTAGTATCCGCGTGTTGAATAATTCCTTGAAATCTTGAAGCAAGTCTACTAATAAGTTCGGGGTCTTGGATTTCCTCAACTAATACATTTAAAATATCTTGGACAAATTGAATATTAATTAAACCTTTCATAGTTTCTCGTTCACCTTGAATGCTCATATCAATTGTACGTGACGCAACTCCAGCATCATGAAAATCTAATCCTTCCAAATTATCTGCTGCTTTATGTCGCATCTTTTCATAGAGATCAAGATGTTCTGTATTCAATCTGGCGAATCGTTGACTCTCCGATTCCATTACTGCTCTAGTTCCAATAGTTTGAAGTTCTAATTTTTTCTCATCCCATTTAAATCTTTTTGACCAAGCGTAAACTGTGGAAATCGTAATGTCAACTCCAAATTTTTCCGATAATTTTTCGGTTATTTGTTTTGCCGTATGTTCTCCTGAAACATATAAACTCATTGCTTCTAGTCGAACTTCGGGAGATATAATTTTAGGCATTAGTGTATGAATCCAGTTGAACCGTGTTCTCCTTGTGATTCAATACTTCCTCCATAAGGTGTACCATCTGTTTGTAAAAGTCTACTAAAATCTAAATATCCGGTTTTACTTGTTCCTGCAACAAAACAAGCTGGAACACTAAATTTTGCTCCACTTGTTGAGAAAAAGGCTTTAAAATCTACCCCAA